>Ga0137407_10001001_pt1 | contig 18605 bp, 21 predicted proteins | sample CZOMad2_2_16fung_FD_108410 | JGI IMG/M metagenome (GOLD analysis project Ga0137407, IMG submission 108410) | Vadose zone soil fungal communities from Angelo Coast Range Reserve, California, USA - CZOMad2_2_16fungal (Illumina Assembly) | ecosystem: Environmental > Terrestrial > Soil > Vadose... | reverse complement strand
GCGCCTTCGCGCACTGCGGCTGCGATTTCCTGCATGCGCGGATTGCCGGCATCGGACTTCAAAACTGATGCCGTCGCCCAGATGGCGTAAACGATGGAAAGCGCTCCGCAGAGCACAATCACCCATAATGCTGTCATTGAATTTGCCTCGGATCTATCTGATGCTCACCCCACGCCTGTCGCCGCGGGAGCGGCGGGCGCATAAAAAGAAGGCCTTTCCCTGCCCAATAGGGCGGCCTCAAATCGGGCGGGACCATGCCAAAATCACATCTCCGGCGCAACGCCGTGGCGCGCCAAAATGGTCGATTTCGGCAGGTATTTGCGACCCGACCGGGGCTTTTCGGCTAAATCCTAGAAATGACTATAGGAGAGGTGAGGCAGCGGCATGTCCCTGCCCCGCGCATCCAGAAATTTCGGGGGTGACGTCCCGCCAATCACGGTCCCGATCGAACTCACCGCTACCCCGGCCGTATCGGCAGCTCGCGCAAACGCTTCAAAGGCATCCTCAGGGATCGCGCACAGGATCTCATAGTCATCGCCGCCGGAAACCAGGGCCTGCATGCCGGTGGCGCCAGCCGCGAGCGCTGCCGCGACGGCTGCGGACAAAGGAACGGCCGGCGCATCGATGACGGCCGAGACGCCGGACGCCGCGCAGAGCTTGGTGAGGTCGCCCGCAAGGCCGTCCGACACATCCATCGCCGCATGCGCATGATCGCGCAATGCTTGCACCAGCGCATTCCGCGGCTGCGGCACCCGGTAGCGCCCGACCAGCATCTCTCTTGCCGCAGCGTCACCGGCAAGCGCCGCAGCCACCCTGCCCCCTCTGAGAATGTCGAGGCCAAGCGCGGCGTCGCCGATGGTGCCGGTCACCACAACGCGGTCGCCTGGCATGGCGCCGCTGCGGCGAACCATCCTGCCCGGGGCGACCCGCCCGAACGCCGTGATCGAGATCACCACCGGACCCGACGTTGAGACGGTATCGCCGCCCAACAGCGGACAGTCGAACCGGCCTAAGTCCGCGCCAAGCCCCCGTGCGAATGGCGCGAGCCACGCATCATCGGCGGCGCGCAGCGCCAGCGTCAGCACAAAGCCCGCCGGCGTCGCGCCTTTGGCCGCAAGATCGGAAAGGTTCACGCGCAACGCCTTTTGCGCGATGGTGTCTGCAGGATCGTTCGACAGAAAATGGACGCCTTCGACGATGGCATCCGTGGTCACGACGATATCTCCGCCCAGTGCCTTCAGGATCGCCGCATCGTCGCCGAGGTCGAACGCGCCGGGATCAGTCGCAAGAGGCCGAAAGTACCGCGCGATCAGGGAATCCTCTCCGGATGGACTTGCATCGGGGGCAATCATTTCAGCCGCCCGCCCGCACAAACTCGTCGGCGCGAAACTGCCGCGCGATCTGGTCGAGCACCGCATTCACCATGCCCGTCTCCTCAGCCTCGACAAAGGCGTGCGCGACATCGACATATTCCGACACCACGACGCGGCCCGGCACGTCCTTGCGGTGCTCGAGTTCGTAGCTGCCCGCGCGAAGTACCGCACGCAAAATGGCGTCGATCCTCTTCAGCGGCCAGCCCCTCGATAGCGCGTCGTCGATCAGCGGATCGAGTTTTGCCTGATCGCGCACCACGCCCGACACGACGTCGCGGAAGAATGCCGCTTCCGCCGGCAGGTATTTGTCGCCTTCGACCTCACCGCCGAGCCAATGGCTCTCGAACTCCGCGAAGATGTCGTTGATCCCGGCACCGCCGATGTCCATTTGATAGAGCGCCTGCACGGCGGCTAATCGCGCCGCGCCGCGCCGGTTGGCCTTCTTATCCGGGCCTTTTGCCTGCTTCTTCTTGCCTTCTGTCATGATCAGGCCCGCATCAGCCGGCGTTTGATCCGCAGCATGGTGAGCGCCGCACGCGCGGCATCGCCGCCCTTGTTGAGTTCGCTGGGGCGCGCCCGCGCCCACGCCTGCGCGTCGGTGTTGACAGTAATGATGCCATTGCCGAGCGGGATCGTTCTGGCCACCGCAAGGTCCATCAACGCGCGTGAAGATTCCATCGATACGATTTCGAAATGAATGGTGTCGCCCCTGATCACGCAGCCGAGCGCGATCACCGCGTCATAGGGCTTGCCGTTTGTCTCCGCGGCATCGAGCACGATCGCGATCGCGGCCGGGATTTCCAGTGCTCCCGGCACCGTGATCACCTCATGGGTGACGCCCGCGGCCTTCAGCTCAGTGACCGCACCTTCCAGCAGCGCGTCCTGGATATCGTCATAGAAGCGCGCCTCGACGATCAGCGCGCGCGCGCCTGAAATGTCGGTCTGATCCTTTAACTGTGCGCGTCGCGCGTCTGCCATGAAGTCTTTCCGTTCCGATCGGTGCCCTCATCCTGAGGAGCGGCCCATTGGCCGCGTCTCGAAGGATGGGCAAAATTCCGGGCCTCATGGTTCGAGACGGCGCAAGCGCCTCCTCACCATGAGGATCAGGCGGCGTTTTAGGCGCGTGAGCGTCCAAAGCCAAGGGCCGCTTCTATTTCATTTCCAACAGCCGCGCGGCGTAGCGCGCCATCAGGTCGACCTCGATATTGACCTCGCTGCCGGCACGCCAGTCACCAAGCGTCGTCACATTGAGCGTGTGCGGAATGATCAGGACCGAAAAGGCGACGTCGTCGACGGTATTCACCGTCAGCGACACGCCATCCAGCGTCACCGAACCTTTGGGGGCGATGAAGCGTGCGAGTTCGCGCGTGGTGCGCAATTCGAACCGCGCCATGTCCGGCAGATCATCGCGCTTGACGATGGCGGCGATGCCATCCGCATGTCCGGCGACGATATGGCCGCCGAGTTCGTCGCCGATCTTGAGCGCACGCTCGAGATTGAGTTTGGTGCCGACGGTCCAGTGTTTTGCCGTGGTCATGCCGAGTGTTTCGGCTGCGGCATCGACATCGAACCAGGTCTTGCCTTGTCCGACGCCAGAGGCGACCACAGTCAGGCAAACACCATTGCAGGCGATCGAGGCGCCGTCCGCGATGGTCGCGCGATCGTAGCGACAGGCGATGCGAAGCCGGTGCAACTGCCCTTGCGCGGTCGGCGTCAGGCCAACGATCTCGCCGATGTCGGTGACGATGCCGGTAAACATTAGGCGCGCTCGTACACGGTAAGAGTGTCCCTATCGAGGCTTTCGCTAGCACGAACGCGAAAGCCCGGCGACTGCGTGATTGACGTGAGCGGTATGCCATCCAATGCCGCCACGCCATCGGCGCCAACAGCGCCAGGACCGCGCAGCAGCCAGAATTCGTCGACAAGGCCGGCCGTAACGAAGGACGAGGCGACGCGCGCGCCGCCTTCCACCAGCAGCCGCGTGATGCCCCTTTCAGCCAACGCCTGCAGCGCGGCCGACAGGTCCAACCCCGGCGGCGGCGTTGCCGTGGTGGCGACGCGGATCACCTGCGCGCCGGCGGCGCCCAGTTTCATGGCCGCCCGTGCTTCGGCGAGGCTCGAAGTCATCAGCCACAGCGGCGTCGCGCGGGCCGATTGCACCAGCCGGCTGGTGCCTGAAATTCGCAAGGCGCGGTCCAGCACCACCCGCACTGGTGAATACGCCTCCATGCCCGGCAGGCGGCACGTCAACAGCGGATCGTCGGCCTTCACGGTGCCGATCCCGACCAGGATGGCATCGCTCTGGGCGCGCAACAGATGCATGCGTGCCTTTGCGGCCTCTCCCGAGATCACCAGGGGCTTGTGGCCTGCGGCGGCGATCTTGTCGTCGGTGGATATCGCGAGCTTGAGCGTCACATGGGGACGCTTGTCGCGGATCCGCCTGAAATGCCCGGTGTGATCGCGCGCCGCCTCTGCCGCGCCAAGCCCGATGTCCACCGCAATCCCCGCCGCGCGGAGCCGGGCGTGCCCCTGACCTGCGACCTCCGGGTTGGGATCCTCGATCGCCGATACCACGCGCTTGATGCCGGCGGCGATCACCGCGTCAGCGCAGGGCGGTGACTTGCCGACGTGGGAACATGGCTCCAGCGTCACGTAGAGCGTGGCACCGCGGGCGGCCTCGCCGGCGCGCGCAAGCGCCACGGCTTCGGCGTGCGGACGGCCGCCTGCTTGCGTCCAGCCGCGCCCGACAATGACACCGTCGTTGACCACGACCGCGCCGACGGCGGGATTGGGCCAGGTGCGGCCCTGCCCGCGTCGGCCGAGTGCGAATGCCAGCTGCATGAAGCGCTGGTCGGCCGCCTTCGATCCCTTCGCTCTCTGCGCAAACTGCTCTTCCAGAATGCGGAAGATCATTTGCGTAACAGAGCAATCCGCGCGTCGTCGTCGCCGGAAAGCTCGCCCAGCACAGTCTCAAAATCCTTGGCTTCGCGGAAATTGCGGTAGACCGAGGCGAAACGCACATAGGCGACGTCGTCGAGCTGGCGCAGATGCTCCATCACGATTTCACCGATCGCCTCGGACGAAATCTCCGCTTCGCCACCGCTCTCGAGCTCGCGCACGATGGCGGAGACCATCTTCTCGACCCGCTCCGGATCGACCGGACGCTTGCGCAAGGATATCTGCAGCGAACGCACCAATTTGTCGCGATCGAACGGCACCCGGCGGCCGTTGCGCTTGATGACCGTGAGTTCGCGCAGCTGCACCCGCTCGAAGGTGGTGAAACGGAAATTGCAGGCGACGCATACCCGCCGCCGCCGGATCACGGCCGAATCCTCGGTCGGACGGGAGTCCTTCACCTGCGTATCGAGACTGTTGCAGCTTGGGCAACGCATCCGGCCAGAGTCCTATTGATAGATCGGGAAGCGATCGGTGAGCGCCCTTACCCGTTCCTTGATCGCGGCTTCCACGATTGGCGCCGTGCCATCCTGCGACTGCGCCACCGCGTTCAGCACCTCGGCGATCATGTCGCCGACCTGTTTGAATTCGGCAACGCCAAAGCCGCGTGTGGTGGCCGCAGGTGTACCCAGGCGCAGGCCCGACGTGACGAACGGCTTTTCTGGATCGAAGGGAATGCCGTTCTTGTTGCAGGTGATGGCCGCGCGCACCAGCGCCTTTTCCGAGACGTTGCCCTTCAGCCCCTTCGGCCTGAGGTCGACCAGCATCAGATGGTTGTCGGTGCCGCCCGAGACGATATCGAGGCCCTGCGCCCGCAGGCTTTCAGCCAACGCCCTGGCATTCTCGACGACGTTCTTCGCATAAGCCTTGAAATCGGGACGCAGCGCTTCGGCGAATGCGACCGCCTTCGCCGCGATCACATGCATCAGCGGGCCGCCCTGCAAGCCAGGGAAGATCGCCGAGTTTAGTTTCTTGGCGAGTGCCTCGTCGTTGCACAGGATCAAGCCGCCACGCGGTCCACGCAGCGACTTGTGCGTGGTGGTGGTCGTGACATGCGCATGCGGCACGGGCGAGGCGTGCACGCCACCGGCCACAAGACCTGCGAAATGCGCCATGTCGACCATCAGATAGGCGCCGATATGATCCGCGATCTCGCGGAAACGCTTGAAGTCCCACGGCCGCGAATAGGCCGATCCGCCGGCGATGATCAGCTTGGGCCGCACCTGCTCGGCCTGTTTTGCGACCGCATCCATGTCGATGATCTGGTCCTCGCGCCGCACGGTGTAGTGCGAAGCCTTGAACCATTTGCCGGACATGTTGACCGGCGAACCATGGGTGAGATGTCCGCCGGCGGCGAGATCGAGGCCCATGAAGGTATCGCCGGGCTGCAGCAGCGCCAGAAACACCGCCTGGTTCATCTGGCTGCCGGAGTTGGCCTGCACATTGGCGAACCCGGCGCCGAACAGCTTCTTGGCGCGCTCGATCGCCAATGTCTCGGCGACGTCGACCCATTCGCAGCCGCCATAGTAGCGCGCGCCCGGATAGCCCTCGGCGTATTTGTTGGTCATCACCGAACCCTGCGCTTCGAGCACCGCGCGGGAAACGATGTTTTCCGACGCGATCAGCTCGATCTCGTGGCGCTGCCGGCCGAGTTCGCCCTGGATCGCGGCAGCGATCTCGGGATCGGCCTCGGTCAGCCCAGCCGTGAAGAACGAGTCGGGCGCGGAAGCGGTCTTGGCGCTGGGGGAAGAAGAGCTCATGGGCGAATATCTCCTCCGCCGCAACCAGCTACAGGCGGCGCGGTCGGTCACGTATGGCGGTCGAAAGAGTGCTTTGCGAGATACCACATCGTCCGGCAATGGCCAAGCGCTTGCGGTACCGGCCCGACATTTATGCAAGATATGGTGGGGATACCCCCGGGCCGGGGAGCCGCCTTGGCCTAACTGACCCGTCCCGGTTGTAGGTGTCGTCGCGGAACCGGACCACGCCATCGCTAGGCCTGGGCAACCAATGGTATTCCGAAACTACGCACCACCGCAGCCACGGACATCGTTGGCTAAGCTCCAGCTCTCCCCCGTCCTCAGATTGGTCGTCTTGTAGACGCGCCCGCGATTGTCCCCAGCCGCGCAGTTCTTGGGAATATCGACAAGGCACATGTTGACCTTGTCGAAGACCTGGGATCGAACGACGGCGCGCTCCTTTACCAGCGAAACCTGAACCCCCGAATTGCTGAATCGGACAAAGGTCCCCTTCTCGGACCCCTTTTTGGAGGGCGTCAAATCCGCGCCAAACCGGTCGGTGATGCTGGTGATGGTAGTGTCGGCGCACTCACCCAACTTGTCTGGCAGGATCGAAGAAGGTTGGACGGATTCATCGACGATGACGGGATCGGAGGGCGGCTGGAAGTCGTGAGCCGAGACGCCGCCGATCGACTGGTGCGAGCGATCGACGACGGGGCTCTCGGCTGGGGGTTTTGAAACGACTGAATTGAGAAAACTCGGCTGCGTGCAAGCCGCCAGTATCGGCAGCAAACACAACCCGAGCAGACGTTTTTTCTTTTCCAGCCCTAGCATCGACAACACGCCTATTTCGCGAAGCGGTAGGTGCCGCCCTTTTCGACCGAGCGTTGGAACGCCGGGCGCGCGTGCATCCGCGTGAGCCACGCGCCGAGATTGGAATATGACCCGAGCTTGTTGAAGACCTTGGCCATTTCTCCGACGAAGCTCATCTGGATATCCGCGCCCGTCAGCGTGTTGCCGATGAAGTACTCCCTGCCCTTCAGCGCGCTATCGACATAACCGAGATGGTTGGCGATCTCGCTGTCGATGCGCGGATGTAGCGGCGCACCGGCTTCCTTCAACCGGGAGACATAGAGATTCAGCATCAGCGGCAGCATGGCCGAGCCCTCGGAATAATGCAGCCATTCATTGTAGGCCTCATAATCGGCTGTACCCATTGCGGGCATCATCGCCTCCTTGCCGTAGCTGCGGATGAGATAATCGACGATCGCACCGGATTCGGCGATTTTAATGGCGCCGTCGGTAATCACGGGCGACTTGCCGAGCGGATGCACCACGGTCAATTCCGGCGGCGCCAGCCGCGTCGTGGCATCGCGCTGATAACGCCTCATCTCGTAAGGCGTGCCGAGTTCTTCGAGCAGCCACAAAATCCGTTGCGAACGGGAGTCGTTGAGATGATGCAGGGTAAGCATGAGGGCTCCTTGGGATGTCTAACCCCGAGCTTTATCAGAGGTCTCTGAAAAAGGGCAGCAAGATGGACGAACATCCGCGGTCCCGCGGCGCTGATATCGCCCGGGTTGTGCGCGCTCCTTCGCCCAACAAAGGGCGTGGGAATGCCGGGTGCCGGCGCCACCCGCAGCCTCGCGTGCAAAAGTGTAAGTAGCACACGAGCATATTCACCACGGTTACAGCCGGATTCACCCGGCATTCCCGCACGCAATGGTTTTAGCGGTTTCCTTCGGGCTCTTGTGTCCGCAAGATGTGCCAGAATGTGCGAACGGGCGGTTCTCACCAACCCTCAGGCCACGCGCAAGCAAGCCATCGACCTATAGGCCGCTATACTGTCAGCCCTGCGGAAGCGTAACGGTGGGGTGATGGTTGGCGAGGGTGCGCCCGCGCCGTGGCGCTTGGTTGTCGGTCCGGTGCAGGACAGATCGCCGATAAACTGAGGCGGTCTTGCTCTGCCAGACTAAGGTTGCGCTGCCAGTTCTCAAGATCGGCGCGAGCGGCCTTCAGTTCATTTAAGTTATCTGAGATAAGCCCTAACCGCCGATTGCACTGATCGATCTTCTTTTCAATATCCGCTTTGGTTTCTGCTCTCTGTTTCATGGCCCACTACTCCCTGGCTACCATGGCGGGTTTGAGGTTGCCTTGGCGCTTTAATCGCGACCGTAAAACGTTCAATCGTATTGCATTCAGAGCATTCGAATGTGCGAACGTCGAAACCCCGCGCAGCCGGTTCGATGCAGGTAAGCCTCATCGGCTTGCGGCATTTAGAACAGGCCAAGCTTCCGATTTCAGCGCGACCAAGTAATGGGTCGGGATGGATGGAGGGCATGACGCTTTCCGTGTGTTGGGCGGGAGCGTGTGCAGCACTCTCAGTCACCGATGGATGCCGAAGGCGGGGCGGTGATGGAACCAGCATGGAACCTAAATCCCCGGTGGCGATGGTCAATATTGCTCAGATTCAGAAATTTTTAATTAGGGGCGTCCAACGGACCAACGAGGGGGGCCGAGCGGGTACTGGCCGACGGACAGTAGCCGGCATTTCATAGGAACGGGATAGGGATCAAAGGGTTGGTTGTAGTGGGAGTGCATACGCGAAGTGCGAAAACACGCAGGGCACTGCCAGGAGGAGTTCGACATGGATACCACCACGCTTCTAATCATCGTACTTGTCATTCTGCTGCTTGGCGGCGGCGGCTGGTACGGCCGGGGCCGCTGGTATTAAGCAACGAAACCTCTTTGCGATCCGCTCGGAGCGGCTGATCTGTCGTGAAGTACAGGTGAACCTTGCCTATCGCTGGTTCTGCAGGCTTGGCATCGAAGATGCCATCCCGGACCATTCAGCGTTCTCGCGTGCCCGCAATGAGCGTTTCCGCGAGGGAGATGTTTTTTGCCATGTGTTCTAAGCCCGGTCGATGCGCTGATGTGTTGAGCGCGAGACCGTGCGCATGGATCAACTGCCAACTCGTCGATTCCGACTCGCCCAGTTGAATCGCTTGACCCCTTTTTGGTCGAGCACGAATTCCGGGATCGCGCGCGTGACATCTGTGTCGCGCACCAGCGTTAGCGTACGATTGTCAAGGATCAGCCACTGACCATCGACGCGAGTTGCGACAGCAGCATGATTTTCGTTTGGGAAGAAGTTTTTCAAAATAACGATCTTCACATCGTCCTTGGGAATGCCAGCCTCCAGCAGCGCACCATATTTGAGGATCGCGTAGTCCTCACAGTCACCGCGATTGGATAGGAGCGTTTCAAACGGATCGCTCCAATGATCCGCAACGCCCCATTGCCTCTCGTCACTGACCGGGCTGATGGCGAGGTTCGCAGCTCTGTTGATCAGGCCCACACGCGCCCGGCCGCTTCGCCCGGCGCCCTCCGCGCTTATGTCGATAAATCTTTGCGCGGCGACAGGGCAGATCCCATTTGCATGGCATTGCGCAACCACCGCGAAATCTTGAGCCATCGCGGCCTCGACGTGGTGCCATTTTTCCGGCAACTCGCCTGCGGCGACAGGCTCGGTTTCCATGCCGAACAACTGAGCGGCTTGCTCATCATTGCGCGCCGGCGGCTCGGACGGCGCGGTCGCCGCATTCGTTCCATCTTCGATGAATGAGGCAGCTTCGAATTCGTTTGCAGCCAAAAAGGTCACAGGTGGAGCGGAATCGGTTGGACGCCTAGGCGGCTCCAACGTGTAAACAGCGCCAGCCAGTAAAAGAGCTACCCACGCCGCCGCGAGAAAGAAATTTCCGCCATGGCGCACCGCGGACTGATTTAGGGCGAAAGCGGACATCGGATAGGTCTTTTCATCCAGAGAAATAAGTCTCGGTCAGCTAGTCCCGGAGAGTTCGGGACCAAGCTGCCTGAGAGCAACCCTGCCTTGACGATTTTGCTTATCTCCGCGTGATGCTCACGGATTGCTTAGCGTTCACGTTCAATTCACAGACTCGTGCGCCGCAGCAGGAGAACAGAAGTCCGAAGATGGCCCGTCGCAACATATTGCATCGCGACACCAACTCGGTCGCTAACGTGCGGGTTGGAACGCTCAGTCGACACATTCGCGCGGGAGCCGAACGGCGGCTTGATCGTAACAGGATCTACGTCCGCTGCGGCCCATCAGGAATTGATCAATTCGCTCGCCGTGCGTCATGGCCTGCCGACGATCCATACGTTCCGGTACTCCATGCTGAGCGGTGGCCTTGCCTCTTACGGACCGAATACCATTGATATCTTCGGGCGTGCAGCGACGTATGTAGATCGCATCCTGAAGGGCGCGAAGCCGAGCGACCTGCCAGTGCAAGCGCCTACCAGGTACGAGTTGGTGATCAATCTCAAGGTAGCCAAGGCGCTAAATCTTGAAATACCGCCCACGCTACTTGCCACCGCCGACGAGGTGATCGAATAGGCTACAATTTGTTGCACCGCATATGTCAGTTGATGGCACGAAACCGACATGTCGATGCAGTCGCCGCATGTCCGTTGTTGAGCGGATCAACAGACTTGGCTGGGACGCGACCCGAAAGTCTAAGATGGACCCTTAGGCGACCTACAAGGCAGATCGCGCATTCCGCTTCTGTCAGGTTCGTCGAAATTCGGCGCGGTCGCATGCGAGGCGGAGGCCTACCGTAGTTTCGAGATGGAAAAGCCGCGCAGCGGTGTGCGGCAAGCACTACGCCGCAGGGCGGCCGCTGACATTGATCGCCTCCCCATCAGGTTTGTCTATTGGGCGGCGGTGAGCGCATACACCGACATCTCGGCGCGGGCGTCCGCGATCCAGAACCAGCGGTGCTGCTCGGCGCGGAAGGCGCGCCAGTTATCGAGCACGCGCTTGAACTGCTCGCTTTTCGCGGCCTCCTCGTCGAGCACCTGCTCGAGCGCGGTGCGCAGCGCCTTCAGGATGTCCGGGCTGAGCGTGACAAGCTGCGCGCCGGCCGCGACGAGGCGAATGAGCGCCTTGGGATTGCGCGCGTCATAACCCGCAAGCATTTCCATCAGCGCGTAGGCGCAGGCCGCCCTCAGCATCGCCTGATAGGCCACCGGCAGTTCGGCCCACTTCGCCTTGTTGATGTAGAGACCGCTATTGGCCTCTAGCTCGAGCACGCCCGGAAGGTGCATGTACTTCGCGACCTTGTGGAAGCCGAGTTTCTCGTCGTCATAAGGTCCGACCCACTCGGCGGCATCGATTGTGCCCTTCTCGAGTGCCGGATAGATGTCACCGGCCGCGATCTGCTGCGGGATCACGCCGAGCTTCGACAGCACCTTCCCGCCGAACCCCGCAACCCGCATCTTGATGCCGTTGAAATCGGCCGGTGACTTCAGCTCCTTCCGGAACCAGCCGAACGTCTGCCCGCCGGTATTTCCCATCGGAATGCTGACCACGCCCATGCCGTCATAGACCTCGTCCATCAGCTTCTTGCCGTCGCCGTAGAGATACCAGGCATTGTGCTGGCGCGGGGTCATCCCAAAGGGAAGCGACCCGTCGAAGATCAGCGTCGGATTCTTGCCGATGTAGTATCCGCCATAGGAATGCCCGCACTCGACCGTGCCGTTCGCGACCGCATCCAGCACCTGCAGTCCGGGAACGATCTCTCCCGCTGCAAAGGGTTGGATGGTGAACTTGCCGTCACTCATCTCGTTCACGTATTTGGCGAGCGTCGGGCTCGCTCCCCACAGACCTTCGATGCTCTTCGGAAAGCTCGACGCGAGCCGCCACTTGATTGCACCTTGCGCAATCGCGGGCGAGGCAACGGCAACAGCACCGCTCGTTGCAGCGAGACGAGCGAAGTTCCGGCGTGAGATCGTCATGCAGACCTCCCTGACCGCCACGCGGCGGCTTTGAGCCGGCGTTCTTGTTTTTGATTGATGCCGGCAGCCTATCCAGCAGACAGCATAGCAAAGGTTACGCGTCGGGGGGCCTGATCTTCAGTCGCCGCCCAACGTTGGCGGCTCCCCAGTCGCACTCGCATCGAGACTGGTTCGCGCCGGCTGATGACGACCCCAGGTCGGCCGACGCTCGCCCGAGCGATAACGGTACCAGTGCAAGATCGCGCCGACTATCAACGCCGGCGCAAGTGCCGCGCCGATCAGGAAACTGGGCAATGGCACCGGCGAGATCCATTCGATCGTCAGCGCCGCAACCAGCCAAAGCGTGGCAGATATCAACGCAAAATCGATTTTGGGAAACCGCAAATAATAGCTGAGCCCGGTGCCGATAACCGCCGGCGCGGTCGCTGCTGCGATCATGTAAACCGTCAATTCTTTCGGCGTCAAATGATCGAGCACCATCGACCCCAACAGCCACAGGGCTGCAAACATTATCGCGATGTCGATCGGGTGCCGCACGCATTAACCTCGCAAGGGCGCCGAAGGCTCATTCTTACGTTTTTCGCCCCGTCTAATCAATCTCATCATGCCGTCCGAACCGCCTTGGTTGCCCGGCCACTCGCGTCGCGCCAGCGTGAACGGACCATTCCCGTGATTTGTATTCCTCGAAAATACTGTCGCGGGGTCCAATATCTTCGCCTAGACTGGAACCGCGGTGGATGTGCCACCGGCATATTCGGAATCAAACGACATGCGCTGCAGGTCTTGGATCGTTTAATATGCCTATGCGCTCCAGTCGATCCCGGAAAAAACTGATGGTCACCTCCATGACCACATGGATGGCGCTTGCGAGCGTCACGCTGACATCGGCTTCCGGCCAGCAACCTCTGCGCGGAAGCCCACCGAATGGCGTCCCGCTGCTGTTCGGCATGACCGCTGACGAGGTTTCACAAGCTTTGGGCGTACCGCTGAACTACGTTCGCGGCCGTCCCGGTAATGAGTTGCTTGTCGCAACGTCGAACGTCAAGGGAAGCGCACTATCCAGACGCAGCGATGGGCTCTATCTGCAGTTTCGAAACGGGAGACTAGAAGGATGGAAAGGCGATTGGGGAACGATCGGACCATGATGCTCAATCCATTCACCCCGATAGGGCCAAGCAGACGCCTGGTGGTTGCGGTTCTGACGGCATTGGTGGCCACGGCACCCGCATCTGCTCAGTATTATGGCGAGCGCACCTTGCGCTACGGCAACACAAGTGGGGCTTTCTTTGACGGCCGCGACGACAGCCGCGACTTTCCGACCGATGGCGTCTTCCCAGGCAATTTCGCGGCCAACCCATTTTATGCGCAGAACGGCGGAGCCGCTGGATTCCTGGGCAGCAACCCTCGCCGCTCCGCGACGCCATATCCCTCCCAAGTCTACTTCAACTTCGCGCGCGATCGGATCGATTGTCGAGGATATCGTTTCCGTACCGCATCGAAATATCAGAATTGCAGGCACGGGCCTTAACGCACGAGATGGCTTAGCGCCGCGTAACTGCAGCCGCTGGCACTGTCGCGTCCCCGCATCCCGCTCGGTACGCCCCTCTATGACCGGACGGCCGGGGATAGATTGCTGATTTGGGCCGAGCCGAAGCGATATTCGGAAATTCCGAAAAAGATTGCGTTAACCGCTAAATCGGTGAGCGGTCGCCTTTCGGCCTATTGCCGTCGATCTGTGAGACCAACTGGGCCAAACGTGGTAATCTTGCGCCCGAAAGTGTGCCTTTGATTTTCCTGGTTTAGCAGCAGCATGTCCGCATCCGGCGATCTTAGCCAAAGCAGAGACCCCACCGGCCGGCGCCGGCAAAGGAGAAAGTCTCTCCTGCTGTTGCTCGCCGTCGGAATTCTTCTTTTTGGCGCCGCCGCGGGCGGACTGTATTATATGTTGCGGCCGGTAACCCTCAGAATTGCGGTGGGCCCGCCGGGAAGTGATGATGAGAAGCTGATCCAGGCCATGGCGAAGGATTTCGCCGACGACGGCAGAACTGTCAGACTGTCGCCGATAACGACCGAGGGCGCGGCCGAAAGCCTTGGCCTTCTCGGTGCTTCAAAAGCCGATGTTGCGGTCGCCCGCGCCGATCTGGACATGCCAGCCGACGCCGAAACCGTCGCCATTGTGCGCAAGAATTTCGTCGTTCTCTGGTCACCTTCCGGTTCAGGCAAGGGCGCTGGGAAAAAATCGGCCCCGAAAATCAAGGAGATTGCCGATCTCGCGGGACGTCGGCTTGGCGTTATCGGTCGAACGCAGGCGAATATCGCGTTGCTACGGGTTATCCTGCGCGGATCGGGCGTTGACCCTGATAAGGTCGCAGTCACGCAATTTACCACCAAACAGATCGATGAACTCGTGCGCGACCCGACCATCGATGCGTTCATGGCAGTGGGCCCGCTGGACAGCAAAATCACCTCTGAGGCAATCGCTGCGACCGCGAAAGCGAGGGGCGAGCCAAAATTTCTCGCCATCGACGCATCTGAAGCGATCGCCCTGAAGCATCCACTTTATGAATCCGAGGAAATTCCGCCCAGCGTCTTCAACCCGTCCCCGGCCTGGCCGGACGACAAGGTCGAGACCGTCAGCATCAGTCACGTGATCGTCGCGCGAAAGTCCCTGTCGGAGACGACGGTGGCCGCATTCGTCCGGCAATTATTTGCCGTACGCCAGTCGCTTGCCAAGCAAGTGCCCGGCGCTGCGCACCTCAAGAAACCGGACACCGACAAAGACGCCGAGCTGCCGGTACATCGCGGAGCGGCGGCCTTCATTGACGGCAACGAGCGCACGTTCCTCGACAAGTACAGCGATTATTTCTGGTTCACGCTCCTGTTGCTCTCCGGGCTCGGTTCGGGTGGCGCGTGGCTGCGCCAGTTTTTGAAGCGCGACGAGATGGAGGAAACCACTATCCACCGCAAGGAGATCGTGGCCATGATTTCCAGGGTCCGGACAGCGGAATCGGCCGAGGATTTATTGGCCATGCAGCGCGAAGTGGATGGCATCATCCGCGATGCGCTCAAGAGCTACGATGACGGCGCCATCGACGAAGGCGACCTGGCGGCCTTTGGCCTCGTGCTCGAACTGTTTCATCACGCAGTTGCTGAGAGACACGCGGCAATGGAGGTGGGCACCCCCGAACTCGCTCGCCTCCGTGCGCGATAGCCAGCTCCGCCCCTTAGCTGGCTTCTTCGGGTTTCATCGATGAAAAAGCCCCGAGATCGGCCAAAAGTAACTTCATTTCCTTAGGAATTTCATCCACCATCATTGCATCGACGATCGACGTCGGCGTTATATTTACATCAAACTTTTCTTGAAGGTGGCCGTTGATTGCCCCTAGGGTGTCCTTACCGGGGATAATCGCTAGTCGAGTTAGCTTCGATTTCCACAATTCTTTGAATTCATTTATGATAGCTTCGCCAAACGTCGCTTCATTAATACTCGACGCCCGCTGCCTCTCAAAGGAGCGCCGAAACGTTAGGTACTGGGCCTGCACATAGCTCTTCTTTCGTTGCGCGAAATCCTCCAGGAAGGCGTCAGCGAAGGGCGCGAAGGCTACCTTCGCCGTTTTACCCGACCTTCTCATCTGATCGATGACCTTCCGCTCAGCCGCGCGATCGATCGCACTCGGGACGAGTACGAAATTCTCTATTTCCTTGCAGTGATGGATTGCGACTAGCGAGCAGAATTTTTCGCACTCTTGCACGATCGCCACGCGCTCGGTCTCGCTCCGGTAATCCTTATCCAAAACAGCCGCGGCGAGAATCCTTCCGCCAAGCGTGGTTTCCATCCCAATTCGTAGACTTCGAATTCTCTCCGGATTAAATCCCTCAACCGGAACAACAGCAAATTGCGACCGATTTCCAACGTTCGAATAGTCAAGCTTTAGAGCAAACTTAGATAGCAACTGGAAATCTTGCCCTTCAACAAATACCACACGCCTAGATTTTGCGATCTGAGTCAGAATCGGATTCAAATTTGAACCCAATATGGAGAATACTTCTTCGAGCTGCGACGGCTGCTTGATCCTACGCCCGCTATTTTTCTCCTTGTTGATTAGGACAATATCGTCAGTTTCTGCCTCGGTAATTATTTCGGTAGAGTGAGTCGCGATAAGCACATCGGGGCCCATGTCGCGCAAAAATCCTAACAGTTGCCGCTGTAGTTCGGAATGTAAGTAAATATCGGGCTCATCGATGAGAAATAAGGCGGTGTCTTGCGACTGGATTATGTGGGTCAGCATTTGACACCAGACCTGAAAGCCAAAACCAGCCCAAAAAATCTCTCGAGGTATTCTTTCCTCCGGACAAAACATATGCAGACGAGGCTTCCCGTGCGAGGTGTCTACACTTGGCGGTTCAATGTCCATTCCCGGCCAGGTTCGCACCAATGCTGATCGGAACTCCTCAAACTTGTCTGGAAAATGATACCAAATGTTTCTGAAATTCCGCGCCGCACGGTAGTTAAATAGAGCCAGTCGCGCGGCTTCGGGTTCGAACAGAGGTTCAAGATGTTCAAGCGGCCCGAGGATTGGTACAAAGCCGATCCGGCAGTTAAAATGTGACCGAAACGTTGCAGGAGTATGGTTTGATTTTCCGTTAGATTGGGCAATCAGGTAACAGGTTCCCTGCTCCGGGAAGTAGAGTAGCAATTCATTTGAGTTGGATATTTTGAACCGGATCATCGCCGCTTCTGAATCGTCGTAATTGTAAAACAGATTTTCTTCGGCGATGGATATGGAGCTCAAATCGATTCGATAGCCGTGTGTCATCCCCATCCCAATGGGACCACGTATAATCTCCGGTTTCCTGCTGTAGGCCTTTCGCATCCCCGCAGCCAAAATGCGAAATGCGGCTAGAACGGTCGATTTTCCTGCGTTATTTGGCCCGACCAAAATATTAAAGTGGCGTAAGGAAAGGTTGAATCGCTTGAATGCTTTGAAGCGGGAAAACTCCACCCTTACGAAACGAGTCGCTTCGTCGCACTTCATAGCCCGCCTCTGAACTTTTATCATTCTACCACGGAGAGTATCCCCAAAAACGATCGACCGTCCCCTCGATCTGGACTATTTTTCTTCTAGCGTAGCTGGTTGCGAGAGCCCCCTACAGATTTGGTCAGATGCCTTATGGCCGCTCATCTAAAGCCTCCGCAGTCCCCGCATCCGCTAGCCGATGCTCGTCTAAAAATCGCCAGGGCAGAAGCAATTGACGCCTACGGCGGTTTGGAAATTTCGCTTTCGCGCATCTTTGCAGACTTACTCGGCACGAAGCCTGACTTAGCAGGCATCGTTCTCTTTCGAATCGGAAACTCGCGTGCCCGTAACAAGATGATAGAGTTGCTCATCAAGCGGAAATATGGGGCAAAATTTAATCTCTACTGGAATTCCGTTTTCAAACTCATCGGTCAACTTGACAATAGGCGTAATGAGATTGTGCATTGGAATATGAGCGTTCGGCCGAATTTTGGTCGCTCCGGTAAGCTCACTTCGGCCACGGCAAAGCTTTTTCCGCCAAACATTTGGGACCGTCGTCGGGGCAAACAAAGCCTTAACGAGCGCGACCTATTCGACTTCGTCCTAAGGTGCGAGTTTGCCGAGGCGGCGGTTTGGTCCTTCTTGACGTTTTTGGTAATCCATGGCGGAAACGCCAAGCTGCGCGCCGCATGGCGCGGTATATTTCAGCAACCACTCGTTTACCCACCTGTGGACGATCATCCAATATGCCTCAGATGGCCAAAACACCGAATACTACTCCGGCCAGCGCGCTTGTGAGATTCATTGATTCCGCGCACTGCAATATAAAAGAGATAGCGTCCTACAGCCCCGTATACCCGGCCTTGACCGGATCGTTTGAGCCATCGAGCTCGCGCAGATATGTCAGCCCGCACACCGTAAGCCGATGCATATCCTTTTCGCCGGCCTCGAACAGCGTCGTGACGTATTCCGTTACCTTGGCGCGTGCCTCAGCGCTCGCCGCCGCGGAGCGGTTCACCAGGAGATCGTACGTCATCATGATGCGGTCAATGGCGGCTTCCATCAGATCCTCTCGGCGTGATTCAGACCAATTCGTCGGCTTCAAACTTCGCGATCGCCTTGTTGGCGAGCCTTATCTTGTTGAATTCGCCGCGCTCGAACAGTTGCACGATGATTTCGAGCAGCACTTCGTCGGCGGCTAGGCTGTCGGCGATGGCGCCGGTGCGGCGCAGGTAATTCGAGGCGATGGCATAGGCATCGCCCACCACCCCGACATTCATGACCCGCAATCCGCGCTCGACCAGCATAGTCCCGTCCTCCAATACGGACGGATAAGCCGGTTTCCGGGCAAAAGTTCCATTTCGGAAACCGGTTTTTGCATTGCAAGAATGACAAAACGCACCGGTCCGGAAAAGCCGGGCCGATGCGTTGGGAAGTCTTGGTAGCCGCCGGTCTTTTCAAATCGCCGGTTTGGCCAAACGAAATCTCAGAGCCGATACAGGATCTGGTCGGTCCAGAACCGCTCGAGCCGGTGCAGCGACTTGTTGAGGGTCGCGAACTCCTCGTTCGAGATGCCGCCGACCTGTTCCACGGTCTTGACGTGCTTCTGGTAAAGCGCGTCCACGATGCGGCGGATTTCCTGGCCCTGCGCGGTCAGGCGAATGCGGACCGAACGGCGATCGACGCGCGAACGCTGATGGTCGAGGAAG
>Ga0137407_10001000_pt1 | contig 18616 bp, 21 predicted proteins | sample CZOMad2_2_16fung_FD_108410 | JGI IMG/M metagenome (GOLD analysis project Ga0137407, IMG submission 108410) | Vadose zone soil fungal communities from Angelo Coast Range Reserve, California, USA - CZOMad2_2_16fungal (Illumina Assembly) | ecosystem: Environmental > Terrestrial > Soil > Vadose... | reverse complement strand
TGGCCTCACATGCCAGAGGTCACTGGTTCAAATCCAGTATCGTCCACCATTAACGCGGTAGAGCATTAACGGTTTGTTTTTTCGCCCGGGAGCCGCCCATGAAGGTCAGCGTTTTCTTTGACGGTCAGAACTTCTACCGTTCTCTCCAACGCTATGACGAATCGCTCCGGGTCGACTACGATCGCCTCGCCGCCTGGATCACCCAGGCCGCGGGCGGTCCCGGCGCGATCTTCGCGGGAGCCCATTACTACGTCGGCGTCTCGGCGGACGCCCCGCCGCTGGTCGAGGGCTTTCTCAAGGGCCTCGAGCTCCGCCCGGGCTACTTCGTCAAGCGCGAGCCGCGGGTGCGCCGTTCCGGGCGCTGTCCGGCGTGTAGCGCCGACTACGAGTACACGACCGAGAAGCGCGTCGACACGCGGCTGGTGGCGGACATCATCCAGTACGCCGCGATCGGCGCGTTCGACGCGGCCGTGCTCGTGTCGGGCGACGACGATTTCGTGCCGGCGGTCGAGGCCGTGAACTCGCTCGGCAAGCAGGTGTGGGTCGCGACGTGGTCGGCCGAAGAGCTCTCGAAGGACCTGCGCGTGCGTTGCTTCGGCCAGATCCGCCTGAGCGACGGCATCGGGGCGTTCCGCGTCGAGCGGCCGCGGACGTTCGAGCGCGCCCCGACCCGCCTGGCGCCCTCGCGCCTGGCGCGCCCGACAGCGCAGCCGGTGTCGGGCGTGGCGCTCGAGCGCGCGCTCCAGGAGCTCCAGCGTGCCGAGGCGCGCCTGCCGCACGTGAGCCGCGGCTACTTCGTGATGCGCTGGAAGTCGCACCAGCTTCCGCCGGTCGGCGCCGACCGGGAGGCGCTCGTGCAGCAGCTGATCGGCGCCGGCCTCGCCGAAGAATTCGAGGTCAAGGACGGCGAGGGTCGCAACGTGACCGCGATCCGGAGCCGGGAGCCCAACGGAAACGTCCGGGAGCCCGACGGCAACATCGCGCTGCCCGGCTAGGCCGGCGGACGGCTCGTCGGACTCTACGACGCGAGCGGTCGCGTCACGAGCCGCTTGACCGATTCGGCGAACGCCCGGGTCGTCGTGGTGCGGCGCGAATCCCGCGGGTTGTCGCAGTCGGCCTCGAGGTCGAACACCGGGGTCATCGACGCTGGAGTGATCCGGTACCGCACCGCGCCGTCGCTCGCGCGCACCACTTCGGCCGACTGATCCCACCGAGTCGCCGTGGCCTGAAATCGTCGGCGAGTGTCCTGGCAGAACACGTGCACGCCGCGCCAGACTCGAACGTCGACGACGATCGCGTGATCGGCGTCGAGCGCGCGGGCCCGCGCGAGAGCAGGGCCGGGATCTCGCTTCGCGGCGCCGACAAAGACGCTGAGCTCCTTGGCGAGGACCGCGTGAGTGTTCAGCTCCTCCAGCAGCGACACGCTCGGAAAGGAGTGGGAGACGCTCCGCGTCGGGTTCAAACCGTACCCGTGCTGCCACTACAACCACGCGTATCTCGACTGCGCCCTGGCGCTTCGCCTGGAACATCGCATCGAGCCAGATGCGATCGAGGGGATCGAGTGCCTGGTGCCCGCGGGCGAGGTCCCGATCGTCTGCGAGCCGCGCGAGTCAAAGGTGCGGCCGCGCAGCCCGTACGACGCCCAATTCAGCCTCGCGTACTCGGTGGCCGCGGCGTTGGTCGACGGCCGCGTCGGGCTCGACACGTATGCGAAGGATCGGATCCGCGACGAGCGCACCCTGGCGCTGGCGGCCCGGATCCAGCACACCGTGGATCCCGCCTCACGATTCCCCGATGGCTTCCCGGGCTGGGTTCGGGTTCGACTCCGCGACGGTCGGCTCCTCGAGGCGCGCGAGCCCGACGGTCGCGGAAGCGCCGCCCGGCCGCTCGCCCGGCGCGATCGTCGCCAAGTTCCACGACAACGCCCGGCGCGCGCTCCCCCTGGACAGGGTGGCGGCGGTCGAAAAAGCGGCGCTCTCGCTCGACTCGCTCGGCAACGTGGGAACGCTCCTGGCCGCGTGCCGGGCCTAGTCGCGCCCTTCCGGAATTTCATCCCTCTCTGGCAAGCGTTATCGCGAGGTTAGCGACAAGTGTCGCGCCGGTCGGCGAGGGCGTACAATCAAATATATGAAGCGCGCCCTGGTCATCGCACTGACGGTGCTCTTCGCGACCCCCGCGTGGTCGCAAGACGTGCAGATCAAGAAGCCCGCTCCCTCGGTTCCCCGCGAGGAACGCGACGTGATCCCGCCCGGGCTCCAGGAAGAGACGCGGCCGAGCGACGCGGATCGCTATCCGCGCGGCGGCCAAGTTCAGCACGATCCCGCGTTCATCGGGCCCATGTCGAAGCCGCGAGAGACGCCGACCTCTACCGGACGCTACGGTATAGCCGGGTGGGTGTCACCCACCACGCCGGTTGGCTCGCCGCACTCCGGATGGAGCGAGAGCAGCGGCGTCTTCGCGTTCGGCTTCTCGTCAACGTGGGACGGTCCGCCCCCCGCTCGACGTCCGGCTCCCAAGCCCTGATTCGGTGATCCGACCGAACGTTCCCCGGAAAGCGCGCGGCTGATGCCCTGGCTCCGGGGCAACCTGCACGCCCACACGACCTTCTCGGACGGCGTCAAGGAACCAGCCCAGCTCGTCGCCGCGTACGAAGCGCTCGGCTACGATTTCCTCGCCATCACCGATCACGAGAACTGGATCGACGATCGCTACTGGAGCGCGATTCCCAGGATTTCCTCCAAGCTCCTCCTGTTCCACGGCATCGAGCTCAACTGGCCGCGGTTCGATCAGCACATCGGCAAGGTGTCCGGCGAGCGCGAGACGCTTCACGTCCTGAACCATCCGGCGCGCTATCAGCTCAGCGTGGCCCAGACGCTCGAGCGCATCCGCCGCATCGGCGCCGGTGGCATGACGCTGGACGCGATCGAAGTGACCGACACCGGGCAGCGCCGGTCGCTCTACGAGTCGCCGGAGATCCCGCTCGTGAAGATCGCGACCGACGACGCGCACGGACCCATCCACTTCGGTCGGGCATGGGTCGAGGTGGACGCCAAGCGCGACCGAGACGCGATCATCCGCGCGATCCGCGCCGGCGAGCTCCGGCTGGGCTTCGCGAGCGACTAGGAGCTCTCCGTGGCGACCGTGAGGATCGGACACAGCCCCGATGCGGACGACGCCTTCATGTTCTACGCGCTCACCGCCGGAAAGGTGAAGATTCCCGGCGTGACGGTCGAGCACGTGCTCGAGGACATCGAGTCGCTGAATCGTCGCGCGCGCACCGCGGAGCTCGAGGTGACGGCGGTCTCCTTCGCTACCTACCTCCTCATCGCCGAGCGATACCGGATGATGGATCCCGGCGCGTCGATGGGGAAGGGCTATGGCCCGATCCTCGTGGCGCGCGGCCCGATTCCCAGGGCCGAGCTCGAGGAGCGCGTCGTCGCGATCCCCGGCAAGCACACCACCTCGGCGCTGCTCCTGCGCCTCTACGTCGGCGACCCGCCGCTGATCGAGGTCGCCTTCGACAAGATTCCTCAGGCGGTGCTCGACGGCCAGGCCGAGCTGGGTCTCCTGATTCACGAGGGCCAGATCACCCATCAGAAAATGGGCCTGACGAAGGTTCTCGACCTCGGCGAGGCCTGGCAGGCCGATACAGGGCTGCCCCTGCCGCTCGGCGTCAACGTGATGCGGCGGGACCTCGGCGAGGACCTCCATCGCGCGCTCTCGCAGGGGCTGCGCGACTCGATCGCCTGGGCCCACGCGAACGTCGACGAGGCGCTCGAGTACGCGATGCGCTACGGGCGAGGGATCGACAAGGAAACGTGCCGGCGGTTCGTCCTGATGTACGTCAACGACTACACGCTGGCGCTCGGCCACGACGGGCGCGCCGCGATCGAGCGCCTGTTCGCGATGGCCCACGCCAAGGGCCTGATCGCCGAAGTCCCGCCGATCGACCCGGTTTAGTTGGAGATCGGGGGGAGCGAGCGCCGCTCCGCTTGCACCCGATAGTGCACCCAGGTTGCCGGTAGCGTTCGAGGGGCGAGTCGAGCCCCGCCGACCTTCCGGTCGAGCAGCCGACGAAGTTCGAGCTAGTGATCAATCTCAAGACCGTGAAGGCGCTCGGCCTCACGATCCCGCAGACGTTGCTGCTGCAAGCGGATCAGGTGATCCAGTAGCGCGTGCTGGGCCGCGAGCCCTGACCACGCCGTTCTTCTCAATAACGCTTCAGAATCTCGTACTCGGTCGTGCGCTGGGCCGGCGTGAAGCCGGCCTCGCGGATCAACGTGACGATCTCGTCGACGCCGATCGTGTTCACGAACGCCGCGGCCTTGTGCACGTTCTCCTCGAATAAGGTGCCGCCCCAGTCGTCGGCCCCGAAGTGGAGCGCGATCTGCCCGGTGCGCTTGCCCTCCGAGAACCACGAGGCCTGGACGTGGGGGAAATTGTCGAGGTAGAGGCGCGAGACGGCGAGCATCCGCAGGTACATGTTCGGGCCCTTCGGATGCTTGATCCACTTGGCGAGCAGGGTGTTGTTCGGCTTGAACGACCACGGCACGAACGCCGTGAAGCCGCCGTGGAGATCCTGGAGCTCGCGGATCACGTCGAGATGCTCGAGCAGGTCGTCGATCTGCTCGACGTGGCCGTACATCATCGTCGCCGTCGACTTGAAGCCGCGCCGATGGGCCTCGCGGTGCACCTCGAGCCAGGTGTCGGGCCCACCCTTCTTGGGCTCGATCCGCCGGCGCACCCGCTCGGACAGCACCTCGGCGCCGCCGCCCGGGAGCGTCCGCTGCCCGGCGTCCCAGAGGCGATCGAGGACGTCGCCGATCGTGAGGTCGCTGACCTGCGCGACCGTCCGGATCTCGGACGCCGTGAAGAAGTGCGGCGTGACTTCCGGGAAGCGGCGCCGTGTCTCGCGCACGAGCGTGGTGTAGTAGTCGAGCGGCAGGGCCGGATTGTGGCCGCCCTGGAGCAGGACAGTCGTGGCGCCCTTCGAGGCGGCGAACTCGATCTTGCCCAGCACCTCCTCGACCGTCAGCGTGTACGCCTCGGGGTCGCCCGGCTTCCGGTAGAAGGCGCAGAACTGGCAGTCGGTGATGCACACGTTCGTGTAGTTCGGATTCGAGTCGATCACGAACGTGACGATTTTTTCCGGGAAGCGCGCGTACCGGGCCTCGGCGGCGAGCGCGCCCAGCTCGAGCAGCGGCGCGTCGGCGAGGAGCCAGCGCCCCTCCGCGCGGTCGAGGCGCTTGCCGTCGAGGACCTTGTCGCGGATGGTCGTGATCACGCCGCGGCGCCCTCGTGGTCCCAGACCCGCACCACGTTGTAGAGCGCGTCGCGCTCGACCGGCACCTTGTTCGCGTCGCGGATGATGCGGAAGAGCTGCTCGCGCGCGAGGCCCGCCGGGGTCTCGGCGCCGGCCATGTGCTGGACGCGCTCGTCCTCGAGCGTGCCGTTCACGTCGTCGGCGCCGAAGTGGAGGGCGACCGACGCCGTCTCCTCGCCGAGAAGCACCCAGTACGCCTCGACGTGAGGAAAGTTGTCGAGCAGGAGCCGCGCTGCCGCGATCGTGCGGAGGTTGTCGGCCGGCGGCGTCGACCGCGGCACGAGCTTGGTCGTGCCGACTTGATAGGGCAGCGCAATGAAGGTGAGGAAGCCGCCGGAGCGATCCTGCTGCTCGCGCAGCCGGAGCAGGTGGTCGACCCGCTCGGCGAGCGTCTCGACGTGGCCGTAGAGCATCGTGGCGTTGGTCCGGATGCCGAGCGAGTGCGCGATGCCGTGGATCTCGCACCAGCGGTCGCCGTCGGCCTTGCCGGCGTAGCGCAGCTGCTTGGCCAGGCGGGAGGAGAAGATCTCGGCGCCGCCGCCCGGCATGGTCTGGAGCCCGGCCGCTTTCAAACGCGCGAGCGCCTCGGGCGGCTCGATCTTCCAGCGCCGCCAGAAGTAGTCGATCTCGGCGGCCGTGAAGGCCTTGATCTGTACGTTCGGGCGCGCCGCGTGCAAGCCGGCGATGATCCGCTCGTAGTACTCGAACGGCCAGTCCGGATGGTGGCCGCCCACGATGTGGACCTCGCGGACCTCCTCGCTGACCATGCCGATGATGTCCTCGACCGTGTACTCGAAGGCGCCGGCCTCGCCTTTCTTGCGGGCGAAGCCGCAGAAGGCGCAGGAGAGGACGCACACGTTGGTCGGCGAGATGTAGCGGTTGAGGACGAAGTAGACGCGATCGCCCTCGCGAGAGGATTTCACGCGATCGGCCATGCGACCCAGGCCGAGGAGATCTTCGGTCTCGAAGAGGAGCAGCCCGTCATCGCGGGTGAGGCGCTGGCCGGCCTGGACCTTGTCCCAGACAGCCGTCAGGCGCGTGTCGGCAAAGTGCAATCGCTCCTCCAGGGTGAGGCGTAATGGTCGATCGGATTATATCGGGCCGGCGTGCGTGCCGTCGAGATTTGGGCCGGGATTTGGGCCGGCTGGCCGTCAGGCGGCCGTCACGGCTAGACAGGTCGCCGTAGCTCTGCTAGAAGGACCGGGTGCTCCTGACGACGATCGCCGGAAGTCTGCCGAAGCCCGCCTGGCTCGCGAAACCCCAAGCGCTGTGGGCACCCTGGAACCTGTCGGGCCCGGCGCTCGCCGAGGGCAAGCGCGACGCGGTGCTGGTGGCGCTCGCGGAGCAGGAGGCGGCCGGCATCGACATCGTCACCGACGGCGAGCAGTCGCGGCAGCACTTCGTTCACGGCTTTCTCGAGGCGATCGAGGGTGTCGACTTCACCCGCCGCGTGACGATTGGCATCCGCGCCGACCGCTACAAGGCCGAGGTGCCCACGGTGACCGGGCCGCTCGCGCGCCGGCGCTCCGCGCACGCCGACGAGGTCGCGTTCGCGCGTGCTCACACGGCGAAGAAGCTCAAGTTCACGATCCCCGGGCCGATGACGATCGTAGACACGCTCGCCGACGAGCATTACCGCGACCGGCGCCGCCTGGCGATGGAGTTCGCCCGAGTCATCAACGAGGAGGCCCGCGAGCTCGTGGCGCGTGGTCTCGACGTCCTGCAGCTCGACGAGCCCGCGTTCAACGTCTACATGGACGACGTCCTCGTGTGGGGGATCGAGGCGCTCCATCGCGCGATCGAGGGACTCTCGTGCAAGACCGCCGTCCACATCTGCTACGGCTACGGGATCAAGGCCAACGTCGACTGGAAGGCGACGCTCGGCTCGGAGTGGCGCCAGTACGAACAGACGTTCCCGGCCCTCGCGGCCAGCAAGATCGACCAGATCTCGATCGAGTGTGCCAACTCGCGCGTGCCGGTCTCGCTGCTCGGGCTCCTCAAGGGCAAGGACGTCCTGGTGGGAGCCGTCGACGTCGCCACGGACGCCGTCGAGACGCCCGCGGAGGTGGCCGCGACCATCCGGCGCGTCCTACCCTACGTGCCGCCCGAGCGCCTCTACCCGTGCACCAACTGCGGGATGGTGCCGCTCGCCCGCGACGTCGCGGGGGGCAAGCTCCGGGCGCTGGTCGCGGGCGCCGCGCTGGTCCGACGAGAGCTCGGCGCTACCTGATCGCGCCGTTGTTGAAGCCGCAGATGGCGAGGCCCGGGAAGAGGGCGTAGAGGATTGCGTCGCCTCCAGGGGTGAGGCCGAAGCCCGCGTGCCCCTGTGCTATTCTGGGCGGCGCCCATGGCCGATCCGAGGCGATACTTCGACGAGATCGAGCTCGGCGAGGAGTACGAGTCTCCCGGGCGGACGGTGACCGAGGCCGACATCGTGATGTTCGCCGGGCTCTCCGGCGACTACAACGTCCTGCACACCGATGCCGAGTTCATGAAGACGTCGATCTTCGGCGAGCGCATTGCCCACGGGCTTCTCTGCCTGGCGATCCAGTCCGGGCTCTTCAGCCGGGCCACCACGCCCTACGCCACGCTCGCGTTCGGGGGGCTCCGGTGGAAGTTCAAGCTGCCGGTGAAGATCGGCGACACGATCCGGCTCCGGGCGAAGGTGACCGAGAAGAAGGACCTCGAGAAGCCCGACCGCGGGCTCATCACGCTCGAGCGCACGATCCTCAATCAACGCGGCGAGATCGTTCAGCAGGGTCAGACCGACCTGATCGTGCAGAAGCGCCCGTGACCGCCGCAGCCTTGACGTATTTCGAGGACGTCGTCGTCAACAGTGTGCAGTTGACGCCGGCCATCACCGTGACCGAGGCCCACGTCGCGATGTACCAGGGACTGACACGCGAGGCACCCCTGCCGTCCAGCGACGTTCCCGACGTCCTGCCGCTGTGCATGGTCATCGGCCTGGGCTGGCGGGTCAAGGACCCGCCGATGGTCGTGCAGGCGTTCGTCGGGCTCGACTGGAAGGTCATGAAAGAGCTCCGCGTCGGCGACACGATGCACAGCCGGTCGCGGATCGTCTCGAAGCGCCCGTTGCGCGACGGCGGGCTCGTGGTCGACGAGCGCACGATCCTGGATCAACACGGCGAGGTCGTGCAGCAGGGCAAGTTCACGTTCCTCGTCGCCAAGCGACAGAAGGAGGCATCGGTATGACGTTCGACCCCAGACACCAGAGCCGCGCCCTCGTGGACGGCCCCGACCGCGCGGCGGCCCGCTCGTACTTCAAGGCGATCGGCTTCACCGACGAGGACCTGAAGCGTCCGCTGGTCGGCGTCGCTCATTGCTGGATCGAGATCACGCCCTGCAACTGGAACCACCGGAAGCTGGCCGAGAAGGTGAAGGAAGGGATCCGCGCGGCCGGTGGCACGCCGATCGAATTCAACTCGATCAGCATCACCGATGGCATCTCGATGGGCACCGAAGGGATGAAGGCCTCGCTCATCAGCCGCGAGACGATCGCCGACTCGGTCGAGCTGGTCGTCCGCGGCCATCTCCTGGACGGCTTCGTCGGCATCTCCGGCTGCGACAAGACGATCCCGGCGATGGTGATGGCGATGGCGCGGCTCAATCTGCCGAGTGTCATGCTCTACGGAGGCTCGATCGCCTTTGGCGAATACAAGGGGCGCCGGCTCACGATCCAGGAAGTTTTCGAGGCGATCGGCGCCTTCAATGCCGGCAAGATCGACGCGCGCGAGCTGAACGAGATCGAGAGCCGCGCCTGCCCGGGCGCCGGCGCCTGTGGGGGCCAGTTCACGGCCAACACGATGTCGACCGCGTTCGAGATGCTCGGCGTATCGCCCATGGGGTTCAACGGGGTCACGGCCGTCGACCCGCGCAAGGAAGAAGTCGCCTTCGAGACCGGAAAGCTCGTGATGGACGTCCTGCGCAAGGGGCTGCTGCCGCGCCAGATCATCACGCGCAAGTCGCTGCACAACTCGATCGCCGGCGTGATGGCCACGGGCGGCTCGACCAACGCCGTCTTGCACCTGCTCGCCATCGCCAAGGAGGCGGGCGTCAAGCTCGCCATCGACGAGTTCGACACGATCTCGCGCAAGACCCCGCTCCTCGCTGACATGCGGCCCTGGGGCAACTACACGGCGCCCGAGATGCACGACGCCGGCGGCATGGGAGTCGTCGCCAAGCGGCTGCTCGACGCCGGGCTCATCGACGGCGACGCGCCGACCGTCACTGGCCGGACGATCGGCGAGGAAGCGCGTGCCACGCGCGAGGCGCCGGGCCAGAAGGTGATCCGGCCGCTGTCCGATCCGCTCAAGCCTGAGGGCGGGCTCGCGATCCTCTGGGGCAATCTCGCCCCCGACGGATGCGTGGCCAAGATCTCCGGGCAGAAGCGAGATTTTCATCGCGGCCCGGCCCGCGTGTTCGAGCGCGAAGAGGATTCGTTCCAGGCCGTGAAGGCGGGGAAGATCAAGCCCAACGACGTGATCGTCATCCGCTGGGAGGGCCCCAAGGGCGGGCCGGGCATGCGCGAGATGCTGCACGTGACGGGCGCGCTCCAGGGCGCCGGCCTCGGCGACACCGTCGCGCTGATGACCGACGGGCGCTTCTCGGGGGCGACCCACGGCTTCATGATCGGCCACATCGCGCCCGAGGCCGCCGAGGGCGGCCCGATCGCGGCGCTCCGAAACGGCGACACGATCGTGATCGACATCAAGAAGCGCAAGCTCAACGTCGAGCTCTCGGCCGCCGAGATCAAGAAGCGTCTCAAGAGCGTCAAGCGGCCCAAGCCGCGCTACACGTGGGGCGTGCTGGCGAAGTACGCGCGGCTCGTTTCCAGCGCATCCGATGGTGCCGTCACCGGCTGAGGCTCGGCCGGGCGATTCGGGCGAGGAGCTCAGCGCGGCGTTTCTCGAGCGTCTCAAGGCCGAGCCGCTCGGTGAGCTGACCGTGCTCGACGCGGGGACCGGCTCGGGCCGGGTGGCGCTGGCGCTGGCGCCGCACTGCCGCGCCGTCGTCGGCGTCGACCGCGACGCCCGCGCGATCGACGAGGCTCGCCGAAAGGCCGCCGCGGCCAAGCTCTCCAACGTCCGCTTCGTCGTCGGTGATGTCGAGGTCGAAGAGTACGTGCCGTTCAAGCCCGACGCGGTCGTCGCCTATCTCTGCATGTCCGACGCGATCGCCGAGCGGGCGAGCCGGGCGCTTCGGGCCGGGCAGGTCTTCGCCTTCGTCGCGCTTCACAACGACCAGTGGAAGGAGACCGGCCGGCCCTCGCGCTTCGCGTACGGCGAGACCGGGGTACGCCGGCTCCTCAAGCGCACGGGCTTCGCGGTCGAGCACCTCGAGGTGGAGCGCGACGTCAAAGCCTTCGCCTCGGTCGAGGAAGGCCTGGCGGCGGCGGTCGGCCTCCAGGAGCGATGGAAGGTCGACGGGCGCTGGTTCAAGTACGTGAAGTTCCTCGAGGACGGCGGGCGCACGCTCACGCGCGCCCAGCTCGTGGTGAAGGCGCGCAAGACGTGAGCCTGGTCGGCCTCGCCCTCGGCTCGGTGGTCAAGGCGCGCGCCCGCGAGCTTGGCTTCGATCGGGTCGCGATCGGCCCGGCCGAGCCGCCGGAGCACGGCGAGGCGCTCGAGGCGTGGCTCGACGCTGGGTACGCGGGCACGATGAGTTATCTCGACCGCGGTCGCGCCGACCGCCTCGACCCGGCGCGCCTGCTGCCGGGCGCCCGCTCGGTCGTGGCCGTCGCGATGAGCTACAACCCGGGCGCGAGCACCGAGAGCCAGGACGCCCAGCGTGCAGACGCCGCGGTGGCGGACGACTGGCGGCCCGTCTCGCGCTACGCCCGGGGCCGCGACTACCACGACGTGATCCGTCCCCGCCTGGTCGAGCTCGGCGAGTTCATCGTCTCGGCGGCCGGTGCGCGTGTCGCGAGCCGGGCGGCGGTGGATTCGAGCGCGGTGCTCGAGCGGGATCTGGCCGCGCGCGCGGGCCTCGGCTGGGTCGGCAAGAACACGAATCTCCTGACGCCGTCGCTCGGCTCCTACTTCTTCATCGGCATCGTGCTCACGACCGCCGCGCTGCCCTTCGATCAGCGCGAGCCCGATCGCTGCGGGACCTGTACGGCCTGTCTCGACGCCTGCCCGACGCGGGCGTTCGTCGCGCCGTACGTCCTCGACGCGCGCCGGTGCATCTCGTACCTGACGATCGAGCACCGCGGCGACATCGCGGGCGATCTCGCCGAGCAGATCGGTGGGTGGGTGTTCGGCTGCGACGTGTGCCAGGAGGTCTGCCCGTGGAACCGCAAGGCCGAGCCCGGCCACGAGCCGGCGCTCGGGCCGTCGGGGACGTTCGGCGAGCTCGAGACCTTGCTCGAGCTCGACCCGGAGGCGTTCCGCGCGCGATTCCGCGGCTCGGCGCTCACGCGCCCGAAGCGGGCGGGGCTACTCCGAAACACCGCGATCGTCCTGGCCAACCGCGGCGAGCGGCGCGCCGTCGGCGCGCTCAGCCGGGCTCTGGGCGACGAGGACGCGGTGGTGCGCCGGGCCGCCGCGTGGGCGCTCGCGAAGCTCGGCGCCGGCGCCGAGGGCGGCTCGTGAGAGTCAAGCGGCTCGATCACTTCGGCGTCGATGTCGCGGACCTCGGGCGCGCCGAGCGCTTCTATCGCGATGTGCTCGGCATGTCGGTCCAGATGCGCCTGGCGGATCAGGTGGTCATGCGCGGCGGCGAGACGTCGTGCGCGCTCTTCCTCAGGCCCGATCGCGCGCCCGCCGACCTCGACCACGTGCGGAATCCGCTCGGCAAGAGCCACCACGCCTTCGAGGTCGGGTGGGACGATCTGAAGTCCGCCGAGGCGCTCTTCAGCGCGCGCGGCGTGCCGTATCACGCGCCGATCGACTGGGGCGATCACGACTGCCTCTACTTCCTGGATCCCGACGGAAATTTACTCGAGCTCGTGGGCTATCGCCCGAAAGGCCAATCGACGTGACGCACGCGGCAGCGCCAACCGGATGGGTCGGACGACCGATGCGGCGCCGAGAGGACCGGACGCTCCTCACCGGTCGCGGGCGCTTCGTCGACGACCTCGCGGCCGCCGGCGCGCTGCATCTGCTCCTGGCGCGTAGCCCCCACGCGCACGCGCGGATTCGCTCTCTCGACACCAGCGCCGCGCGGCGAACGCCGGGTGTCGTCGCGGTCGTCACCGCCGACGAGCTCGGCACGATCGGGCCGGTCCCGCTCATGCGCCTGGCTCCCGGCACGCTCGTGCCGGAGTACCCGCTGCTGGCGGCCGGTGTCGTTCGCGCCCAGGGCGTGCCGGTCGCGGCGGTCGTCGCCGAGTCGACCTACGCGGCGGCGGACGGGCTCGATCGGCTCGCGGTCGACTACGAGCCGCTCGAGGGCGTCGCCGATCCCGACGGCGCCCTGGCGGCTGGGGCGCCGCAGGTCGTTCCCGTGAGCCGCGACAACCGCGCGCTCACCGTGGCCTGGCGTCACGGCGATCCGGATCGAGCGTTTCGTGACGCGGCCCACCGGGTGAGCCTGACCGTCCAGCAGCAGCGCCTGTGCGGCGTGCCGATGGAGCCGCGCGGCGCGCTCGCCCGCTGGGATTCGGACACCGGCGAGCTCACCGTGTGGACCTCGACACAGGCGCCGTTCCGGATCCGCTCCTCGCTCGCGCGTATGCTCGGCCTCGACGAGGCGCGGGTTCGCGTGATCGCTCCCGACGTCGGCGGCGGCTTCGGCGTGAAGGGCGGCCCCTATCGGGAAGAGGTGCTGGTGGCGTGGCTCGCGCGCCGACTCGGCCGGCCGGTCAAGTGGATGTCGACCCGCTCCGAAGATCTGCTCACGACCAATCACGGCCGCGGCGGCAAGTCGACCGGCGAGCTCGCGCTCGACGCGGACGGTCGGATCACCGGGCTCCGCGCCCGCATCCGACAGCCCCTGGGCTCGAGCCTCGCCGTCACGGTAGGCGGGACGCCGCAGAACCACGGACGGTGCCTGCCCGGATCCTATCTCGTCGAGCACGTCGACATCGAGTCCGTCGGCGTGTTCACGACGACCCCGCCCGTGGGCGCGTATCGCGGCGCGGGCCGTCCGGAGGCCGCGTTTCTCATCGAGCGGCTCGTGGACGAAGCCGCACGGTCGCTCAAGCTCGATCCGGTCGAGCTTCGCCGGCGCAATCTGATCCCAAAGGCGCGCTTCCCGTTTAAGACCGCGACGGGCCAGATCTACGACTCGGGAGACTACGCGGACCTCCTGGATCGGACACTGGCGATCGCCGACTACGCGGGGCTGCGACGCGCCCAGGCGGCGCGACGCGCCCGCGGCGAGGTGGTCGGCGTCGGCGTCGCGACGTACGTCGAGCCCTCTGGTCTCGGCTGGGAGAGCGGGCAGGTCCGGGTCGAGCAGACCGGCGCCGTGCTCGCCATCACCGGGTCGAGCGCGCACGGGCAGGGGCACGAGACCACGTTCGCCCAGATCATCGCCGACGAGCTCGGCGTCACGCCCGAGGCGGTGACCGTTCGCCACGGCGACACGCACGGTGCGCCGCAGGGGATCGGCACGTTCGGAAGCCGGAGCACCGCGCTCGGCGGCGGGGCACTCGTGCTCGCGGCGCGCGACGTGCGTGAAAAGGCGCGGGCGTTCGCGGCGGGGCTTCTCGAAGCCGGTCCTCAAGATATCGTCGCGGTCGACGGTGGCTTCGGCGTCGTCGGCGCACCGGGACGGCACGTGACGTGGGCGCGCGTGGCCGAGTTCGCCTATCGCGGTCAGGGCTTGCCTCCCGGCACCGAGCCGGGGCTCGAGGCCACGCGCTTCTTCAGCGCCGAGGGCGAGGTCTGGAGCGCGGGCGCCTTCGTCGTGTCGGTGCGCATCGACCGCGACACCGGGACCGTCACGCCCGAGCGCATCGTGTGGCTCGACGACGCCGGCACGATCGTGAACCCGCTGCTCGCCGACGGCCAGCTGGAGGGCTCGCTGGCGCAGGGCTGGGGCCAGGTGATGATGGAAGATGCCGTCCTGGATCGCGACGGCCATCTCCTGAGCGGCACGCTCATGGACTACGCGGTCCCGCGCGCCGACGACGTCCCGCACGCCGAGATCGGGCACGCGCACACGCCCTCTCCGAACAATCCGCTGGGCGTCAAGGGGATCGGCGAGGCGGGGACGATCGGGATCCCGCCGGTGATGGTGAACGCGGTCGTCGACGCCCTCGCGCCGTTCGGCGTCACCCATCTCGACATGCCGCTCACGCCCGAGAAGATCTGGCGGGCGCTGTCGCCGAAGGGCTGAGAGCGCCCGCCGGCAATGCTGAGGACCGACCGGGTCGCGGGCGGGGCGCTCGTCCTGGTCGCGCTGGTCGTCTTCTGGGAGAGTCGGCGCCTGCCCCTCGGCAGCCTCCGAAATCCCGGACCCGCCTATATGCCGGTCGCGCTCGCGGCGGTGCTCATGTGCTTGGGGTCGCTCCTGATCGCGCTCGCGGGCAAGACGCCCCCCCCTGTCGAGCGTCGGCTGGACGGAGTGGCGGCACGCGGTGGCGATCTTCGTCGTCTGCGCCTTCGCGGCGCTGGCGCTCGAGCGGCTCGGCTTCCGGGTGACCATCGCGGTGTCCCTCGCGTTCCTCCTCCGCGTCGTCGAGCGCAAGGGATCGGTCTTTTCGGCCCTGCTGTCCATCGCGTTCGCCGTCGGCGCCTTTCTCCTCTTCGACACGTTTCTCCGGGTCCCGCTGCCACGCGGGCCGCTCGGCCTCTGATGGCCGAGACCCTGCAGAATCTCGGCCTCGGGTTCTCGATCGCGCTCTCGCCCCCCATCCTCCTCTACGCCTTCGTCGGTTGCGTCGTGGGGACCCTCGTCGGCGTGCTCCCGGGCGTCGGACCGCTGGCCGGCATCAGCCTGCTTCTCCCCGCGAGGATGCAGTTCGTGGCGACGAGCAAGCCCGACGGCTACACCTTGCTCCTGGCGCTCTCCTCGATCTCGATCATCCCGGAAGCCGACAAGCTCTTCGGGCGGCCGCCGGCGTTCACCGTGGATCAATTCGCTCCGATCGCGCTCGTCTCCGCCGATCCGACGATCCTCGTGGTCCCGGCCGACAAGCCCTGGAAGACGGCGGCCGACTTCATCGAGGACGCGCGAAAGCGTCCCGGGCAGATCTCGTACAGCTCCTCGGGCGTGTACGGCACGCTCCACATGGCGATGGAGCTCCTGGCGCACGCGGCCGGCGTCAAGCTGCGCCACGTGCCGTACGCCGGCGCCGGGCCGGCCCTGACGGCGATCCTCGGCGGCCACGTGGACGCGCTCGCATCGGGCCCGGCCGTGGTCCTGCCGCACATCAAGGCGGGCAAGCTCCGTCCGCTCGCCGGATGGGGAGACAAGCGGGTCGCCGCGTTGCCCGAGGTGCCGACGTTCAAGGAGCTGGGCTATCCCGAGGCCGAGTTCTACATCTGGGCCGGCCTCTTCGCTCCGCGGGGGACGCCCGAGCCCGTCCTGGCGAAGCTGCGCGAGGCGTTACGTGCCTCCGTCAACGACGGCGACTTCAAGGCGGCGATGGACAAGCTCGAGACGCCTGTTGTGTTCAAGCAGGGGGACGAGTTCACGAAGTTCTTCGAGGCCGACGCGCGTCGCCTGGCCGAGGGCGTCCGGAAGGTCGGGAGGATCGAGCCCAAGTGAGCCGCGTGATAGAATTCAACGTGCCATGGCGATCCTGAAGGTTGCGCGGCTCGGGCATCCGGTGCTTCGGAAAGTCGCTGAGCCGGTCGATCCGGCGGCGCTCCGGACACCCGCGATCCAGCGGCTGATCGACGACATGATCGAGACGATGCGCGAATACGACGGCGCAGGACTGGCGGCGACGCAGGTGCACACCCTCCAGCAGATCGCGGTCATCGAGGTGCTCGGCAATCCGCGCTACCCGGACGCGCCGGCGGTGCCGCTGATGGTGCTCGTCAACCCGATCGTGACGCCCCTGACCGAGGAGATGGAGGAGGGCTGGGAGGGGTGTCTCTCGGTCCCCGACATGCGCGGGATGGTGCCTCGCTGCACGGCGGTGCGCCTGCAGTGTCTCGACCGCGAGGGTCAGAAGATCGACGTCATCGCGAAGGACTTCTTCGCGCGGGTGTGTCAGCACGAGACCGACCATCTGAACGGCATGGTCTATCTCGATCGCATGCGCAATCTCGCCACGCTCTCCTACGTCGCCGAGTGGAACAAGCACTGGCTCGGCATCCGTGAACAAGACGACTGATCCCGGCTTGGCCGGGGACGGTGAGGCGCCGGTCCTTGCCGTCGTCAGCGATCTGTTCTTTGTCGCTCGCATCCGGGAGACCGGCCGGCTCGCCGGTGTCCGGGTCGAGTTCGCGCGAACCCCCGCAGAGGTCGAAGCTGCGCTCGCCCGTCTCCCGCGCCTCGTCCTGGTCGACCTGACGGCCGGGTACGACTACGAGCGGCTCTTCGCGGCGCTCGCCGCCGGCCGTTCGCCCGTGCTCGGATTCACGACGCACGCGCTGGGCCGACAGACCCAGCCCTGGCACTCGCGGTGCGATCGCGTCGTGACCAAGGAGACGCTCACCCAGGAGCTACCGCGTCTCCTGAAGGAAGGAGTCACCACATGACCGCACAGGAGTTCGTCCGCCACCTCGACGGAGACAACCAGCGCCGGCTCAGCCTGCTGGCGCCGGCCGACACGCTGAAGCCGGAGGTCGAGGGCGACCTGAACGTCTTGAACTTGCTGAAGGTGGCGCTCCGCAACGAGATCGAGGCCACCGAGATCGCGGCGCGCTGGCTCGTCACCACCGACGACGTGGACGTGAAGCTGGCGCTCGCCCGCCAGGTCGGCGACGAGGCCAAGCACTACCGGATGATCGCCGATCGGCTCCGGGCGCTCGGCTTCGACGCGAAGTCGTTCGACCCGCTCGCGAAAGGCTACGGCCCGTTGTTCCAGTACCTGGATACGCTCACGACGACGGTCGAGCGGGTCGCGGCCGGCCAGTTCACCCGCGAGGCGATCGCGGTCGTGAAGAACCGGCAGTTCATCGAGTTCTGCGACCGCGCGGGTGATCGCGAGACGGCCGCGATGTATCGCGACGTGATCGAGCCGGACGAGCGTTACCACCACGAGCTCGGTCGCACACTGCTGCTCCGGCTCGCGACGACGCCGGAGGCTCAGGCGGCCGCGACAGGCGCCGCCCGCAAGACCCTGGAGCTTGCCGACGAGCTGCAGAAGAAGGCGCTCGCCACGGCGGGCATCCACCACGCCCCGGGCTGCTGAGCGGGCCGATGAGCCTCGACCGCTCGCTCGACGATTTCAGGGGCCTGGTGAGGGGCTCCGAGATCGATCTCGGGGGTGCGGCCCTCGCGGTCGCGAGGATCGAGTATCCCGATCTCGTCGCCGAGCGCTCGCTGGCCCGGCTCGACGAGCTCGCCGCACGCTCGGCGGCGGCCAAGATCGGTGACCGCCGTCGCGCCCTCGAGCGGCTGAGCGAGTTCCTGTTCCACGAGAAGGGCTTCCGCGGCAACGCCGACGACTACTACGATCCGCGCAACAGCTGCCTCAACGACGTCCTCGACCGCCAGCTCGGGATTCCGATCACGCTCTCGGTGCTCATCATGGAAGTCGGCCGCCGGGTCGGCCTGGAGATCCAGGGCATCGGCCTGCCCGGGCACTTCTGCGTGGGGGCGCGCGTGGCCGACGAGCTGGTGCTCCTCGATCCGTTCGGCGGCGGCCGCCGGCTCGAGCGCGCCGAGGCCGAGGCGATCGCCTCGCGCGCCGTCGGGCGCCAGGTCGAGCTCACCGATGCGCACTTCGTCCCGGCGACCAAGCCCCAGATCGTCGTGCGCATGCTCCGAAACCTCCAGAGCATCTACGCCCGTCGCGAGGACTGGGCCAAAGCGCTCGCCGTCATCGACCGTCTTCTGGTCGTGGAAGCCGACGCGCCGACGCACGTGCGCGATCGCGGCACCGTTCTCGTCAAGCTCGGCGAGCTGCACCGGGGGGCCTCGGAGTGGGAGCGCTACCTGACGCGGTACCCTCAGGCGCGCGACGCCGCGGCGTTCAAGGAAGAGCTGCGGCGGGTTCGCCAGGCCCTCGCCGAACGAAACTGATCGGTAGGACGGCTACCAGGCGCGAAGGGACGACAGAGCGGCCGGCAAGAATCTCCGCGCCCCGAACCGGATCAGCAGCAGCGTGATGTTGTCCGGACCCCCGCGCTCGTTCGCCAGCGACACCAGCCCCTCGCACGCCCGGTGCGGCGGCCCGCTCTCGGCCAGCCGCCGGATCTCGTGCGGCCT
>Ga0137407_10000999_pt1 | contig 18626 bp, 18 predicted proteins | sample CZOMad2_2_16fung_FD_108410 | JGI IMG/M metagenome (GOLD analysis project Ga0137407, IMG submission 108410) | Vadose zone soil fungal communities from Angelo Coast Range Reserve, California, USA - CZOMad2_2_16fungal (Illumina Assembly) | ecosystem: Environmental > Terrestrial > Soil > Vadose... | reverse complement strand
TTGTTCTTCGACGACAAACCGAACCAGCAGCCTGAATTGATCGCGTGGGATGAATCTGGCACACACATGCTGCGCTCGGGCACTCTCGGGGTGGGAATGAATCTGCCCAGTTCAGATTCTGTCCTCATTCCGATGGCCGGCGCGTCCGCGATCGATATCGAAGTGCCCGGTGATGGAAGAACAATCCGGGCAGCGTATCTCGATTGGATGACCACCAGTGAAGTGGTACATCCAGTGAACGCGGAACATCGGGATGTGATCCCCGAGCCATTCTCATCGATGCCGAGTCTGCAAGCGCCTCCCGAGGACGTTGAAAACTTTGGAACTGTCACCGCGACTCTCTCCGCCGATCCAATCCGGATCGATGGACTAACTCAGCAAAGCGCCGCATTTCAATTTCCAATTGAAGCGCAACCGCTGACGGCGCTGCTCACTTTCGAAGTCGCCAATCCCAGCGTTGACGCTCCGCCGGAAATTTATGTTAACGGCCAGAACATCGGCCCGGCTTCTCTGGTGCTTCCGGATCTGGCCGACCCAGGTTACCGCGGCGAAGTGGAAGCGCTTACGAAAGAAATGCATTTCCATTACACGGGGTGGCTGCGGGTGCAGAAAATCGTGCCGGCCACAATGTTTAAAGTCGGGTCCAATGATCTGGTTATCGTCAATGGAGTTGGCAGCGGGTCCTCCGCTATCCGCGCGACGCAGATGCAATTAAAGTATATCTGGGACAAGTCGGATTATTCTCTGCGCCCCAGTCACTAGCATTTTTCGGAGAGCTGGGTAGTGTAAACGCGCACTGGACGGAGGGTTTCTAATTGTTTGAGATGAGAACGAAAAGAAAACAGCAGGGGTTCACGCTACTGGAGATCATGCTCGTGGTGAGCATCATCGTGATCATATTGGGAGTAGCGATTTCAAAACTCGGCAATACGACTGCCATCGCCAAAACCATGCGCGTTCAAGCCGACCTTCAGGCGATTAAAACACAGCTTCAATTGTACGAGAGCATGAACGGCTTTTATCCGTCATCGGAACAGGGTCTGCAGGCGCTGGTAACCCAACCATCGAACGACCCGCATCCGACACGCTGGTATCAGTTGTTCAGAGAATTGCCAAAAGACCCCTGGGGCAGCGACTATATTTATCGTAATCCGGGTCAGAAAAACTCAGGCGGCTACGATTTATATTCGGCAGGGCCAGACCGGCAAGCGGACACCGGAGATGACGATTGGGGTGGTGGTTAGACGCAGTGCGTCAGGGCGTTGAGCCTACTGCTTCGCGGGCTGTGTCACTTTCGTTCCCCCTCTTGGGCTGCGCTGAATCAAACCACGTGAATGCGGCCGACCTGCGTCCTGAGGAATCAACTGTTGTACTTCCGGCGGCAACCCAGCAGGGATTTTCGAAGCTGAATTAAGGACCCCTGCGGGGTTAAGAACCGGGGCAGGAGGTGCTGGCGGCATCAATCCTCTGGCAGCAAGGCCTGGATTCGCCCCAGGCTGCGACAAGAGGGCCTGATTAAACGTTATGGTGGCAAAATTTCCGTCTTTGCTAATTGTCACCTTCGTCGCACCCACTTTGTCCGACCATTCGATATTGGCAATGCTATAGCCGTCCACCGGCTCTCTGGTTGTAAGATATTTCTTAAAATTATGGTCGGAAGTGGAAGCGAGCGTCACCATGTCGCCGTCAGGCGAACGCGCGGCGTTGGCGATAAAAAGGTCCTTTGCAAAATCAGGCGTCGCCGCAGGCGCTGCGACGGCCGTGGCCAGCGCAAATGGCGACTGATCCACCATCTTTGAGTACCGATCGAAATTGAACTGTGGCGGCAAAACTTCCTCGGCTTGACTGTGGATCACCCCGAGAACTGCCAGGATCAACATAAGCGTAAGGGAATATTTCATTATTTTGATTATTTATTCTACTTAGTTCGCTGCGCCGGCGCAAACCACCGGGCAATCTTAAATTTGCCGCGCATCATTGTAGGATCGCTGCCATCAATGACCAGATTAACATTCTCGAACACGGTGAAAGCGTCCGGTCGCTGGACGTCGTAAAGGAAATGCACCAACGGCGGCCACGGACTTTTGGTTTCGATGGAAGCAAAAACGGTCTGATGATATGGGGTAGTCTCTCCGGTTCCAATTGCCGGATTCTCGATGAGAACATTGTGCTTGTTGGCCACTTCCCTCAGTTGATCAAGGAGAGCAGAGGCTTCCGCGGGATTGTTGAGGACAGGTTGATGCTTCCGGATCCATTCCTCGCGTTTGTTCCAGAGATCCCGTTCTTTAATGTAAAGAGCCTGCTCGGCAAGCTTGGCTCGACGTGCCACCACTTCCTTGTGCGAACCGCCGACTGCGCCAAAGATCCGACTCAAAATCCAAACATTGAGCAGCACGAAGATTGTTCCGGCAACTACCCACGAGAGCACACGCTCCCGTGGATTCATTCGGTTGTACCACGCCGGCATCATTTTGCTCTTCCCTCCAATCGAAACTGCGCATGGTTATTGGGCAAAATACGAGGCGCAGCCATGTCAAACTGAAACGCTCGCAAGTCTGGATTCTTCTTTACCTTCTCGATGAACTGGTACGCAAGAGCGGCAGTGTTCGCTTCGCCGTCGACGGAAATCTGCCGCGCCGACTGATTATACGCTGTGATTCGCACGTCGGCGGACGGCAGGCTTTCAAAAACATGCAACAGGATTTCAACCGGATAATAATGAGTATCAATCGCCGGGGCGAGCGCCTTCCATTTTGCTTCTGTCGCACGGACGAACTCAGTCCCTGGTGCATCGTGCGCTATGCGCCGGTCAAGCCGCGCTACCTGAAAACGCAACAGGCCGAGATACGCGAGCAAAAGCAAGACGAGTCCGCCATACGCGCCACCTATCCAAAGCAGCCGTTGTCGCCATTCTGATTGCCTTGCCAGTTGCAAACGTCGCCGTCGCCAGCTCTCTGGTAGGAGGTTCAGTTTGACCGGCGCCGGTGGCAGCTCGATGCCCACTATTTCGGTCGGGCTAGACAAAATTTCCTGTACCGTGTCGCGCATTTCATAACAGGTCTCGTCCAGCAACACACTGGTAGAAGAGGCATCAATGCCTTCTAACTCGGCACTCAATCGCAACTGCGGCAACTCAACTTGAAGCTGGTCGCCATTGGCGTCTTGAAACACCCGCGCAAGACTTAGCTTGCCGTTCTCTGTCACCGCATAAACGAGCGTCTCACCTTCCGGATAGATCAAAACAGCACTGCCAGTGGGAGCATGCGTGCTCGCGCGCTGCGCTGCATACACAGTAATCTGCCGCGGGATGTAACCGCGCTCCAATAGCGGCGAAGCCATCTCAGCAAGTTGTTCGTTTCTGATTGCGACAGCTGAAACCACACTTTCGCTTTCGTCTTGCTCGATGAGCTCAAAATCAGTTGTTACTTCATCCGCCGCGAACGGCAGCAACTTCTCGATCTGGATTCGAAGCATTTCTGGAAACTCCGCGGGGTCGATGCTCGGCAGACGAAATCGCTGGGCCAACACTGCTGAAACGGGCAGACCAAGGACAAAATCATCCGTCACACCGAGTAGCGGCACGGCTTCTTCCAACGTTTGCAGCTTCCGTACATTCCACGAGCCGTTTTGCTCAGTCGAGCGGAGAAAATTCCAGCCGTTTCCGGTTGGGATTATGAAAATCGATGGCGTCCCGGGGTCGATATCAAAGCTCCTTCCAGCTAAATACTTGAGGGCGGCCAGCTGCGATCGAAGCTCCCAGCCCAGCTGCACCCCCAAGTGGTGTTGTCGGCTTGAACACTATCATCTCCACAGAGCGCGTTACGTCACCTGATTTTCCTATGCTCACGATCCGCACGACCGGGCCTTTATATTGAACGAGCGGCTGAATCATCTGAAATTGCTGCGGATTCAAACCCAACGCAGCTATGGCCTCTTGTGGGACTTGTGGTGGGTTTGTTGCGGTGAACTGGAAATCATCCGCTGTTCCATCGATTCCGTCCTGCCCCTGCCTTAACTGAAGAAAACGATCAACCGAATCTTCTCCCATGCCTGGCAAGGCGCGCAACACGTCGCGCGATGCCCATGCAACATCAATGGCACCACAGTTTCCTACCACAGTGAAATCCTTGTCCCAACCGGGCTTGGAAGTAAATTCCTCCCACCCGAAGATCTTTTTAAGGTCATCGACAGAAGTCAGCGGTGCGTGCGGTGGACGATAATCGTCAGTTTCCGGCGGCGCGTTCAAGTGATGTAGTCCTTTGTTTGGCGATACCCAATCGAGCAACGCATCCATCATGGAGTCGAGGTCGTTTAGTTCGATGCCTTTGAGCGAGAGATATTGACGCAGAATTGCCAGCTTCGTCGGGTCCTCTCCCTGCGTGAGGAAATTCAAATTTAAACGGCCACACTCACCCGTCATCTGGACGTCGAATTTTCCTCCTCCAGCAAATTTCATATGTAAGTTCTGAGAGTCCGGCTTGATTGTCGGGTTCAGTGCAATTTCCGCACCTGAAGAGGCCATCGCTTCGGCTTCCACAACACGGTTTGCGTTGCTCGAAGACGTCAGACGCGAATTAATATTCAGCGCCCAGGTGATCACCATCGCGCTGAGCAAAAACAACGCCCAAAGCGCTAGAAGCAGCGCAGCGCCCTGATCTGGCTTCGATATTGTAGAACCTGTTTTCATCGGTTCGTCAATAGGGGGTTCGTCTCAATGGAATAACTGTTTCCCATGGCACGGTTGAATCAGCGCGTCCCACGCTAATTTTGACAAGCGTCGGTAACTGGCCTCCTGGCCACCGAGGCAACCAGTCGTTCGCCCTCGGATCGAAATAGCTGATTTGCAGGCTATTCACATTCTTAATTAATGGCACCCAGGTATCGCGTGCCTCTCCCCGGTCGGAATCCTTTTGTCCTTTTCGCAAAAAACCAAGATCCAGTTGGCTGCCTTTTTCGTTCTCCGGCTGCAATCGCAGCACAACTGTAAATTCGCCCGGCGCATAGCGTGTAAGCAATCCTGGTCCAGCTCTGGAACTCCACCGGATCTCATCGCGTTCGCGATCGTTCATTTTAAATGGCTCGCCAAGCATCTTCGAATTTATACTAAGGCGTTGCCATTCCGCCGTAAGTAGATCACGCAACCCGCCATATTGCGCATCTGCGGCGGCTGTGTTCGATGAGAGATACATAGCAATCATATTCGATTGCACGAAGCGAAAAATCGCGAGCGACATCATTCCGAGGATTGCCACCGCCAGCATGATCTCGAGCAGTGTGAAGCCAATGGAATTTCGAATATTCAGTCTGCTTTTATCCGGACCGATAAACATAAAACTGAAGCTGCTTCGACTGCGGGACGCCGCCGTGCTGCCAGTGGGCTGTCAACGTCACAAGATTAATCCCAGTCAGGAGCGTGTTACCCTCTTCGGTCAAATTGGCAGGAGCGCTTTTCTGTATCAACTTTATCACGCCGTAATTGCTATTGATCTTAAATTCCTTTTGAGGGTCAGGCACAATCGATGCAGCTTGAACTTCCGCCATGCGATCAGAGAGGATCTGTCGCACCGCGCTTTCCTCCTCGCTAATCGTGCTCGCATTGAGACAATTCTGTACCGCGCGTCCAAGCGCGACGACGCCGATTGCAAAGATCGCCACGCCTAGCAGAACCTCGTACAGAGCGAAGGCATATTGCAATCGTGCGCGAGTCTGACTTGTTCTCCCAGTCATCATTGGAGTATTGGAGTGGTAGAGTGCTGAAGTGTTGAAAATTCCATTACTCCGTTTCTCTATTACCCCATCACGCCGTTGCCGTTCACTTCGTTGCATACGCCGTAAGCTCCGCCTGCGCCGTCAATGGCGAGTAGTTCGCGGTCCAGAAACCAGCCGGGCCTTTGAATTGGACAGTTGCCGGCTCACAATTTCCCGATGGCCAGAAGATCCACTCCGCCGGATGTTTTCCTACCAACGATGCCGGTAATGAGAGTCTCAGCAATGATCCCTTGTTGAGACGCAATACCGCCGTCGGTTTGTCTTCCTCATCCTCTGCGAAAACTTCGGGACGCAGCAGGACACTGTTTTTACCCCAAATGATCAGGTAGGGCCGACGTTCATTCACGCTTCGCTCGTGCGCCTGACGCACGAGATTATTGAACCCATCCAGAGATTGCTTCAGTCGATTGCTTGCGACGACGCCGGTCAAGCTCGGTACTGCCAGCATCAGCAGTAGCATCAATATGAAAATGGACAGGGCAATCTCGATTAAAGTAAACGCCCGAAAACGTTGCACCGCGGAAAGTTACTCGATTGACGCAAAATCACAACCACCCGGCTCGCGTGCCCAGGTTCGATCATGCATCAGGCGCACAGCCGTGCACCGCGGTAAAGGCGATAGTCTGAGTCCACCAATTCGAGTCTGCACAATAACTAAGAAATGTGTCCACCAGCGCATCATTAAGTTTACCGGAACTTGTCAGATCATTGCGAAGTTCAGTGATCGTCCGCGTCCAGTAATTAGCCCATTGTGAACCGCCATTGTAGACGGCTGTTTCGGCATTGCCGCTGATTTGGCGCAAACCTAGCGCTGCCAGTCGGAGCGCCAGACTGCGTCCAATGTAGTAATCGATGCCTCGTTCCCGCGACCACGCCAGCCACCCTTCCCAGAACGCTCGTACCTCCAGCGGCTCGGCGACGCTGACAGGAAGAAAATCAGGCTCAATGAGTAGAAGCGCGCCACCCGGTCGAACGCTTGCAACCAGGTTCTTGATCGCCGCTTCCGCGTTCGCAATATGATGAAGCACAGCACGCGCGGTTACCAGATCGAAGCTGCCGGGCTCCACCGGACCAGCGACGATATCGCCCTGACGCAATTCAAGATTGGGCGCATGCGCTTCGACAAGCGACAAATCGAGATCAAATGCCACTGCTTTTCCGCCAGGACTCACGCGTTTCGCCAGCCATGCAGAAATCGATCCATTGCCACATCCAACTTCGAGCGTCCGCGCGCCGGGCTTAACAATTTCAAGCGCCTCGATACACCGGCGATGCACCGGATCGGGCAATTCTGACATCAAATCCAGACGCGTCCCCTCACCTTCCAAATGGTGACCCAAAACGTATTTCGACATTCTTAATCTGATCCTGGTAAACGACCACGATACCGACAATTGTTGACTCTCAAAAATGATGAATCGGCATTCGTTCGCGCCAGCAAGCAGCCGCTAAAAAAAAGCAACCGACCGGCAGCAGTTGGCTAGCGCCTGTGATAAAGTCTAAACGCGAAATGAAGGCTGCTCTGCGCATCGGCATTATTTTAGCGGCGCTTTTTGTGATCGCGATGCTGGTTTGGCAGGGAGTCACCGCGCACGGCATGCCTGATCCAAGACAGCCGAACACAAGCCCAACTGTCGCATTTCTAGATATCGGCATTCTCGTTTTCCGTGAAGGGCTGGAATGCATTCTTGTGTTGGCGGCCATCACAGCCAGTATGACCGGCGCTAAACGGGTGCATCGCCAACCAGTTGCTCTCGGCGCAGGCGTGGCGTTAATCGCCAGTGTGATCACGTGGATGATCGCAGTGCGCATTGTCGGCTCGCTCAGCGAAAATATTTCGGCGCTCGATTTGCAGGCCGCGACTGGTCTCCTGGCGGTCATTGTTCTGCTGGTGATCATGAACTGGTTCTTCCACAAGATTTACTGGGGAGGGTGGATTCGCGCGCATAATCGTCGGCGTAAAACGCTGCTCGAAAACGCGCGCGACGCCGAGATCTCCCAAAGACGTCTTTGGTTTGGATTACTTCTGCTCGGATTTACTTCGCTGTATCGCGAAGGATTCGAAGTCGTCCTTTTTTTACAGAGCTATCATTTGAGGCTTGGCGGCGGGGTGGTGCTGAAAGGTACGTTGCTGGGATTGATGCTGACGGCAATGGTGGCCGTGCTGACTTTCGTTCTTCAACAGCGCTTGCCGTATCGCAAAATGTTAGTCACCACCGGCATTCTGCTTGGAGTCGTGTTGCTGGTTATGGTTGGAGAGCAAGCGCAGGAAATGCAGCTGGCGCATTGGATTTCTACTACGCCGATTGATTCGCTGAAAAATTACATGCCGCCGTGGATGGGACTCTGGTTTGCGGTGTTCCCAACAGTCGAAACGCTCGTTGCGCAGCTGATTGCGGCGGTCCTGGTGATCGGCTCGTATTACGCAGCACGGCGCTTCGGCGGCGGTTCACCCGCTGGAACTGCGTCAGAGGCCCACGCGCCCGAGATGGCTACGATTAATGCGTAAGCCCTTTGAGGCCGCGGGCGTCTATGGGAGTTGCTTCGGCGTTTAAGCTTCCGACGCCGAATCTCGCTAATGCACTGAAGGAGTTTTCGCCGCAATTCCAGTTGAACCAGATAGCAAGCTTTTCACCTTAGCCGGATGATTACGCCGAATTACCGTTCTCTTAACTTGGTTCGAATCATTTTCGCTGTTTCTGTATCCATTTTCGCACCTTCGGTTCAATCCGCTTCCTCCCCCACCCCAACGCCGCCTGGAGTGATCGATGAAAAGCTGTTCAATGGAATGCGTTGGAGACAAGTCGGTCCGTTTCGCGGCGGCCGCGCACTCGCGATCGAAGGTGTAGTCGGTGAGCCGGACACGTACTATTTCGGGGCCGTCGCCGGTGGCGTCTGGAAGACGACGGATGGCGGCGCAAACTGGACTCCGCTTTTTGACAAACAACCGATTTCTTCAATCGGCGCGATCGCAGTCGCGCCATCCGATCACAATGTGATTTACGCTGGCACCGGCGAAGCGGCAATCCGCGGTAATACCACGTATGGCACTGGAGTCTTTAAATCGATCGATGGTGGCAAAACGTGGGAAAACGTCGGCTTGAAAGATACACGGCAGATCGGTGCGCTAATTGTCGATCCACGAAATGAGAACGTTGTTCTGGTGGCTGCGTTAGGTCATGCGTTTGGTCCAAATCAGGAACGTGGAATCTTTCGCACAACTGACGGTGGGAAGACGTGGACAAAAGTTCTGTCGAAAGATGAAAACACTGGCGGCATCGACGTTGTTTTCGATCCGCATAATCCGAACATCGTCTTCGCGTCTCTTTGGCAGGCGCGGCGACAGCCATGGTTTTTCTCCAGCGGCGGCCCGGGCAGCGGACTTTATCGGTCTGAAGATAATGGCGCCACGTGGAAACGTCTCGAGGGCAACGGCCTTCCAAGCGGAATCCTCGGCAAAATCGGCATCGCCGTTTCCGGAGCGGATGCTAACCGCGTCTATGCAATCATCGAGGCCAAGGAGGGCGGTCTCTTCCGCTCTGACGATGCCGGGCAGCATTGGACCCGCGTGAATGACGATGGACGATTTCGCCAGCGCGCCTGGTACTTCAGTAAAGTTTATGCTGATCCGAAATCCGCGGACACGGTTTACCTGTTAAACACTGGGCTGTTTAAATCAGTCGATGGGGGAAAAACATTCAATCTCATGCCCGCACGGCACGGAGATCATCACGGATTGTGGATTGATCCGACAAATCCAAACCGGATTGCAAATGCGAACGACGGAGGCGCAAGTATTTCAACCGACGGCGGCAAAAACTGGACCAGTCAACATAACCAGCCCACCGCGCAGTTTTACCACGTCGCTGTGGACAATGCATTTCCTTACCACATCTACGGCGCGCAACAGGACAACTCGAATGTCGGCATCGCCAGCCGCAGCGATTCCGGCGTGATCGGACGCGAAGATTGGTTCGTCGCTGGCGGCGGCGAATGCGGCTTTGTGGTGCCGGACCCGCGCGATTGGCACATCATTTATTCAAACAACGAAGGCTTCATCAATCGCTACAATAAAAACAAAGAGGAAGTGCAAGATGTTAGTCCGTTTCCTCTGGATAACGCCGGGCATGGCGCTGCCGATCTTGAACATCGGTTTCAGTGGGTCTCGCCACTCATGCTGTCACAGCATAACCCGGATGCGCTTTACACTGCTGCGGAGTGTGTTTTCAAATCGACCGATCACGGACAAAGCTGGACGCAAATCAGCGGTGATCTCACGCGCAACGACAAATCGAAACAGCAGCCAAGTGGTGGTCCGCTAACGAACGACATCACTTCGGTCGAATATTACGACACGGTTTTTGCATTGGCCGAATCGCCGGTGAAACAAGGAACGCTCTGGGCAGGCACGGACGACGGCGTCGTTCAGGTCACTACCGATGATGGTCAGAGCTGGTCAAACGTCACACCGAAAATGCCAGAGTGGAGCACTGTCGATCTGATCGAACCGTCGCCGCACGATGGCAACACCGCTTATGTCGCCGTGGATCGACATAAACTCGACGACTTCAAGGCATACATTTTCAAGACTACGGACCTGGGAAAAAACTGGAGCTCAATTGTGCGCGGAATTCCCGATGGCGCATACGTGCACGCGGTACGCGAAGATCCCAAGCGCAAAGGTTTGCTTTACGCAGGGACCGAGCTCGGCGTTTTCGTTTCATTCGACGACGGCGCGCATTGGCAACCGCTGCAATTGAATCTGCCCGTGTCACCAATTCACGACCTTGTGGTAAAAGACGACGACCTGGTAGTGGCGACGCATGGGCGCTCTTTCTGGGTGCTCGATAATGTGACGCCGCTGCGCCAGGTCAATGCGCCGCCTGCGGAGGCAGACGTTATCCTCTATCAACCGCAGACCGCGTTGCGTTTGCATTACCCTGAGGAGTTCGACAAACGTCAGCCCGTGGGTGATAACCCGCCGCCCGGAGCAATCATCGATTATTATTTCAAGACCGCGCCGAAAGAGGAAGTCTCACTCGACATACTCGACTCTACAGGCAAAGTCGTGCGGCATCTTTCCAGCAAGGAAAAAAAAGAAGGCGAACAACCACCTGAGTGGCCTGACCGCGTTGAGCGAGTGAAGACGATTCCAGCCAACGAAGGGATGAACCGGTTTGCATGGGATCTGCGTTACGATGACCCGATTCAAATCCCGGGCGCGTTCTATTCGAGTACGGGGCCCAAGGGCCCGCTTGCGTTGCCGGGTGACTACCAGGTGAAACTGACTGTCGGCGGCAAATCACAGACTGCCCCGCTGCACTTGGTGATCGATCCTCGAAACAAAGGACAGGAAGTCGGGCTGCAAAAACAATTCAACTTGGCGCTGCAGGTGAACGATCGGACTTCGCAACTACATCAGGCGGTCAATGAAATCCGCGATCTGCGCTCGCAGATTCAAACTTTGCACAAACATTTCGGTGACGATCAACGTTTAAAGCAGGCGCTCGCGGCAGCGGACGATCTGGATCACAAAATGTCCGAAGTCGAGCAGAAGCTAATCCAGGTCAATATGAAAGGTTCAGAAGCAAACCTCGCTTTCCCAAACATGTTGAATGAGCGGTTTGACACGTTTAGCCACACGATCGAGCCCGGCGATACTGAGCCCACCAAACCACAACTCGACGTGTTCCAAATGTTGAGCGGTCAGCTCGACGAGCAGTTGAAAAAATGGGCGCAACTCAAGAATGACGATTTGCCGAAGGTGAGTGAGTTGATCAAGCAGGCCAACTTGCCCGCGCTGATCGTCACCGAACCGAAGAAAACTTAGCGTGATAACTGAAGGCTGACCACGCTAATCGTGACAAGTCATTGGTCGTTCCGAAAAAGCGACGCGAGGACGGGTGCGCACTGCAAAGCTGCGCGAGATCAAATAGGCTCTCTGCTCATTTTGCACGGAGTGCTCTGGAGTGCGATGCGTCATCGCATCGCTTTCATGAAAATTGATAAAGCAGTAATACTGGCAGCGGGTCGTGGCACGCGCATGCGCGAGCTTACCGCGGAACTTCCCAAACCGATGATCGAAGTGCGCGGCAAACCAGTTTTGCAGCACATCATCGAAGGATTGCATGATGCAGGAGTCCGGCAATTCCTGATCGTCGTCGGCTATCGTGCTGATTCTGTGCGAAATTTTTTCAGTGACGGTTCGGGCTACAACATCAGCATTCAGTATGCGACGCAGGCTGTCCAGGATGGGACGGGTCGCGTTATCGACCTATCCCGCGATTTCGTCCAACAGTGTTCGTTTATTTTGAGTTACGGCGATATTTTGGTTGATCCGGCGAATTACAAACGGATTGCCAATCTTTCTGAGAACATGGAAGCAATTGTCACGGTCACGCGTGGCGAAGACGTCAGCAAGGGCGGTGCGGTTTTCGTAAATGACCAAATGGAGCTTGTCGATCTTCGTGAAAAAACAAAGCCGGGCGAACCGACAAGCCAGCTGTATAACGCCGGAATTTACACATTTCGGCCGAGCATTTTCGATTTCACTGCCAAATTGAAACCATCGCCACGCGGCGAATACGAACTGACCGACGCCATCCGCGACCTCGCGCAATCGGGCAAGAAAGTGAAAGCGCTCGAACTAACCGGCGAATGGGCAGACGTCCGCGATCCCGAAATTCTCGCGCGCTTGAATCGCTGAACTGTAGCGGCGCTCTATGAGCGCCATCTTAATTTGGTCCGGCGGCCACAGACCGCCGCTAAAGCCGTCACCAATCGGGATGCGAATCAGTTTGCCGTTGGTATCACTCTTACAAAACTGCGGAGTGTTCCGCACGATCTCGGTGAGTTGTTGCACCACCTCGCGTTGTTCGTTCACGAGCAACTTGGAGTAACCGACCACATCCAAGAACAAAATGTGCGCCGTCCCGAGATGGAATTGCGGCTCTACTTTTGAATCGGCGGCCATGGCATAAGGCTGTTGTCGATCTTACGGCGTTTCTTCGCCGATCTCCTCGCCGATTTCTTCTTCGATTTCGCGGCGCCATTCGCGTGAAAGCCATGATCTCAGCACCCCGTAAAGCAAATAGGCCAGGAACAGAACAGCCGGCATCCATTCATAATTCAGCACGGTAAAAATGAGAACGAGGATGATGATGAGAAAGCGCGGAATCGATTTCTTTGTCTTCCAATTGACTGCCTTGAAACTCGGATATTGAAACCGGCTAAACATCATGAAGGAAAGGAAGAGCAGCAATGGCGGCAGAACAAAGCGCCAGTTGCCAAGGTGATGTTCACCTTCCGCGAGCCAAAGGAGGAACAGCGTGATGGACGCAATTAAACCGGCCGCGGCGGGAATGGGAAAACCGGTGAAAGTATTCTGATGATTGGCTGCGTTATGCTTCGCGTCGGAATTGAAACGGGCTAGGCGCATCGCGCCGCAAGCCAGGTAAACGAATGCGATAATCCAGCAGGCGCGGGGAAACTCCTGCAACACCACGCGGTAAACCATCAACGCAGGGGCAAGCCCAAATGAAACAATGTCTGCGAGGGAATCGAACTCGCGACCGAATGGACTCTCGTGTCCGCCCAGGCGTGCAAGCCGTCCATCCAAAAAATCAAACACGAATGCGCCAAGGACAAACCAGATCGCCTCGTGGAATCGATCGGCGGCGAGATCAGCATTGGTGCTCTGCAGCAACGCGCCTTCAAGAATTCTCAGCGTGGCGGTAAACCCGCAAAACAGATTTCCCGCCGTCATTAAATTTGGCAGCAGATAAATCTTCGATGGTTGCTCGTTCATTCGTCAGGCAGTCGGGCAATGATTGTCGATCCACCGAGAACGTGATCGCCTACTTTCACAAGAACTTGAGCGTTGAGCGGTAAGTATAATTCCGTTCGCGAGCCGAAGCGAATCATTCCGAACCGTTCGCCTTTTTTCAATTCGTCTCCGATTTGCGACCACGCCACGATGCGTCTTGCAATAGCTCCCGTAATCTGGCGCACCACAATGGTGACTCGCGGATTCTCGAACGCCCAGGTCATCGATTCGTTTTTCTCGGAACAGTCCGGTCGGCGTGCGTCGAGACAAAGTCCGTCTCGATGCTGGCGGTAAATCACCCTGCCATCGATCGGCGCGCGATTCGTATGAACGTCGAAGATCGACAAAAAAATTCCGATACGGCGCGTTTTCGTTTTGAGAACCTGACTTTCATCGGATTCGATGACGTCCATTACCGTGCCATCCGCAGCGGCGACAATTATATTTGGATCTGCCGGCACAATGCGTTCTGGATCACGAAAAAACGAAACCGTAAAAAGAAACAGCAAGAGAAAGAACAACGATAGCCATGCGGAGAGCAAGGCGGAGGCAACGGCAAGCAGCGCGAAAACCGCCAAGATCCAGCGTGCTTCCAAGATCGTTTGAAGGCGCATAAAGGGAGTCTATTTTCTGAGCCCGAAAGAGCTCGGTCAAGACACCAAAAACCGTCAACGGAAGCCGGAGCGCTGAACCACCATATCGTGTGCTTCGGGGTCTGCCTGCCTCCAACCCGTAGGGGAAATAACCCGCTCAAGGCCACGATATTATTAGTTGTTTCCAAGCCGTTTCTGGCTATCCTCTTTTGTGTGGGCCGTCTGGCCCCTCCTTTATGCCGCAAGTTCAAGAAGAAATTCCCGTCGAAAAAACATCTCGCAGCTCGACCGGAATCGCCGCCAGTCAAAAATATGACGCGGCACAAATCGACAAGTTGGAAGGTCTCGAAGCTGTGCGAAAACGGCCCGGAATGTTCATTGGCGATCCAGATGAGCGTGGGCTGCATCACCTGGTTTACGAAGTCGTCGACAATTCCATCGACGAACATCTCGCGGGATTTTGCACCAAAATAGAAGTGACCATTCATGTCGATGGATCGATTTCGGTGCGTGATAACGGCCGAGGAATTCCTACCGATATTCATCCCAAATGGAAGATGCCGGCAGTCGAGCTGGTGCTGACAAACTTGCATGCCGGCGGAAAATTTGGGCAAGGCGCATACAAATATTCTGGTGGATTGCACGGGGTGGGCGCGAAATGCACAAACGCGCTTTCGGAATGGTTCAAAGCGGAGGTCTCTCGCGATGGCAAAGTCTATCACATGGCCTTCGCGAAAGGGAAAACGACCGACAAACTCACTGTCATCGGCGAGGTCAAAAACAAAAAGACCACTGGCACGCTCATCACTTTTCTGCCAGATCCGACGATCTTCACAATCACGACCGAGTTTAAGTTCGAACGTCTGGGCACGCGGTTGCGCGAGCTGGCATTTCTCAATCCCGGGCTCGAAATCACGCTTACAGACGAACGTGTCGACCCGGCGAAGAAAGAGACTTTTTTTTACAAACACGGCATCGAAGAATTCGTAAAGCAGCTTGGCGAGAACAAACAGGTTCTGCATCCCAAGCCGATCGTTATCTCGCGACAGCGCGACGAAGTTTTTATCGATGTCGTCCTGCAATACAACGATAGCTACAACGACCAGATTTTGCCCTTTGCTAATTCAATCGCGAACCCGGATGGCGGCACGCATTTGACGGGCTTTCGTACGGCGCTGACAAAAGCAATCAACCAATACGCGCGGCAAAACAACCTTTTGAAGGAGAAGGACCCTTCCATTTCTGGAGACGATGTGCGCGAAGGATTAATTTGCGTGCTCAGCATCAAGCTGCCGAATCCACGCTTTGAATCGCAGACCAAAGTGAAGCTCGTGAATACCGAGATCGACGGCATCGTAAACTCCGTCGCCTATGATGGGCTAATGACTTTCTTCGATAAGACTCCACCGGTTGCCCGAAGAATCTTCGACAAAGTCCTCACAGCGGCTCGGGCGCGGGAAGCTGCGCGAAAAGCGAGAGAAACAATCCGCAAGGGCGCTCTTACCGGCGGCGGGCTGCCTGGCAAATTGGCAGATTGTTCGGAGCGCGATCCGGAATTGACCGAGCTCTACATTGTCGAAGGTGATTCCGCGGGCGGCTCCGCCAAGCAGGGTCGCGACCGGCGTTATCAAGCGATTTTGCCGATTCGTGGCAAGTTGATCAACGTAGAGAAAGCGCGCGAAGATCAATTTCTCAAAAACACCGAGATCCAGGCGATGATCACGGCGATCGGCGCTGGCATTGGAAAACCGAAGGAAGAAGCCAATGGCAAGGACGAAGGTCGCTTCGACATCTCAAAACTGCGTTATGGCCGCATCATTATCATGACGGACGCAGACGTAGATGGTTCCCACATTCGCACCTTGTTGCTTACCTTTTTTTTCCGGCAGATGACCGAGCTGGTGCGCGCGGGGAAAATTTACATCGCGCAACCGCCGCTTTATCAAATCAAGCGGAAGAAACGCGAAGAATATGTTGATGACGATGCGCGGCTAAACAAAATCCTAATTTCGCTGGGCGCGGAGGATGTGCGCCTGAAGAATCTGGCCGACGATAAAGAGATTACGGCATCGCAATTGAAAGATATTCTCGAGTCACTCGAGAAACTTGCCAAGCTGAGCGAAGCCGTCCGCCGCCACGGCGGCGATTTTGAGACGTACCTGGCCAATCGGAATTCCAAGTCCGGGAAACTTCCAACCTATCTAGTGAAAGTCCGCGACGGCAACGAGGAGACCGCGCACTATTTTCACGACGAAAAAGCAGTGCGTACATTTCATCACGAAAACCTCGATCTGAATTTGTTCGATACGCAGCTTGGTCAGGAATTGCTTCCCTTGGACACCCCGGCGCGACCTGATGGCAGCCGGAGGCGCGGCAGACTGGTCGAGCTGCACGAATCTGCTGCGATCGAAAAGATTATCGCCGAACTGGCTCGGAAGGGTTTGAAAGTCGGCCATTACGCCGCATGTGACCAGCCGATCTTCGAGTTGATTGAAGGCGACGGTGACAAAGCTGTCTCGCATCCGCTGTTTTCGATTCCGGAAATCCTTGAAAAGATCTTGGGGATCGGCCGGCGCGGAGTGCAGATCAAGCGTTTCAAGGGCCTGGGTGAAATGAATGCCAAAGAGTTGTTTGAGACCACGATGAATCCTGAAAAACGCAAACTCCTGAAAGTGGACCTGAACGACGACAACGCTGTCGATGCCGACAAAATGTTCACCATTCTAATGGGAGACGTGGTCGAGCCACGCCGGCAATTCATCGAAGACAACGCGCTAAACGTGCGCAATCTCGACGTATAAATCACGATGGGAGGTTTGTTTCACAAACTCCGCCATCCAAGGCGGTGTTACGTTGTTTGCACAATCCCACGGTCAGGCAGCAATTTGTTGACCGACGGACTGCGTGCGACCCATCGCGCGGGCATGCCAAAACAATTTTTCCTCCCGAAGTTCGAAACGCGCTACGGAATGGAGCTCGGGCTCGACCCACTTACTGATTACCCAGGATACGTGCGCGGCATCGTTAACACGAAAACGACAGCCAATGAGGTCTTCGGTTTTAAATTAATGAGCTGGTATCTGGACAATTTCCTCGCTCGGCTGCGAGACAGTCGCGGTCTCGGAGACGCGACAACGAATGATCTCACGCTATTGCGAAATGCATTCCCGCGTCTTCGGTTCGTGCAGATTCTGCGGCGTCATAAACTCCGGCAAGCGTTGTCCACAGCGCGAGCGCTCCAGACTGGACTGTGGAAAGTGCAGAAAGGGAAAACCACTACAGAAGAACGAGAGCCGCAATTCGATGCGGAGTTAATTGAGCAGTCTCTCAGAGAAGCAGAGCGACAAGAAAAGATTTGGCAGAATTTTTTCCAGCGACTCGGCATTGAGGCGTTCCAAGTTCAATACGAAGAACTATGCCAGGACTATGAGCGAACAATCCATGGCGTCCTGGATTTTTTGCAAATTTCGATGCCGCGCAACGCTCGGATTGGTCACCCGGTAACTATCCGCCAGGCGGACGAAATTTCGCGCGTCTGGGAAGAGCGCTTCCTCGCGGAACGTCCCTCTGCGTATTCACCTGCCACAGGTTAATAGCTCATGTTAAATCCCAACGAAAAAATCGAGCCGATAAATGTCGCTGAAGAAGTGTCGAGGTCGTTCCTCGATTACTCGATGTCGGTAATCATTTCTCGCGCGTTGCCGGATGCGCGCGACGGCCTCAAGCCATCGCAACGAAGAATTCTTTACGCGATGCATGACCTGTCGCTTTTTCCAGGGCGGCAGCATCGCAAGTGCGCAAAGATTTGCGGCGACACCAGCGGAAATTATCACCCGCACGGGGAAGCCGTGATTTATCCGACGCTCGTTCACATGGCGCAACCATGGGCGATGCGGGAGCGACTGGTCGATGGCCAGGGGAATTTTGGTTCAGTCGAAGGCGATCCGCCTGCGGCGATGCGCTACACCGAAGCGCGCATGACTCATCTCGGCGCCGCGCTCATGACCGACATGGAGAAGGATACTGTCGATTTCGTTGCGAATTACGACGAGACCCGCACCGAGCCGACAGTTTTTCCAGCTGCGTTTCCGAATTTGCTCGTTAATGGCGGAACCGGGATCGCGGTCGGCATGGCGACCAATATTCCGCCGCACAATCTGAGCGAGGTGATCGACGGAATCTGCGCGCAAATCGACGATCCAGACATCACGTTCGACGAGTTGATGAAGCACGTGAAGGGCCCGGATTTTCCAACTGGTTGCGCAATCTGCGGCGGGTCGGGGATCAAACAATATCTCGAGACTGGTCGCGGCAGTATGAAAGTGCGCGGCAAGGCCGGGATCGAGGAGCTCAAAGGCGGCAGGGAACAAATTGTCATCACTGAAATTCCATACAACGTCAATCGCGCCACCCTCGTCGAACGCATCGCGTCGCTGGTG
>Ga0137407_10000997_pt1 | contig 18644 bp, 17 predicted proteins | sample CZOMad2_2_16fung_FD_108410 | JGI IMG/M metagenome (GOLD analysis project Ga0137407, IMG submission 108410) | Vadose zone soil fungal communities from Angelo Coast Range Reserve, California, USA - CZOMad2_2_16fungal (Illumina Assembly) | ecosystem: Environmental > Terrestrial > Soil > Vadose... | reverse complement strand
GAAGTGCGCCGGCGCCGACGGCGTCCTCGACGACCCGCGACGCTGCCCCTTCGATCCCACCCGCGACGTGCCCAAGTGCGCCGGCGCCGCCGGGTTGGGCTGCGTCACCGAGGCGCAAGCCCAAGCGCTCAAGAAGATCTACGGCGGCGTGATTCGCGACGGCAAGCCCTACTTTCCCGGCCAGCCGCTCGGCGCCGAGAAGGCCGGGACCTCGGCGTTCCGCGATGCTCAGCCCTCGAGCGGCTGGGACCGGTGGCTGATCGGTCGCGACGGGGGCAAGTCGCTCCAGCTTGCCTACTCCGAGTCGTTCATGCGGTACATGGCGTTCGGTAAGCCGGATCCCGGCTACGACTGGAAGACGTTCGACTTCGAGAAGGACCCGGACCGGATGGATGCCATCCGCCGGCTCCTCAACGCGACCGATCCGGATCTCACCGCGTTCAGAAACCGCGGCGGCAAGCTTCTGATGTACTTCGGCTGGGCCGATACGGCGCTGACCCCGTTGATGGCGATCGACTACTACGAGAAGGCGCTGGCGAAGAACGGGCCGGACATGCGCGACTTCTTCCGTCTGTTCATGGTTCCGGGCATGTTTCACTGCCGGGGCGGCGTGGGCACGGACCGGTTCGACGCGATGACGACCGTGATCAACTGGGTCGAGGGCGGCATCGCGCCCGACAGGATTCCCGCGGCGCGCGTCGAGCAGGATCAGGTCAAGCGCACCCGGCCGCTGTGCCCGTTTCCGCGCGTCGCCCGCTATACGGGCTCGGGCAACATCGACGACGGCGCGAACTTCGCCTGCGCCGATCCGTGATGCGCGCGCTCAGCCGCGCGTGATCTGAGAGATCCCGGGCAGGCGGCCCAGGAAGTTGCCGGTGACACCGCCGTCCACGACGAGGTCGTGGCCGTTGACGTAGCGCGAATCGGGGCCGAGCAGGAACGCGATGACGTCGGCCATGTCCTCGGGCGTGGCGACGCGGCCCAGGGGCACGAGCGCGTCGCGCTCCGAGGCGATCCGCTGATCCGCGTACACCTGCGCGGTCATCCCCGTGCGCACCATGCCGGGCGAGACCGTGTTGACCCTGATGCCGTCCCGTCCGAGCTCTTGCGCCAGGACCTGCGCCAGCATGATCACGGCCGCCTTGGTCGGGCCGTACGGGCCGAGGTTCGCGTGCGGGTTGCTGCCGGACATCGAGCCCACCGCGACGATCGCGCCGCGCGAGGCCTTGAGCGCCGGATAGGCGGCCTTCGCCAGGAGCCACGTCGCGCGCGTGTTCACGGCGAACACGCGGTCCCAGTCGTCGACCGAGTAGTCGACCAGCGGGCCCGGGCGGTTGATCCCGGCGTTGCTCACCAGGCCGTCGAGACCACCGAACCGGCTGGCGGCTTCACCCACGACGCGCCCGGGCGCGTCGACGCTCCCCATATCGCCGTGGAGCGCGAGTGGCTCGGCCTCGTGCTTCCGTAGCTCGTCGAGCAAGGCGTCGAGGCCCGGCGACGGGCCGATGTCGACCGCCGCGATCTGGGCCTTCCGACCCTGAGCCCGGGCATCCCGCGCCAGCCGAAGGCACGTCGCCCGACCGATGCCGCTCGCCGCGCCCGTCACGAGCACTCGCATATGCACCTCCCGCGCGAGGAGTGTACTGCTGAATCGATGAGCCCGCCCGAGTCGTCTGAACGGCAGGCGATCATGTCACCTGCGGTAGGCCTCAGCGCTGTGGCCGGCGGGGCCGGCGGAAGCTGGTATGTCCTCATGGAGGGCCTGGCACGCCTGGTCGGAGAGGTTCATCCGGACATCCAGATCGGCGTGATCGAGGGCGGCGGCGTCTCCAACCATACCCGGGTCGGATCGGGTGAGATTGCCATGGGCATTCTCAATCCGCCCATGACCGCCGCGGCCATCGCGGGCCGGCGGCCTTACGACCGGATGCATCGGGCCTTGCGGATCGGTGTTGCCAATCTCACCACGAACTACCTGCATTGCTTCGTGGAGCACGCCCTACCGATCGAGTCGGTCGCGGCGTGGCTCGAGCAGCGCCGTCCCGTGCGGATGCCGATCGACCGCCCGGGCACCGTCGACCGCATGGTCTTTCAGCTGACCCTCGATCACTTCGGCGTCGCCGAGGCCGATGTGGAGGGATGGGGCGGGGCGCTGGTGCCCGCGAACAGCTACGACGAGCAGCTCGCGCTCTATCGGGCACGCTCCGTGAACGCGTTGTGGCAGTTCATGGCGATTCCGTCGCCGTCGATCGAAGCCGCGAACAAGCTCCGTCCGCTCCGGCCGCTGCCGTTCGCGGAAAGCCTCATCACCACCCTCGAGCATCTCGGGTGGACGGGCGCGCCGTTGCCCGAGGGCGCCTACGGCATGGTCGACCGGCGCATTCGCACGGTCGCGATGGGCACCTCGCTCGGCTTCCATGCCGACGTTCCGGACGACCTCGTGTACCGGATCGTCCGCGCCATCTGCGACCACGCCGCGCGCGTCCGCCGGATCCACCCGGCAGCTTCCGGGTTCGATCCGGCGGCCGCGCATCGGCTGGGTCGCGGACCGCTGCACCCGGGCGCCGCGAAATATTTTCGCGAGGCCGGGCTGCTGACCTAAGGTCTCAGCGCGGCGACTTCACGCCGGGCGCAGCGACTGTCTCACGCCCACGAACTGCAGGACGGCGAAGACGAGCACGGCGGCCGCGACGAGCGCCACCAGGCCCGCTCCGATGCTGGTGAGGATTCCCAGCTCCACGAGCGCGACGCTGCCCAGCACCCAACCCAGATCCAGCACGATCGCGGCCCACGCGGCCGCGCCGGGGATGGGCTGCCGCCGTGCGGTCCAGAAGAGTCCCGCGGCGTACAGCACGAGACCCGCGCCCACACCCGCGAGCCGCGCGGGCGGTGAGACCCCGAGCAGGTTGGCGAGCCGACCGGGCGCCAGCAAGAGCGTCAGGCCACAGAGAGCAGTGGAGACTCCGTTGATGACGAGCGTCGAGCGAAGCAGCATGGTCGCACCTCCTTGAGCCCACGGTGCGACGGCGCTCGGCTCGCGGCAATTACCCGAGAGGTAATGCGCCGGTCATAGCCGCGCTGGCGACTCCGTCGATCTGACGAGCGCGCTCAGCGCCCGAGGCCGCGCGCCATGAGCACGGCCATGAGCGGCATCAACGCCAGGAGCCCGAGCTCGATGTGGATGAAGCGCCGGGCGCCGGCGATCTCGTGCCCGGACGGGGCGGCGCCACCCATCGAGGCCGCGCGCTTCCAGCGGATGAACGTGCGCGTCGGCTTGATCGAGAGCACCGCGATGATCACGTAGAGAGCCATCTTCGCCCAGAACGTCGGGTTGCCCGTGTAGAAGCCGACGCCCTTGGCATAGAAGAATAGGCGGAGCAACCCGGTGGCGAGTGCGGCGAGGGCGGAAGTAAAGAAGACGACGTCGATGGTCGCGAGCCGCCGCGCCTGCTCTGCCGTCATTCCCGGGCGGCACGTGACGAGCTCGCCGACCAGGAAGCCGGCCGTGAGGATGATGCTGAGGTAGTGCAGGTACGCGACCAGCGGCTCCATCATCTCCCGCCTCCCGTGTTCGTTCCCCGGCGATGCTATGCCCGCCGGCCGAGGCGCGCCCGAAAATTATTGACGCTCGCGTGATCGGTCCCGCATCGATCGTCAGCGGTGGAGTAGAATGCAGGGCCACGACGGAAGAGGAGGGCGACCCGTCCATGACGATCAAGGGCAAGGCGTACATCGCGGGCATCTTCGAGCACCCCACACGCAAGGCCGACACCCAGTCGCTGGCGCAGCTCCACGCCGAGTCCGGGCTGGGCGCCCTGGCCGACGCGGGCCTGACCAAGGACGACGTCGACGGCTACTTCTGCGCCGGCGACGCGCCGGGCCTCGGCCCGCTTTCGATGGCCGACTACATGGGGCTGAAGCTCCGCCACATGGACACGACGGAGACGGGCGGGTCGTCCTACGTCATCCACGTCGGCCACGCCGCCGAGGCGATCGCGCTCGGCAAGTGCAACGTCGCGCTGATCACGCTCGCCGGCCGGCCGCGCGCCGAGGGGATGGCGACCGGCACTGTGCCGCGCGCGCCGGTCGCGGCCGCGCCGGACGCGCCGTTCGAATACCCATTCGGGCCCACCGTCGTGAACCAGTACGCGATGGCGGCGATGCGCCACATGTACCAGTACGGCACCACGAGCGCGCAGCTGGCCTGGATCAAGGTGGCCGCCTCGCAGCACGCGCAGCACAACCCGCATGCGCTCTTGCGTGAGGTGGTCACGGTCGAGGAGGTCATCAACTCGCCGATGATCTCCGATCCGCTGCACCGACTCGATTGCTGCGTGATCACCGACGGCGGCGGCGCGATCGTGGTCGTGAAGCCGGAGATCGCGAAGGGCCTGAAGCGGCCGCTCGTGAAAGTGCTGGGGGCCGGCGAGGCGCCGAAGCATCAGATGGGTGGCAAGATCGACCTCACCTACTCCGGCGCGGTCTGGTCCGGGCCCACCGCGTTCGCCGAGGCCGGCGTGAGGCACGCCGACATCAAGTACGTGTCGATCTACGACAGCTTCACGATCACCGTGCTGATCACGCTCGAGGACCTCGGCTTCGCGGTGAAGGGGCAGGGCGGCAAGCTCGTCGCCGACGGCAATCTGATCTCGGGCGTCGGCAAGCTGCCGTTCAACACCGACGGCGGCGGGCTCTGCAACAACCATCCGGCCAACCGCGGCGGCTTGACGAAGGTGGTCGAGGCGGTGCGCCAGCTTCGCGGTGAAGCTCATCCGAAAGTTCAGGTGAAGAACTGCGACGTGGCCTTGGCGCACGGCACCGGCGGCTCGCTCGGCACGCGGCACGGCAGCGCCACCGTGATCATGGGCAGGGAGTGAGGCGATGACCACGACCGAGCGGAAATACCCGGCGCCGGCGGTCAATCCGGAGATCAAGCCTTTCTTCGACGCGGCCTCGCAGGGCGCGCTCATGCTCAAGAAGTGCGGAGCCTGCGGCCAGGCGCATCACTACCCGCGCGCGATCTGCCCCTTCTGCGCGAGCGACCGGACGGAATGGATCACCGCCTCGGGCCGCGGGACGATCTACTCCTACAGCGTCATGCGGCGGGTGCCGGTGCCCTACGCGATCGGCTACGTCACCCTGGAAGAAGGCGTCACGATGATGACCAACATCGTCGACTGCGATCTGGACGCGATCCGGATCGGCCAGCGCGTGAAGGTGGTTTTCAAGCCGACCGACGGCGGGCCGCCGGTGCCGATGTTCACGCCGGCCTGATCCGGCCGCGATCCGCGGCGATGTCGCAGCTCTTCGACAAGATCGGGCTCGGGTATCGCGACTATCGCCGGCCCGATCCGCGTCTGGCCGCGGCTATCACACGCGCGCTGAACCGGACGGACACCGTCGTGAACGTCGGCGCCGGGACCGGCTCCTACGAGCCGTCGGATCGATCGGTCGTCGCCGTCGAGCCCGCGATGACCATGATTCGCCAGCGGCGCGCCGGCAGCGCGCCCGTCGTGCAGGCTTCAGCGACCGACCTGCCGTTTCGCGACGACGGATTCGCCGCCGCGCTCGCGGTCCTCACCGTGCACCACTGGCCCGATCGCGCGCGCGGACTCGACGAGCTCGCGCGGGTGGCTCGCCAGCGCGTGGTCGTCGTCACCTGGGATCCGTCGTCATCGGGCTTCTGGCTGAGCGACCACTACTTCCCCGACCTCGTCGACATCGACCGCCGGATCTTTCCGTCCACGGAGGATTTCCGGCAAGCGCTCGGCCGCATCGAGGTGCGCGTGCTTCCGATTCCTCACGATTGCGTCGACGGGTTCATGGGCGCCTACTGGCGGCGGCCTCACGCCTACCTGGATGCGGGCGTGCGCGGAGCGATCTCGACGTTCGCGAAGCTTCACGACGTCGGACGCGATCTCGATGGGCTCGCCCGGCTCCGACGCGATCTCGACGACGGCACGTGGGAGCGCCGTCACGGAGAGCTGCTCACCCGGTCGGAGATCGACCTCGGCTACCGGATCGTGATCGCCGCCAAGCGCTGACGCGAGCCGAGCAGGCCCGGCTCAGGCGCAGGCGACCGCGTACACGTCCTTGACCTCCGCCGGGAGCCGCCATTCCTTCCAGCTCTTGCCGCCGTCGCGCGTGCCGAAGACCTGCCCCAGACGCGCCACGCTGTAGACCTGCTCGGGATCACGCGGGTGGAGCGAGACGGCCATCATCGTGCTCTCGGCCTTGATGCCATGGTCGATGCGCTTCCAGGTCTGCCCCAGATCGTCGCTGCGGTAGAGGGAGCCATCCGTGCTGCGCGCGGCGGGGCTGAGCGCGGCCACCAGGGTTCGCGGATTGTGCGGCGAGACGACCACGTCGCGCGCGTACGTCAGCGGCGAGAAGCGGCCGATCTCCATGTCTTGCCAGGTGTGGCCACGGTCGGCGCTGCGGAAGAGGCCCATGCGCACGGCGAGGAACACGGTGCCGGGGAGCGCGCTCGAAACGGTCAGCGCGTGCGTGTCGAGCATGCCCTCGTTCTCGGTGTCACTCGCGATGCGGCTCTTCAAGTGCGGACGCTCGGCGAGCTTGACGAGATCCTGACCGATATCCTCCCAGGTCTCTCCGCGGTCGCGGCTGCGCAGGACGCCGTCGACCTCGAGCCCCGCGTAGATCTCGTCCGGGTTCGAGGGATCGATCGCCAGGCGAGTCACGCGGCACGGGAAGTTCATCTTCACGCGACCCGGCGAGGTGACCCGCGGCAGCTTGCGCCAGCTGTCGCCGCCGTTGTCGCTCCGGTAGACCGCGACCGGCGAGGTCCCGAGGTACATGGTCCGGGGATCCCGCGGGTGAATCAGGATGGACCACACCTCCAGTCCCTCGTCGGGGAAGGGGAGCTTCTCCCAGCTCGCGCCGCCATCCCGGCTCCGGTAGGGGCCGTTCTGGGACCCGGCGAAGATCAGGCTCGGATGGGTCGGATGGATGGTGATCGCCTGGACGTCCATGCGCTCCGGCAACCCCTTGCTGAGGCGCTCCCACTGATCGCTGCCCACGGTTTGCCGGAAAATCCCCGAGACGGCTCCAGGGATCCGCGCCGCGGTACCGACGTAAACGTGCGAGGTTCCTGACGGGTTCGCCATCACCGACCTCCTGGGGGTTCTTGACCTCTCAACGGTTTGACTGGCCCAGACTGTACCACTCACGGGTGCTATCGTGCAGACGTCGTGAGGGGCCTTGGCGCGGCGCATGAAAAGCAGTTGACGCCGCCCACGCTCCGGGCTTAATGAAGGCCCTACCCGCGCTGTGCGGGACCGCCAACTCTCACCGTCGAAAGGAGTCGCACGTGATTTACGAGATTCGCACCTACCAGATCGCGCCAGGCAGCCTTGCCGAGGTCGAGAAACGCTTCGGCGACGCCTACCAGTACCGGAAGAAGTATTCGGAGCTCACGGCGTTCCTGCACACCGAGGTCGGACCCCTCAACGAGATCGTCCACATCTGGGGCTACAAGGATCTCGCCGACCGCGCGCGCGTCCGCGGCGAGGCCTCGAAGGAGGCGAACTGGCCGCCGAAGATCCAGGAGTTCATCCGTCAGATGCGCTCCGAGGTCGTCGTGCCCTTCTCGTTCATTCCGGAGCCGCGGCCCGGGAAGCTGGGCCCGGTCTACGAGCTTCGCTACTACACCTTGAAGCCCGGCACCCTGCCGGACACGGCGAAGGGCTGGGAGTCGAAGATCGGGGAGCGCGCCAAGCTTTCGCCGATCGTGTTCGCGGGCGGCGTGGAGTTCGGCCGCGCCAACGGGTTCGTCCACATCTGGGCCTACTCCAGCATGGACAATCGGATGCAGGTGCGTGACGAAGCGAGAAAGAAGGGCGTGTGGCCGCCGCCGGGAGGCGCCGACCGGCTCCTCACGCAGGAAAACAAGATCCTCCTGCCTTCCGCCTTCTCGCCGCTACAGTAGAGAGACTTCGGCGCGGAGCGTTCGTCGCGAGGGCGCCCACGGCCCTCGCGGCGAAGCGACCGCCCGCGCTCCCCCTCTGGTCCCGTTGAGGAGTGACGTGGCTCTGAGAATCGGCGTCGACATCGGCGGCACATTCACGGACCTCGTCGCGCTCGACGAGACGACGGGCGCGGTGGTCACGAGCAAGGCCCTCAGCACCCCGCGCGAGCTCCTCGAGGGTGTCCTGCGCTGCGTCGATCAGGCCGGCGTGCGGCTGGCGGACTGTCGGTTCGTCATCCACGGGACCACGATCGGGATCAACGCGCTCCTCGAGCTGAAGGGGGCTCGCACGGGCCTCATCACCACCGAGGGCTTCCGCGACGTCCTCGAGATCGGCCGCGGCAACTTCCTGAAGATGTACGACGTGCTCTACCGGCGCCCCGAGCCCCTGGTGCCGCGCGGACGCTCTCGCGAGGTGCCGGAGCGGCTGACGGCGACCGGCGAGGTGCTCGTGCCGCTCGACGAAGAGGCCGTGCGGGCGGCCGCCCGCCAGCTTGTCGCCGACCGCGTCGAGTCGGTGGCGATCGTCTTCCTGTTCTCGTATCGCGACCCCGCTCACGAGCAGCGCGCCGCTCAGATCGTCGCCGCCGAGATGCCCGGCGCGTCGGTCTCGGCCTCTCATCGCATCACGCAAGAGTGGCGCGAGTACGAGCGGACCAGCACGACGGTCGTGAACGCGTACGTGCAACCGATCATGGACCGCTACCTCGGTGAGTTCGGCCGGGGGCTCCGCGGGCGCGGCTTCACTGGCCAGCTCCTGGTGACCCAGTCGAACGGCGGCGCGTTCTCGCTCGAGGCGGCGCGCTCGAAGCCCGTGCACACGATCGAGTCGGGCCCCGCGGCCGGGGTCACGGGCAGCGCGAGCCTCTCGCGCATCCTCGGCGCCGACCGACTGATCTCGTTCGACATGGGCGGCACGACCGCGAAGTGCGCGATCGTCGAGCGCGGGCTCGTCCAGACCACCGATGAGTACCACGTCGACGGCCGGCCGCTGCGGGTTCCGGTGATCGACATCAAGGAGGTGAGCGCCGGGGGCGGGACGATCGCCTGGATCGACGCGGGCGGCGCCTTGACGCTCGGCCCGCACAGCGCCGGCGCGGACCCCGGACCCGTATGCTACGCGCGGGGCGGCCAGGAGCCGACCGCCACCGACGCGAACCTGGTGCTCGGACGCATCGACGCCGGCCGCTTCCTCGGCGGCACGATGCCGCTCGATCTCACGCGGGCCGTGCGCGCCATCGACGAGAAGATCGGCGCGCCGCTCGGCCTCACGCGCGCGACCGCCGCGGCCGGGATCGTCAGACTGGCCGACGTGAAGATGGCGCTCGCCGTGCGCAGCATCACGACCGAGCGTGGCCTCGACCCGCGGGAGTACACCGTGCTGGCCTACGGCGGCGGCGGGCCGCTCCACGCCGCCGCCATCGCGCGCGAGCTCGAGATCCCTCGTGTCGTCGTGCCGCCGTCCCCGTCGACGTTCTCGGCCTGGGGGATGCTGGCGACCGACCTCCGACACGATCTGGTTCGCACGGTTCTCATGCCGCTCGAGCGAACCGGCGCGGCCTGGGCGGAGGCACGATACGAGGAAATGCGGCGCGAGATCGCGACGATTCTACCCGGCGCCGGCGCGCCGGTCCTCCACCGCGGCGCCGACCTCCGCTACCTCGGTCAGGAGCACACCGTGACGATCGCCCTGGACACGCTCGACGACTGGGCCACGCTTCGCGCCCGGTTCGACGCGGCCCACGAGCGCGCCTACGGCTACGCCGCCCCGGAAGTCGACGTCCAGCTTCTGAACCTTCGCCTCGCCGTCGTCTTCCCGCTGGACCAGCCACACCTCCCCACACTCGAGCCCCGCACCTCCGGCACGCCCCCATTCGAGACCCGGAAGACCTACTCCAGCCTCGCGGGCGATTCGATCGAATACCGTGTGTACCAGCGCGACGCGCTCCGAGCCGGCGACCGCCTCAATGGCCCTGCCGCTATCGAAGAGCCCGGAACCACAACGATCATCGACGCCGCCGACACACTTTCGATCGAAAACCACGGATGCTTGGTCATCCACCTGAACGCAGTCGGAGCGATGGGGGGTGTCGGGGGGAGCGATGCTCGCTCCCCCCGACGATAATCAAACCATGCCAGACGCGATCGCCGTCCAGGTCATCCGCGCCGCACTCAACGCGACGACAGATCGCATGCGGATCACCCTGATCAAGACCGCCTACAACCACATCATCAGCGAGAGCCTCGACTTCGGCTGCGCGATCTTCGACCCCGACGTGCAGATGATCGCGCAGGGCATCGGCCTGCCGGTGTTCCAGGGCCATCTCGGGTTTCCCATCCAGGCCACCATCGCCGATCGCGGCATCGAGGCGTTTCGCGAAGGCGACGTCTTCATCCACAACGATCCGTACACGGGCAACGGCAACCACCTGAACGACGTCGCGATGACCGCCCCGGTGTTCTGGGAGGGGCGGCTCGCCGGCTTCGTGGCGGTGAAGGCCCACTGGACCGACGTCGGCGGGCCGGTGCCGAGCTCGATGCAGGTGGGCTCGACCGATTTTCGCCAGGAGGGCCTCCGCTTCCGGTCCGTCCGGATCGTGAATCGGGGCGAGCTGAACGAAGAGGTGATGCGGATCATCGCCGGCAACATCCGCACCGAGAGCGGCACGCTCAAGGACATCCAGGCCATGCTCGCGGTGTGCCGCGCCGGCGACCAGTTCTTCCGCGAGGTGCTCGCCAAGTACGGGCGCGAGGCCGTGCTCGAGGCGACGGGCGTGTATATGGCACAGTCGGAGCGGCGCACGCGGGCCGCGCTCGCGAAAATCCCGGCCGGTGTCTATCGGGCGGTCGGCCACTTCGATAATGACGGAATCACTCTCGATCGGCCCGTGCGCATCGAGATGGCCATCACCGTCGACGACGGCAGCATGACGGTCGACTTCACGGGTTCGGACGCCCAGGTCAAGGGGCCGTTCAACTGCGGCGACGCGATCACGATCAGCGCCTGCCGGATGCTGATCAAGTGCCTGACGACGCCGCTCGACCCCGTGGACGAGGGCTGCTTCCGCCCGCTCACGGTCGTCATTCCGCCGCGCTCGGTGCTGGCCGCCGAGGAGCCGGCGCCGACGGCCCGCTACTACGTTCCGGTCAATCTCCTGCTCGATCTGGGGCTGCGCGCGCTGGCCCCGGCGATGCCCGCCGAGGTGCCGGCCGGATCCTACGGCGATCAGATGCCGACGATCGCGTTCGGCACGCACCCGCAAACCGGCAAGCTCTTCATCCAGGGTGATCTGAATGCCGGCGGCACCGGCGCGCGGCCGACCTTCGACGGCCAGTCGGCGATGATCATCTTCGCGGGCTCCACGGCGCGGAACAATCCGGTGGAGGTCGTCGAGTCACGCCTGCCGACGATCCGGATCATGCGCTACGCGCTGCGCCGAGACTCGGGCGGCGCCGGCCGCCACCGCGGCGGTCTCGGCATCGAGCGCGACTATCACTTCATGCAGCCGGCCTTCATCACCTTCAGCCTCGAGCGCAAGGCGACGCCGCCCTGGGGGCTCTGGGGCGGCCAGGAAGGCGCCGTCAACGGCGTCGAGATCACCTCGCCGGACGGCGGGGTGCGCCACGTGCGCAAGGCCACGCAGCATCCGATCGAAGCGGGCGAGGTCGTTCGCATCCTGACCGGCGGGGGCGGGGGATACGGCCCGCCGTCGGAGCGCGAGGCCGATGCCATCCGGCGCGATGTGCGCGAGGGCTACGTGTCTCGCGAGGCCGCGCGACAGGACTACGGCATCGACGTCGCCGAGTCGCGGGACAACGGCGGATGAGCCTCCGCGCGCGCGCGATCGCGATCGGCGTCTCGGCCCTGCTGATGCTCGGGGTCGCCCACGCCCAGGACGAGACCATCCAGAAGATGGTCGGGAGCTGGCAGGGCAAGGTGGACGTTCGCATCGAGCCCGAGCGTACGCTCGTCATCAAATCCGTCGCCATCCAGCAGGGGCAGTGGATCGCGAGCATCGACTACGGGCCGACCGGGAAAAGCCTGAGCTCCATGGAGGCGCGGATCGAGCGGCAGGGCGGCACCCCGACCGTGATGTTCGCGATGTCCACCACGAGCAAGGTCGAGCTCCAGCTCGTTTCGGAGGGCGAGCTCCGGGGACTGCTCAAGATCGCCGACGGCACGGGGAGCTGGGTCGGCCGCAAGATCGTCTTACAGAAGATCAGCGACAAGCCCTGACGACGGTGCGCGCGCCCGACGGAATGCGGGTCAAGACCATGCGCGTGGCCCCCGCCTTGTTCGTCGCCGTCCTGGTCGCATGCGCGACTCCTGGGTCGCAGTCGGCCTCGAGCGGGCCGCGCTTCAGTCAAGGCGGACCAGAAGCCGACGTGTTCGGCGCCGCCAAGGGCTATCCACCCGGCGACCGTGCGTCGTTCTTCCGTGTGCCGTTCCTGGTCGGTTCCCAGAGCCACCTGGACGAGATCTTTCCGAACCGGCTGGTCCGTCGGGCCGACAGACCATCGTCCATGGAGCGGGCGAAGTCCGCGCCGGCGCTGCGCTACGAATATCAGGGGCAAAATCTCGCCCTCGACGACTACATGGCGCGCAACCCGGCCACCGGGCTCCTCGTCGCCCGTGGAGATACGATCTTCATCGAGCGCTACCAGTACGCGCGGAGCGATCGGGATCGGTTCACATCATGGTCGATGGCCAAGACGGTCACGTCGATGCTGATCGGGATCGCGATCGCCGAAGGGCGCATTCGCTCCGTGGACGATCCGGCCGCGACGTACGTGCCGGCACTCGAGGGCACCGAGTACGGGCGCACGTCGCTGCGGCATCTGCTTCAGATGTCCTCGGGCGTGAGGTTCGTCGAGGAGTATACGGGCGCGGACGACGTCTCGAGACTCTCGGCTGACACGTTTCGTCAAGTGGGGCCCGGCGGCGTCGCCGCGGTGACCCCCTTCAACGAGCGTGCCGTCCCGCCGGGGACCAAGTTCTCCTACGCTTCAGTCGAGACCGAAGTGCTGGGGCTCGTTCTGGCCGCCGCGGTCGGCCGTTCCGTGTCCGAGTATCTCCAGGCGAAGATCTGGCAGCCGATCGGCGCCGAGGCCGACGCGACCTGGATCATCGACCGCTCGGGTCAGGAAGTGACGTACTGTTGCTTCAACGCGGTCCTGCGTGACTACGCGCGGCTCGGTCTGCTGCTCGCGCACGACGGAAACTGGCGCGGGCGCCAGCTCATCCCGGCGGCGTGGATCCAGGAGGCTACGAGCGTGCGTCCCGATCAACCGCACCTATGGCCTCGCACCGCGACGCCCTATTTCGGCTACGGCTATCAGACCTGGATCTTCCCGGGCGCGCGCCGGACGTTCGCGCTCCTCGGCGTCCGCGGCCAGTCGATCTACGTCGACCCGGCGAGCCGGCTCGTGATGGTGACCACCGCGGTGCGGAAGCTGCCGGTCGACCCGGGGGTCGCCGAGACAGGCGCGTTGTGGCGCGCCGTCGCGCGCGATCTCGGCCGCTGACCCCGATGGCGGGCTCCTACCGCGCCGAGGTGATCGCCGGCAAGGTCTGCGGCGGCTCCTGAGCGTCGACCGCGTATACTCGTGGCCCGGAGGTCGGGGCCCGATGGCCTTGAACGCGCAACTGGATATGCACAGAGCGTGAGCATTCGCGCGATCCGCTGCGGCACGCTCTTCGACGGTGTCGCCCCGGCGCCGATCGTAGACGCGATGGTCGTCGTCGACGGCAACCGGATCACGGCCGTCGGACCGGCCGACCGAACGCCGGCGCCGCCGGGCGCCGAGGCCCTCGATCTCACGAATCGGTTCGTGATGCCCGGGCTCATCGATTGTCACAGCCACGCCTCGATCGTGCCGGGCCTCGGCGATCAGCTGGGCCAGCTCTGCCGCGGCCCGGTGCCCCAGGCCCTCGCGGCCACGGTCAACCTGCGAGCCGATCTCGCGGCCGGGACGACGACGATGCGGGTGATGGGCGAGGAGCATTTCCTCGACATCGACGTGCGCGACGCCATCGAGGCACGTGTGATCGCCGGGCCGCGGTTGCTGGTGGCCGGCCGCGGTCTCGCCGCCAACAACGGCCACGGTCGGGCGCTCGCCAGCTACGACGGCGTCGACGAGGTCCGCCGCGGCGCGCGCGAGAATCTCCGCCGCGGCGCGAATCACGTGAAGATCTTCGTGACCGGCGGCGTCAGCTCGCCCGGCGCCATGTCGACCTCGAGCGCCTACACCCGCGAAGAGATCCGCGCCGCCGTCGAAGAGGCGCACCGGGCCGGCAGCTACGCCGCCGCCCACGCCCACGGCGGGACCGGCCTGCGGCTGGCGGTCGAGGAGGGCGTGAGCACGATCGAGCACGGCCTCCTGGCCGGCGACGAGGACATCGCGCTGATGGTCGAGCGCCATGTGTGGCTCATCTGTACGTTCTCGATCTTCATGCACCCCACCGGCATCGAGCAGGGCGATGGCCAGCGCCCGGCCATCATGGACAAGATGCGCTGGGCCCGCCGGGTCGTGGGCGAGAGCTTTCCGCGGCATCTGGCGTCGGGCATTCGGTTCGCGTGCGGCACCGACAGCATGCACGGGCTGATGCCGGTCGAGCTCGAGACCCTCGTCCGCTTCGGCGTGTCGACGCGCGATGCGCTGCTGGCGGGCACGCGCTGGGGCGCCGAGGCCTGCCGGGTCGACGACCAGGTCGGGACCCTGGTGCCGGGAAAGCGCGCCGACCTGATCGCGATCGACGGCGATCCGCTGAAGGACATCCAGGCGCTGCGACGCGTGAGCCTGGTCATGAAGGATGGAGTGCCCTACGAGGGAGTCTTCGGGAGGAACGAGCGATGAGCGACGCGACCACCAGGCGTGAGTGGCTCCATCGAACGGGCGGGCTTGCCGTCGGAGCGGGGCTCGGCTCGCTCGCGGGTGAAACGTCGATCAGGCCGACGATCGCCCAGGCGCAGGGCAAGCGCGGCGGCACGCTGCGCGTCGCCACCGTCGACAAGCCTGTGAACATGGATCCCGGCTACGCCCAGCTCTACTCCTCGCTCCAGGTCTACCAGAACGTCTACAACAAGCTCGTCTACGTCGACGAGAGCGGCCAGTTCGTCCCGGGTCTCGCAAAGTCGTGGAAGCAAGAGGACGACAAGACCTGGCTCTTCGACCTGGTCGACAACGCCGTGTTCCACAACGGCGAGCCGTTCACGGCGAAGGACGTCGCCTTCACGTTCGCCCGTATCCTCGACACGAAGAACAAGCTTCCGATGCGCATCTTCTTCACGCCGATCGAGGGCGTGGAGGCGGTCGGTCCGTATCAGGCGCGCTTCCATTTGAGCCGGTCGTGTGGCCCGCTCCTGGCCATGCTGGCCCAGGCCACCGAGGTCGTGAACGAGAAGGCGCTCAAGGAGAAGGATCCCAAGCTCTTCCCGATCGGCACCGGGCCGTATCGGTTCGTCGAGTGGGTGAAGGACGATCACATCACGCTCGAGCGCTGGGAGAAGTACCATCGCCCCGGCCGCCCGTACCTCGACAAGATCATCTTCTATGCGCCGCCCGACGACACGGTGCGGCTCACCGGGCTGCAGACCGGTCGGTTCAACTGGATCCAGACGGTCCCGCCGCAGCGCATTTCGGAGCTCGAGAAGGCGCGCGACATGAAGTCGTCGCCCGGGCGCCCGTACTTTCCGTTCTATTTCATGCTCAACGCGAGCAAGCCGCCGCTCGCCGACAAGCGTCTCAGGCAGGCGATCGCCTGGGCGCTGGACCGCTCGGAGATCGTGAAGCTCGTCTACTACGGCAGCCACGTCGTGACCGCCGAGCCGACGCCCGAGCCGAGCCCCTGGGCGACCGGAATGAACGCGCACAAGAACGGGCCCGATCTGGCCAAGGCCAGGCAGCTCATGACCGAGGCCGGCGTGGGCGGCGGGCTGAGCCTGACCTATCTCGTCAAGTCGCAAGTGCCGGTGCTGGTCAAGACGGGCGAGATCCTGCGCGAGCAGCTCAAGAAGATCGGCATCACGCTCGAGGTCCAGCCGCTCGAATCCGGCCAGTACTTCGAGGCGCTCGTCGGCAAGAAGTTCGACCTCGCCGGGGCCTGGTGGAGCGTTACCGTCGATCCCGACATGTTCTACAACCCGATGCAGCACTCGACGTCGCCCTGGAACTTCACCGGCTTCAAGTCGGAAGAGGCCGACCGACGCCTGGACGCCTTCCGCTACACCGCGAGCCCGGCCGCCCGCAAGAAGATGTACCCGGAGCTGGTGCGCTGGTTCCAGGAGGAAGGCTCGCTGATCATCTTCAGCAACGAGATCCAGCGGTACTGGATGAAGCCCAACGTGAACGGCATGGCCCCGCTGTCGTCACTGGAGCTCCGGTTCGAGGACGTCTGGCTCGCTTGAACTAGACACTCCATGGCGTCGCTGACCTACGTGGTACGGCGGCTTGCCCTGGCGGCGCCACTGTTGCTCGGCATGAGTCTGCTCGTATTCGGGCTCATGCGCGTGATCCCCGGCGATCCGGCGGTCGTCGTGCTCGGCTACAAGGCCACCCCCGAGAGCATCCGGGCGATGCGCGAGACCTTCCACCTCGACGAGTCGCTCCCGACCCAGTACGCGCGCTGGCTCGGCGGCATTCTGCGCGGCGACTTCGGGATCGACTTCCGCCAAAACGAGCCGATCGGTCGGATGATCGTCGATCGGCTGCCGGTCACGATCGAGCTGACCCTGCTGGCCGCACTGGCCGCGGCGCTGATCGGCGTGCCGCTCGGGCTCGTGGCGGGCTCCCGTCGGGGCGGCGCGGCCGATCGCGCGTCGCTGGCGCTCGGGCTCCTCGGTATCTCCGTGCCTGACTTCTGGCTCGGCATCATGCTCATCCTCGTCCTGTCGCTGGCGGCCGGCGTCTTGCCATCGAGTGGGTTCGTGCCGTTCGCCGAGGCCCCGCTCGAGAACCTCTGGTACCTGGCGCTGCCCACGCTCACCCTGGCGTCGAGCCGTGCGGCCGCGCTCGGCCGCCTCACGCGGGCGGCGGTCCTCGACGTCGTGCATCGCCCGTTCGTGCAGTTCGCGCGCGCCAAGGGCCTCAGCGAGGGCGCGATCCTCGTGCGGCACGTGCTGCCGAACGCGGCCATTCCGATCGTGACCGTGATCGGGCTCCAGGTGGGCTACATGCTCGGCGGCGCGATCGTCGTCGAGACGATCTTTACCTTGCCGGGACTCGGCCGCATGACGCTCGACGCCGTGCTCGAGCGGAACTATCCGGTCGTGCAGAGCGGGCTCCTGGTCGTCGGCGCGATGTTCATGGTGGTGAACCTCGTGACCGATGTCCTCTACGGGCTCCTTGATCCAAGGCTCCGGCGCCGATGAGCCGGGGGACCTCGACGGTCGCGGTGACCGGGCTCGCCATCGTGGTCGCGCTGGCGTCGCTGGCGCTGGCGGCGCCGCTGGTGCTGCCCGGGAGCCCGACCGAGATCGCCAGCGCCGCGGCGCTGCGGGCGCCGACCGTCGTCGAGCCCTTCGGCATGGACGACCTCGGCCGGAGCGTGCTGAGCCGTGTGATCCACGGCTATCGCGTCTCGCTCGGCGTCGCGCTCGCCTCGGTCCTGATGGCCGTGCTCCTCGGCCTGCCGCTCGGGCTCCTGGCCGGCTACGCCGAAGGCGTGCTCGACCAGGTCATCATGCGGCCGCTCGATATCCTGATGGCATTCCCGGCGATCCTCCTGGCCATCGCCCTCACCAGCGTGTTCGGCACCGGCGTGCTCCTCGTCTCGCTGGCGCTCGCAATCGTCTACGTGCCGATCGTGGCCCGTGTCGTGCGCGCGGCGGTGCTGGCGACCAAGGCCGAGGTGTACGTCGAGGGCGCGCGCGCGGTCGGCGCGACGGCGCGGCGGCTAGTGCTGCGGCACATCGTGCCCAACTGCGTCACGCCGCTCCTGGTTCAGGCTTCGGTGCTGATGGCGATCGCGATCCTGGTCGAGGCGGCGCTGTCGTTCCTGGGCGTCGGGGTGAGGCCGCCCACTCCGTCGCTCGGGCTGATGCTCTCCGACGGGCGCGGCTTCATGCTGCAGGCGCCATGGGTGGTCGTCTTCCCGGGCCTCGCGATCTTGATCGCGGTGCTCGGCTTCAACATGCTCGCCGACGGCCTGCGCGACTGGCTCGACCCGCAGCAGGGGGCGGGTCGCTGAGGGCGGTTACTCCTTGTAATCCAGGCCCGCCGCCGCGAGCTTGGGCTTGAAGGCCGGCCGGGCGAGGAAGGCGACGAACACGCGCGAGGTCGGCGGCGACGCGCTGGCGACCGTGACACCCGCGGCGTAGACCGTGATCTTCTGCAGCTCCTTCGGCAGCGGGCCGACGAGCGTCACGCCCTTCACCGGGATGATCTCGCTGATCTGGTGGACGACCATTTCCACGTCGCCCTTGGCGACCAGCTCGGCCGGATAGCCGCCCGGCACGAGCGTGGTCTTCGACTTCACCGCGTCGGCGATGCCGAGCTTCTGCAGCACGCTCGCGAAGTGAATGCCGCTGGTCCCGCCTTGCGCGGGATCGATGTAGACGAGCGACTTCGTCGACAGGAGCGTCTGCTTCAGCGCCTCCGGGCTGCCGATGTCGGGCTTGGGCGCGCCGTCGCGCACGGCCACGCCGATGCCGGTGCG
>Ga0137407_10000994_pt1 | contig 18667 bp, 16 predicted proteins | sample CZOMad2_2_16fung_FD_108410 | JGI IMG/M metagenome (GOLD analysis project Ga0137407, IMG submission 108410) | Vadose zone soil fungal communities from Angelo Coast Range Reserve, California, USA - CZOMad2_2_16fungal (Illumina Assembly) | ecosystem: Environmental > Terrestrial > Soil > Vadose... | reverse complement strand
CGGCCGGAGGGACATCCGGAGTCCATACCTTCTGACATGAATCCTAACCTGAAGTGGAAAGCGCTGTTTATATTGCTGGTCATCCTTGGCTGCATTTATGGCTTGGTAGGTCTCCCGACATTTCCTACCTCGCTTGCGGATTTGAAGGACAATTTCAACCGTCAAATTAAGTTGGGTCTCGATCTTCAGGGCGGCACGCACCTGATTCTGCAGGTGCAGGTGCAGGAAGCGATCGCGCAAGAGACCGATCAGACGATAGACCGGCTAACGGCCCAGATGCGCACGAAAAATATTCGCTACGATGAAGTGCGGCGTGTGGACGACACGCATATTCTGGTGCGCAATGTGGCGTCGGACCAATTGTCTGACTTCCGAGACATCGTTGATACGCAACTGAAGAATGTATGGGACATGACGCCGGCGGCAGGCGATCCGTCGGGTTATACGCTGATGCTGCGGCCCAGCGCCCGCGCTGCCATTCAAGAGCAGACGATGACGCAGTCGATCGAGACCATCGAGCGCCGCATTAACGCCTTGGGCTTGACCGAACCCACGATTCAGCCGCGGGGACGCAACGACAACGAAATTCTAGTCCAGCTTCCCGGTGAAGGCGATCCCTCGCGGGCCAAAGCCGTCATTCAAGCGGGCGGTCAGCTGGAATTGAAATTGGTTGAGGATCCGAGTTCGTATCCGACGCAGGTTGCCGCGCTGGCGGCGCACGGCGGCGTTTTGCCCCAAGGCAGCGAACTCGTGCCCGGGCGGTCAGAAAACCGAGCTGGCACACCTGATACCGGCGAAGTCTGGTACGTCCTCAGCCGCGCTCCGGTAGTCACGGGTCGCGATTTGCGCAACGCCACGGAAAATCGCAGCACGCAGAATCCTGGGCAGTGGCAAATTAATTTTTCGCTTTCGGCGGAGGCGGCGCGGCGTTTCGGACCTTTCACCGAGCAAAATGTGAACCGCCAGATGGCCATCGTGCTGCAGCATCGCGTTTATTCCGCTCCGGTGATTCACAGCCGTATCGACGACTCCGGGGTGATTGAAGGAAACTTCAGTCAGGACTCGGCGCACGATCTGGCCCTAGTGCTGCGAGCAGGCGCGCTTCCGGCGTCGATCAAGTATCTGGAGGAGCGCACGGTGGGCCCATCGTTGGGTGCGGACTCCATCCGGCATGGCGTGCAAGCATCGATCTTCAGCTTGCTGGTGGTGATGGTATTCATGCTGGTGTATTACCGGTTGTCCGGCGCGAACGCGGTCCTGGCGCTGGTCCTGAACTTGGTCATTTTGTTGGCGGTGCTGGCCGCGTTTGGCGCTGTACTCACACTGCCGGGCATTGCCGGCGTGATTCTGACGATCGGCATGGGCGTGGATTCGAACGTTCTGGTGTTTGAGCGCATCCGCGAAGAGTTGCGAAACGGCAAGTCGCCCGGCTCGGCCGTCCAGGCTGGATTCGACAAAGCGTTCCTCACGATCATCGATACGCACGTCACTACGGTAGTCTCGGCATTCTTTCTATTTCTTTTTGGAACGGGGCCGATCCGCGGCTTTGCCATCACCCTGACCATTGGATTGATCGCCAACGTTTTTACGGCGATCTATGTATCGAAGACGATTTTTCAATATCACCTTACCAAGATGGACCGTCAGGCAGAGCTCAGCATTTAGGCGTACTAGTATCGAAGCTTCGGTGGACTTGCGATGAGGGGAACGGAGTGCCGGGCTAAAGCCCGGCACTCCATTAGCCTCGGCAGCACTTTTCGGTTTTTGGGCCATCTCACTGGTCAGACTCCGCAGGGCGGCGGGAACAAACCGTTGGGTGTCGGAGTCTAAAGAAGGGAAGCATCTCGGCATGATTGAGTTCTTCAAAGAGCCCAATATCGACTGGATGGGCAAAGCCAAGTATTTCTATGGGCTAAGCGGTATTCTTCTGCTTGCAGGCGTGATTTCCTGGATGCACGAAGGCGGCCTGCGGTACGGCATCGACTTCAAGGGCGGCACCAACGTAGACGTACGTTTCGCCCAACCGCCTAACGTGGATCAAGTTCGCGACGCCCTGAAGACTCAGGGGCTTGGCAATAGCGAGATACAAGCCATTAGCAGTGGCGGCCTGAACGCGACAAATTCGAACGAAGTGCTGATTTTCGTCGAACAAAAAGGGCAAGGCGATCAGGCGCTCGATACCAGCAAGGCGCAAGTCCTCACGGCGCTGAATGCCATGTATGGCGTCAAGGATCCGGGCAAGCCAGATTTCAACGCCGCGACGCCGTCGTCCCTCGCCGAGTTGCTCACCGCTCGCGATCCTCTCAATTTGTCTGTGAATGCTGGCGACCGCTATCAGCAGCTCGCGCGGAGAATTCTCGCCTATCGCGACACAGCCAAAAATGGCGTGCTGACGAATCTCGACGATCTCACTGCTGTCGAGGGCGTCACTCCGGTGGTGGTTTCCATGTTGAAGAGCAGCTATGCCATTGGCAGCTTTGCCATCCGTAACGTTGAAATCGTCGGGCCCAAAGTAGGGGCTGAGCTGCGCCGCCAGGCGATTTTAGTTACGCTCTATGCTTTGGCAGGCATGCTGGTATATATTGCCTTCCGATTCGAGTGGGTTTACGGGGCTGCCGCCGTCCTGGCGGTATTTCACGATGTTTTAATCACCCTGGGATTTTTCTCTCTTCTGCATTTCGAGATTTCGTTGACGGTCATCGCGGCACTGTTGACCCTGGTTGGATATTCGATGAACGACACTATCGTCATCTTCGATCGAATCCGTGAGAACAATCGTTTGCTGCGGAAGGAATCGTTTGCTGACGTAGTGAACAAGTCCATCAATCAGACCTTGTCGCGAACGATCTTGACTAGCGGCCTGACTTTCCTTACTGTGCTCGTCCTATTTCTGATGGGCGGCCAGGTGCTTCGTGCTTTCTCCTTTGCCCTGGTGGTGGGGATTGTGGTAGGAACGTACTCCAGTTTTGGCATTGCTGCACCCTTGGTGGTCGCGTGGAATCGTTGGCGCGGCCAAGGCGCCATAGCAGGTACCGGACCCGCAGCCGGAAACAAACCCCGCGGGAATGAAGGCGTCACGGGACGTCTCGCTCCTGCCGGGAGGAGGTAGGTAACCATGTTCGAAGATATGGTGGTCTCCAGTTCGAATCCGTCGAAGACCAACAAACCGTGGACCGTAGTGCTTTCGATGGTGGCACAGGTTCTGTTCCTCGGGATCTTGATCCTGATTCCGCTGATCTATACCGAAGCGTTGCCAAAGACGATGATGTCAACGCTACTCGTTGCGCCACCGCCTCCACCGCCGCCGCCGCCCCCTCCGGTCGCCGCGCAGATCGTGAAGGTCAAGCCGCAGGTGCACTTGATGGACGCGGGGAAGCTGGTCGCACCGAAGGTCATTCCGAAAGACGTGAAAATTATTAAGGAAGAAGCGCCGGATATGAACGCCGGTATGGCCGGTGGAGTTCCCGGCGGCGTTGCCGGTGGTTCCATGGGCGGCGTGATCGGCGGCGTAATCGGCGGTATGGGCGGAGCACCGCCACCGCCAAAACCGACGGCTTCGCGCATCCGCCAAGGTGGAAGCGTTCAAGCCGCGTTGTTGATCAATCGAGTTCAGCCGGTTTATCCGCCGCTCGCGCGCCAGACGCGTATCGCCGGCACCGTCCGCCTGCACGCCCTGATTTCCAAGCAGGGTTCGGTGGAGTCGCTGGAAGTTCTCTCCGGGCATCCGCTCCTCGTTCGCGCGGCGATGGATGCCGTACAACAGTGGAAATACAAGCCAACGCTGTTGAACGGCGAACCGGTGGAAGTCGATACCACGATCGACGTGATTTTCTCTCTGAATCAGTAGAGCGGTAAGTGGGGGCAATACGGGACGCTGGGCCAGTCGTGGGGCCGGCACGGCGTTCCGCGTAATAGATTTGAAACACTGTCGTTGGCCCCGGCCCAGCCGGTGTCACCAGAACTTTAAGGAGCAAACGAATGCTAGCCACTGTGTATGTTTATACGGCCCTGTTCCTGCAATCTCAGGCGACGTCCTGGGATCTGCGGAGCATGTGGTCTTCGATGAGCACCTTGCCCAGAGTCGTTGTCGGTATCTTATTCGTTCTTTCGGTGTATTCGTTCGGTGTGATGATCGATCGGGCCTTGATGTACAGCGCCGCGCGCAAGCAATCGCGAGTGTTCGTGCAGCAGGTTGCCGGAGCGCTGAAGGACGGCAAGCTGGACGAAGCCATCGCCATCGCCGAGCGCAACAAGAAGAGCCACATCGCCAAGGTTGTGGCGACGGGCCTTTCGGAATTTCAGTCCGCTTCCCAACAGGTCAGCGACGCCGACGTAATCGAAGCCGCCAAGCGCGGTCTCGAGCGCTCAGTCGCCATCGTCCACGCGGAAATGAAGCGGGGCTTGTCGGCACTGGCCACGATTGGTTCGACGGCGCCGTTCGTCGGGCTGTTCGGCACGGTGGTCGGCATCTTGAACGCGTTTAAGGGCATCGAGCAGAGCAAAGCGACTGGTCTGTCGGCGGTTGCCGGCGGTATCGCAGAAGCTCTGGTGACCACGGCGTTCGGTCTTCTCGTCGCCGTACCGGCCGTGTGGGCCTACAACTACTTCACGAACAAGGTGGAAGCTTTCGACGTGGAGATGGACAATTCGTCGATGGAGCTCATCAACTACTTCATTCTGCGTCGCGGCGCGAAAACCAAGTAAGCAGCCAAGGAGCAGGAGGTAACCCATGGCACATCACATAGGCGAAACAGGCCGCTACAAGCCGCAAGCTGGAAGTCAGATGGCGTCACCGAACGTCATCCCGATGGCCGACATCATGCTCGTTCTGCTGATCATCTTCATGGTGGTCACCCCGATGTTGCAGAAGAACATGCCGGTGGACATGGCCCGGACCGACAGCGCCCGAGACATGCAGGATGCCGACAAGGATGACGCGATCGTCGTGGCCATCACACGCGATGGCGCCATCTACTTGGGGCACACGGCTACCCGAAAAGAAGATCTAACCGGCCAAGTCAAAGATCGCATTTCGAACCGCCTCGATAAAACCGTCTATGTGAAGAGCGATGCTCGAGCGAAGTACGGCGATGTCGTTGCGGTGGTCGATGAAATTCGCTCTGCCGGCGTCGATCAACTTGGGTTGCTCACCGAGAAAAATCAGGGCCGGACACCGACTCCGCCACCCGGGCAGCAGCCACAGCCGACCGGAGATTAGCTACGGGGCAGCGTTCGTTGGATGGTTACGTGAAGTGCGTTTCATTCGTTTGCTGAGTATTTAGGATGTTACGGGCCGCGCCGGTTCCCCACACGGCGCGGCTTACTGGCCTGCAAGGTTCGCCAGGGCAGGCTTACAGGAGAAGTCCAATGGGAATGAGTGTTGGAGAGAGTAAAGGCGGCACGATGGCGGAGATGAACGTCGTCCCGTTGATCGACATTTTGCTGGTGCTGTTGATTATTTTCATGGTGATCACGCCGTTGACACCCAAGGGTATGGATACACTGGTGCCGCAGCCCAATCCGAACCAGCAGCAGAATCAGGATTTGGAAAATAAGACGGTGGTAGTACAGGTGTTGACGAATAATAAAGTGAAGATCAACAACGAAGACGCCACTTGGGATGGTCTCGGCCCGCGTATCGAGCAGATCTTCAAGGACCGCGCCGAGAAAATCGCTTTCGTCAAAGGCGATAACGATGTACTGTTTGCCGAAGTTGCGCGCGCTATCGATATCATGCGCGGTGCCGGCATCGACAAAGTCGGGTTGATCACGGCGAAAATCGAAGCTGGCCAGTAAGATTTTTTGCGTGGCGGTCAACTGCGGCCGTGCAAAGCTCAGGGTGATGTGAGAGCCCTCCTCGCGGGGCAAACGTTTAACGGCGAGGTGGCTCATGGGCATAGCGGTTGGTGGTTCGAAGCGCGGGATCATGTTCGAAATGAACGTGGTTCCGCTGATTGATATCCTGCTCGTGCTTCTGGTCATTTTCATGATCATTCCGCACCAGCAGGTGGGACTGAAAGCGGAGATTCCGCAACCGGCAGAGCCCGTACCGCCAACGCGGATCGAACCTGATATTGTATTGGTTCAGGTGCTGGGCGGGGGATCGCTAAAGATTAACGAGCAGCCTGTTTCGTGGGATGCGCTGCGCGGCCGGCTGGAAGAGATTTTCAGTTCGCGCGCGAATCACACGGCGTTCGTTCGCGGCGACAGAACCGTAGAATTTCAAGTTGTGGCTAAAGTGATTGACGTCATGCAGTCCGCAGGCATATCTTCTGTCGGGTTGTTGACGCCGCAATTGGAAAATGGCCACTAAGTCGGTTAAGTTGCCCTTCGCAGGGCGGACGTGAATCCTCAGCGCTGACTGTTCCGGGGTCGCGCCACAGCAGGGATGGATGCATCGATGACTTATGGATCGGTTCGAATGGCTCGCCGGGCGGCGGCACTTGCTACGCTTTCGGTGCTCGCGTTTGCATCGTCGGGCTGCAGCAAACTCAAGGCCCGCGACCTGCTCAATAAGGGCGTGGCCGCGTTTAAGAACGGTCAGTCCGACGCAGCCATCGAGGACTTCAAGCAGGCCAAAGAGGCGGATCCCGAGCTTCTGAACGCCCGCCTGTACCTCGCAACGGCGTATGCCAGTCTGTACATTCCCGGAGCACCGTCGGCGGAGAACCTGGCGCGCGGCCAGCAGGCAGTCGCCGAGTTCAAGGAAGTATTGGACAAGGATCCGAACAATCTTTCTGCTATCGACGGCATCGGCTCGATCTTGTTTCAGATGGGCGGGCAGCCGTTCGATCCCAAGAAGTTCGAAGAGTCCAAGTCCTATCACCAGCGCCATATTCAATTGAAGCCTGAAGATCCCGAGCCTTACTACTGGATCGGGGTCATCGATTGGACCTTGGCGTTCCGTTCCAACGGCGAAATGCGGCTGGAGTACAACAAGAACAACATCAAGAAGCAGATTAAGGACGACGATCCCCTTCCAACGGACGTGCGCGCGGAATACTCGGCCAAATACGGCCCGCTGGTTGACGAGGGCATTACTGATCTCCAAAAGGCGATTTCGCTCCGGCCGGACTACGACGACGCCATGGCTTATCTCAATCTTCTGTACCGTCGCAAAGCCGACATGGTGGAAGGTAAAGACCAACGCGAAGCCTTGAAGAAGCAGGCCGACGATCTAGTGGAAAAAGTCAAAGAGATCAAGCAGAGACGGGCAGATCAGCCGCAATCCATTTCATAAACTGAAGCGGCCAACAGTTTGGCGATGTTGTTTCCGATCTATGGGCGTCCGGCAGGACGCCCTTTTTCTTTAGCGGACACAATCTGCGGGTCCGGTTCTTACTTCGATCCGTGCACCAACTATCGCGCCTCTGCAGCATCCGTCGTATACTAGTACATGCCGTCCGCAGGAAACGTACCGCTCAATTTTAACCGCGACCGCAACGAGCGGCAGCTCGACGCCCGCCTCGAAGAACTCCTCGCCAAGCTCCGTAAACACCGTCCTTCCGAAGATCCCTGGCTGGTTCGCCGTGCCTATGAAATCGCGGCGGAACGCCATCGCACTCAGCTTCGCCGTTCCGGTGAGCCGTACCTCATGCACCTCCTCGAGGTCGCGCATATCCTCGCGGATATGCGCCTGGACGCCACCACACTGACGGCCGCCCTCTTGCACGACGTCATTGAGGACACCGAGTTTCCCGTATCCCGAATCGAAGAACGCTTCGGCGCCGAGGTCGCCCACCTGGTTGAGGGCGTCACCAAGATCAGCCGTCTCAACATGATGGCCCCTGAAGCCCGGCAGGCCGAGAACGTGCGCAAGATGGTTCTCGCGATGGTGCACGACGTCCGCGTGGTGCTGGTGAAGCTGGCCGACCGGTTGCATAACATGCGCACGCTCGAATACCTTGAGTCGGTCAAGCAGCAGCGCATTTCGCGCGAGACTTTGGACATTTACGCGCCCATCGCCCACCGCCTCGGGATGGGGCTCATTCGCAATGAGCTGGAGGATCTTTCGTTCCGCTACCTCGAACCGGAGTCATTTCTCGCCCTGCAGAAAGAGGTCACCGACAAAGCGCCCATCCATCTCAAGTTCCTGGAAGAGGTACAGGCTACCATTCGTACCAAGTTGGTAGAAGGCGGCATTCCTGCTGAGTTAGCGGCGCGGGTGAAGGGCTTGTACTCACTGCACCGCAAGATCATTCGTCAGGAACGAAGCCTGGAGCAGGTCTACGATCTGCTCGCCGTCCGCGTGATTACCGACAACGAGCGCAATTGCTACGGCGCGCTCGGCGTCATGCACCACATCTGGCGGCCGGTTCCCGGGCGATTCAAAGACTACATCGCCATGCCGCGTCCGAATCTTTACCAGTCGCTGCACACGACGGTCATTCACAATGGTCAGCCGTTTGAAGTGCAGATTCGCACGCAGGAAATGCATCACATGGCGGAAGAAGGCGTCGCTGCTCACTGGAAATACAAAGACGACAAGCCAGCCTCGGAAGACGATCAGCGCATCACCTGGATGCGTCAACTGATCGAATGGTCGCAGGAGCTTGAGGAGCCGGGCGAATTCCTCTCCACGTTAAAAGTGGATCTCGCTCCGGTCGAAGTCTATGCGTTTACGCCGAAAGGCCGCGTACTCGAGTTACCACGCGGCGCCACACCGGTGGATTTCGCCTACACAGTGCACACCGAAGTCGGCCACCAATGCGTCGGCGCCAAAGTGAACGGCCAGATGGTGGCCCTGCGCCACGAAATCGTCAGCGGCGACGTCGTAGAGATCCTGACGCAGAAAGGTCACAAGCCCAGCCGCGACTGGTTGAGTTTCGTCAAGTCTTCTCACGCCCGAACGAAGATCAAACATTGGATCAACGTTCAGGAACGCGAAGAGGCCACCGACATGGGAATACGTCTTCTGGAAAAAGAAGCTCGCCAGTTTGGCCGAAGCCTGAAGAAAATCCCCGAAGAAGATTTGCTCAAGCTTGCGTCCGACTACGGTCTTTCTCAGCTCGAGGATCTCTATGCGGCTGTCGGCTTCGGAAAATACTCTGCGCGCCAGGTGCTGACGCGCGTGCTCGGCGAGCCTGCGAAAGGCAGCCAGCAGGCAGAAGAGGAAGAATCCAAGCCGACGCTAGTCAAGACCGTCAAGCGCATGCTGGGTTTCGGAGATGCGCCTCTGATTGTGAAAGGCCACGACGACCTGCTGGTTTATCGCGCCAAGTGCTGCAACCCGATTCCCGGCGACGACATCATCGGCTACATCACGCGCGGACGGGGAGTTGCGGTCCACACCCGCACGTGTCCCAACGTGCAGAACCTGCTGTACCAAACGGAGCGCCGCATCCCCGTTGAGTGGGGAGGCGCCGGCACCGCCAAATTTCTGGTACATCTCGTCATTCGCGCGAAAGACCGTGCCGGGCTATTGGCCGACATTACTGCCGTGTTCAGCAACGCCGGATGTAATATCCACAATCTCGAAAGCCGTCCGGATCGTTTAAACGCGCAAGTGGACGTCAACCTCGAAATTATCGATCGCCGCCAACTCGAATCCATCCTCGCCAGCATCCGCAAAATCGTCGGCGTCTATGGTGTTGAACGCGTTTATCAAACGTAAGGAATAGCAAGCAAGGAAGCTGGACCCCGTAAAGTCAGATCACCAGTCACCAGTCACTTCGTTTTTCGACCTGTCCTTCCGCCGGGTATCACCCACAACACACCACGCTGCTCGATTGCTTGCCGCCTCTACAATAGGAATATGAGGTCCCATCATCTAATTCTCAGCGCTTCGCTCCTGCTGGCCGGCGGCTGCAAGCAGCACCCGCTCATGGACTATCGCCCGCTCGACCAAGCCGGCATGGGTTCGTCCACCATCGAGCAGCTGAAGCCACTCAACATCTCCGACCGTGAAGTTCAGCAACTGGTTAACCTCAAGCACTCCAGCGTCACCGACGACACCTGTGTCGCGCTGGTTTCGGCGGCGCGCGGTCACAATCATCCTTTCGCCAGCTCCGAACCGGTCGCCAGTCTTCTGGGAGCACGCTATACCGAGTCGGACATCCTCGGTTTTGCTCGCGCCGACAAGCTTGATACCATCAGCGGAGACGCAGTCATGCTTCGCCTAATTGGGCTTTCGGACTCCACGGTCCAGGCGGTTCTTCAGCGCGATCTGCAAGGCCAGTCAACGCTGAGTTCCGCTGCGATCGGCCGCCTCAAAAACACCGGCCTCACGGAAAAACAGATCCTCGAACGCATCAACGGAGGCATGACCGACGAGCAGGCCGAAAAGGAAGCGGCCTTGCGCGAAGCCGTTCGCAATCACGCCCATACCGATTTTGTGCGCGCCCGCGGCCGTAAACCGCGCTAGTTTGGCGGGTCCACTTTCTAGCCGGTCAAACCATCCTGACGCCTAAACCGCTTTTGCCTCAGCCCGGTTCACTAGCTACAATCAGAAGCGCCTTGACGCTCAACACCCGCTCGCGTCTTTTTCTCTTTCTGGCCGCTCTCGCCGCGGCCTTTTACACTGCCGCCTGCACAGCAGCGTTCGGCCCCGGCTACTCCATTGAGAAGCAGGAAATGCATGTCCACTTCGTCGCCGATCCACAGCCCGCCATTCACATCGATGCCGACTATCACTTGCGCAATGACGGCAACCAGCCGCTTTCCTCGCTCGAGCTCCGCTTACCTGGCCGTCGCAGGTTCCACTTCGCCGACCCCCGCGCCGAGTGGGACGGCCGCTCGATTCCTTTGGGAGCCTCGCCAGACAATCCCCGCAACGTGCTCCTGACGTTTCCGGAGCCGTGGACGGTTTCGAGCAATCACGCTTTGCGCCTCTCTGTCGAATATCAGCCCGCGCCGCCCGGTGAGCACACTTTCAGCTTCGCGCCCGACGCATTCTTCCTGCCCGCCGAGGGTTGGAGTCCGCAACTCCTTCCCGCTCGAGGCGCCTTCGCCACTGGCGGCGTTCCTCCGCCAACTTGGCTGCTTACGCTCAACGTCCCCGAAGGCTTCCTGGTGCACGCTAGCGGCCGCAAACCCAAAGTTTCGCGCAGCCATGGCGAACAAACCCTGCGCATCGTCCAGCAAGCCAAGGACGGCTATCCGTTCGTCATCGCCGGCCGCTACACCGCCGCTCAATTCACGGCCGCTCCCGAAACCGTCACGGTCTGGAGCCGCGCTCCTCAGAACGAGAACTCACTTCGCCAACCTGCCGCGGAACTCGTCACCGCTATCCACGCCTACAATTCGATGTTCGGTCCGCGCAGCCAGGAGTCTAATCAATTGTGGCTGGTGGAATGCCCCATCGTCGATAGCTGCTTTACGGGCACAACCTCCAACTACGCCCAATTAATTTCCGACCCCGGAGCAAAGCCTTCCGCGGAAATGGCCTCGCTCGATACCGTGATGGTCGATCCCAGTTCCAACGCGCCGGAAATCGTAACCGGCGCCGGCCCGTCTCTAGCTTCGAGTTGGCTCGGGTACGGCCAGAATCCCGGTTTCTTCGAACAGGATCCGCCGCTCTCCGCGCTGCCCGCCTATGCTGCTTCCACGGGCCGCGAGGCCATTCAGGGCCCGCACGTCCGCACGGACACGATTCGCCGCGCCCTCACGCGAGTGCCATTGCAGGCCCCTCCCGGTAAACCTGAAGACGCGAATGTCGTTCGCGCCAAGAGCCTGCTGTTCTTTTTCGCATTACAGGATCGCTATGGTCAGGACGCTTTCAGCAAAGCCCTCAGCCACATGCTCTATGCGCGCCGCGGTGGCGGTTTTGATCTCGACGATCTCATCGCCGCGTTCGAACAAGAAACCCATCAGAACGTCGCCGAATTTGTCCGGCATTGGATGAAACGCCCCGGCGTCCCCGAAGATTTCCGCGCCCGCTACCAAGGCACCACCGGCGCGCTCGCTTCAAATCCAAAGGAGGCCACACCATGAAGGAAGTCGTCACCACTGATCGCGGACCAAAGCCCATCGGCCCGTATTCCCAGGCCGTGAAAACAAATGGATTCCTATATCTCTCCGGCCAAGTCGCCCTCGATCCCAAGACCAACGAAATGTCTACCGGCGACATCCGCCAGCAAACCGAACGCGTTCTCGAAAATATAAAAGGGATCTTGGAAGCCGCGGGCTCAAATCTCCATCACGTAATCAAGACCACAGTCTTCTTGAAAGACATGAACGAATTTCCGGCCATGAACGATGTGTACGCCCGCTACTTCACCGCCGCCCCGCCTGCGCGTTCCACCGTCCAAGTGACTCGCCTGCCCAAAGACGCGCTGGTAGAAATCGAAGTGATCGCCGCAGCGTGATCAGATCTACTCTTGAATTTCAGAAGTAATCAGAAGAAAGATGACGGCCAGCAGCGGGACCGCAAAGCCAAATCTGTAAAAAGAAAAACTGTTGATTACGGTGAATCTGGACTTTCGAGCGCGTAATACAGCGCAACGCCTGTAGCAGCAGCGCTAAAGAAAATCACAAACAACAAAAATCTGTCTCTCCCGGCTTTTTTCGGCCGCTTCTGCCCGCCAGGCCAATCATTCGGCGTGCTGCCGTCTGAACTCGCATCCGGATCCAGCATCACGCGATACGCCGTCCCCTCAGCGACCGTCTTCGTGTCGTCGTCCACGGAAATCGCCAGCGACCCGCGCGAGCAACTCACCCGCAACTCTTTCGCATTGACGATCGAAACGCTCCCCACGGCCGGCCCGTCGCCGTTGGCACGGATTACCGCGGTGGAGGCGTGCAGCGCAAACGCCTTGGCATTCGCCGTGGAAAATATCGCCGTGCCCTTCTTCAGTGTCGCCGCCGCAGTCCCCTCTTCCGTTCCCCAAGTTACCCGGCTAGCCGCGGGTAGCAGCAACCGCGCCGCCCCAGCCCGCACCTGCAAGCTCCCGAGTTCCTCCGTATCCAGACTGTCGCCAGAAAAAACCGTGGTCCCCACCGAAGCCGCCGCTCGCCCGACATGCGCATGCTGTGCCGACACCACTGTCCCAAACCCAGGCGTTGATGCACTAGAGATAGAAGCGGCTGTCAATCCGAAGGACAACACTACGGCGGCAATGATCCGTGAAAGGTCGCGCAAGCGCGCCATCGCTTCTCCAAGAGGGCTGAAATCAAGAATACTGACACCCATATCACCCGTCAATGTGTAAAAGCCTTTGTGCCGAATCAATCTGCAATGCCTCGCGCCGACAACTCGGAACCAATGCCCGGTGCCGCACTAGCAGCCGAAGCCGCTCACTGCTACAATGCGTCAAGAAAAGGCGTCCAGAAAAGCAACTATGGCGGACTGGAAACAAATCACCGCGCGCATTCGTCGCGCACGCACCGGTAAGGATCCCGCAGCGCAACTCTCGAATCTCTATGAGAAGACGCAAGACGCCATGGTCGCCTTCGAACTGGCGCGCCATTTTGAAACTGCCAGCCAAAATGCCGAAGCGGCAAAATGGTATTCCACCGCCGCCGCCCGTTTTCGCCGCGCCGATTGGAAAACCAAAGCCCAGGAAGCGGCCATCAGGCTCGGCGGCGAGGCTCCGTTAGAATCACAATCCGATTTTCCCGCCCTCTCTTCGCCAGCTCTAACCATTCCAGAGCCTGGCCTCCCCTTCGAGCAAAACGCCGCGGTATTCGAAGCCATCGTAACGCCTTCACCGCCAGACGACCAGCAGGACGAGCAGCGCGGCCCTTCACCGGATTCCACTTCCGTACCCAAAACCGTCGCAGAGGCAAGCCGTCGCCGTCGTGGCCGCCGTGGCGGCCGCAACCGCCGCAAAGGCAGTGCCGTTCGCGAAACCGCTGCCGCTCCCGCGCCACACTCTCATCATCGCGCTGAGCCCCCATTTCCCGCACCGTCTGCGCCAATCGAAGAGATTCCAGAGCCGCGCCTGTCTAGAACCTCAGAATCCGCGATGCCTCGCCTTCCTATCGAGCCGACGGGTGACGCTGGAGGAATCGCGCTCCGCGGCCGCTACGGTGATCCGGGACTTTCTTCGCGCCTCTCTCTCTTGGAAATGCAATTCCGCCGTCTACTCACCTGCGCCCCGGTCAAACTTGACGAAGCCGACCGCGCCCCAGCCGGCCCCGGCGTGTTCCTCGTCACTGATTCCGACCTCACCAGCTACTATTACGTCGAAGCCTGCCAAACTCTGCGCATCGCCATACCAAATCTTTTGCGAGGGGGCTCCAGCCGTCGCGGCGCCGACTCCATCAAACCGCAGCTTGCTTCCCATTTAGGGATCGCCGAAACTCGCGTTGGAAAATATTTATCCGACCATTGCGTCGTTCGCTGGCTGCAACTCGATGAAGGTGCATCCCACTTCGCCCATTTTGTAATCGCAGTACTGCGTCCCGTCCTAAACGAATAGGACTCCGCTGGTACGTTTTTCCCGAAATCGCGCCCCAACTTGCGACGTGAATGGCATTTCTGTTCCTTTGTGCGACAGAAAGTCGCGGATAAGTAACCCCGCTCGCGCCTCCCCACATAGCCCCTAAATACCCCTTTTCGACCGTTCAACCCCTGAATTCGACCGTTCGCCGCAACCTGCTGGCGTACCGTCCCGATTACCCTCAAACTATACAAGTTCAAAGACTTACTTGCCGTACCCATGTAAAATGGTACGGTAGTTTCAAGCCCGGGGGCGATCCGTTGGCATGTTCCAACGATTGAACGGGCGGCATCAAAATCGCAGGGCCAAGGTAGCTCGCATTTTCGAAAGCTGGAGGGTTGAAGTTTATGCCGAATAGAGTAGGCACGCAGGTGAAGCGATCCATCGATTGGGCCATCTGCAAGACCGCGGCCGTCACGTTCAACACGATCCAACATTTCAACAAAAAGAATCCGAATCCTTCCGTAACGCCGCAATGGTCCGACAAGCCCCTGTTGAAATCCTGGGAAAAGACCAAGCCCACGCTCGGCTTCCCGCGCCAAACCGATTCCCTGTGCCCCGCGTGCGTCAAAGAAGCCCGCGAAGCGATCATCGCCGGCAAAAAAGATTGGCGCGATCTAATGCATGAGAAGGTCGGCGAAATCAAAGCACAGATCATCGAGCGCAACGGCGAAATCTGGATGATCAAAGACTGCCCGCTACACGGCCACTACGAAGACATGATGGCCATCGACGCCAAATTTCTGGATTGGATCGAAAAGCAATTCCCCGGCCGCGACATTCCGGCCCACAACGACGAAGATCTTCACAAGCACGGCTCCTCGACGGTTCGCTATGGCCGCGGCTCTGTCCTGACCGTCGACCTGACCAACCGTTGCAACATGATGTGCGATCCCTGCTTCATGGACGCCAACCAAGTCGGCTACGTCCACCAATTAGGATGGGAAGAAATTCAGGAAATCCTCGACAACGCGCTGAAAATTAAGCCGCGCCGCCAAATGTCGGTACAGTTCTCCGGCGGCGAGCCCACCATGAGCCCGTACTTCCTGGATGCTGTAGCCTACGCCCGCAAAATCGGCTACAACAGCGTGCAAGCCGCTACCAACGGCATCGAATTCGCGAAGAGCAAGGAATTCAGCAAGAAAGCCTTCGACGCAGGTATGCGCTACGCCTACCTCCAGTTCGACGGCATCGGCAACGACGCCAACAGCCACCGCCAGATCGGCAACTTGTTTGACGTCAAGCTCCGCGCTATCGAGAACATGCACGAAGCCGGCATCGAAATCGTGCTCGTCGTGACCATCGTCAACAACGTGAACAACGACCAGGTTGGCACGGTCGTGAAGTTCGCCATGGACAATCCCAAGAAAATCGCCTTCGTAAGCTTCCAACCGGTCTCCTTCACCGGCCGCGACGAAGACATCACCCCGGAACGCCGCCTGCGCCAGCGTTACACCCTCTCGCACCTGGCGAAAGACGTCAGCGATCAAGTCGGCAAAGTCGAGCCAACGCGCGACTGGTTCCCTATCTCCTTCATAAGCACCTTCGCCGGCTTCGCCGACATGGTGAAGGGCAGGGAATCCACGTGGGGGTCGCTCTCCTGCGGCTGCCACCCCAACTGCGGGGTAGGCACCGCCCTGATGATCAACAAAGAAACGAAGGAGTGGGCCCCCGTGCCGCGCTTCCTGAACGCCACCCAGCTCACGAAAGACGTCACCGCCATCACCGACGCGGCTCGCGGCAAAAACTTCTCCAACTTCATGATGGCCATGGCTCTGTTGAAGAACTACAAGCCCTTCGAAGGACCCAAGGGCCTCACGCTGGGTGCCCTTTTCAAGAAGTTCGACAAAACCTGGGCGCTAACCAAGCGTTCCACCACCAAGTACGGCCGTACCTCGCCGGATCGTGGAATCGACGACGCTATGAAGCGCCGCCAGGACCCTTGGAACTTCCTGTTCATCGCCGGAATGTGGTTCCAGGACTTGTTCAATTACGATTTCCGCCGCACCGAAATGTGCATCATCCCCTACGCCACCCAGCAAGGCGAAATCAGTTTCTGCGCCTACAATACCGGAGTAGGCTGGCGCCAAATCATTGAAAACATGCACAAAAACGCAACGGTTGCCGAGTGGTACAAAAACAACGGCAAACACGAAATCTACGCCAAAGGCAAAAACGTCAATCTCCAGAGCTTCGAGCACTCGCTTAACATTGACGCCGATGATGCTGCCCGTGTCCGCCACCTCGAACACGACATCCCTCTTACCGCAGCCGAAGAAGACCGCGCCCGCCGCAAAAAGGCCTTCGAAGAACAAGCCAAGGTCCGAGCCATCTACGAAGAACTAGTGCTGAAGAAGCCCCAACCAACAGTAGTTCAAATCGGCTCAGTCTCCGACATAGCCAAAGCCGTTCCAGCCAATTTCACCAATGCGGCGAAACCGGTAAGCATCGCCCCAGCCACAGGAAACGGAAATGGCAAGGGCCATTCGAACGGTAACGGCCACTCAAACGGCAACGGTACCCCCGCGGTCCAAGCCGAGAAAGCCACCGAAGCCGTAGCCGGCGACTAACCTCTCGATCGCATCGCTGTTTTTCCCGAATGGCTCCGGCGAACCCGGAGCCATTTTCGTTGGTGCAAATGCTGGCGCTGACATGCAGCGCAGGGCGGAGTTCGCGGAGCCCTGCGGCCTCTCGGATCAATCTCCACCGGCCCGCTCCTCAATCCTGTACGGGTGCAGGACCCCTGCGCCCCGGCTTGTCCGGACGCATTACGTTCGCTCGAATCCGGTTTGCGCTCCACCGCCGAAAACCACTCTGCTAAACTCCATCCGGCAGCGCCAAATTCGGGTCCAAGCCTCGGAGAAACAATGTCCACCCTTTCCAATCGCGTCGCCCTGGTAACTGGCGCAAGCCGAGGCATCGGCAAAGCCATCGCGCTAGCCCTAGCCAACGCCGGTGCCGGCGTAGCTGTAAATTTCAGCACCCAATCCGAAGCTGCGGAAACCGTCTGCCAACAAATCCGCGCCGCAGGCCGTAAATCCCTACCCATCCAAGCCGACGTCTCGAAATCCGCAGACGTAGATCGCATGGTGAAATCAGTCGAAGACAAACTCGGCCCAGTAGCCATCCTGGTCAACAACGCGGGCATAGCCCAAGTCCTCCCGCCAGACCAGGTAACCGAACAAATCTTCGAACACTTCCTACGTGTAAACCTGACCTCGATGTTCCTGGTAACCCAACGGGTTCTCCCCAACATGCGCAAAGCCAAATGGGGCCGCATCATCAACCTCTCTTCGATCGCCGCACAGACCGGCGGCGTCATCGGCCCCCACTACGCCGCCTCCAAAGCCGGCATTCTGGGCCTGACCCGTTCCTACGCCGCCCTCTACGCCAAAGAAGGCATCACCGCCAACGCCATAGCCCCCGGCCTGATCGACACCGACATGGCCGCCAGCATCCCCGAACACATCCGCAGCACCATCCCTGCGGAAACGATAGGTTCCGCCGATGAAGTAGCCCGTATAGCGGTCCTGCTAGCCGAAAACAAAACCATCACCGGCCAAACCTACAACATCAACGCCGGCCGCTACATGAGCTGAGCTGGTAGGGCCCGCCAACTCTGAACCGTGAAGGGCATCCTGCTAACCGGGATTCCCTTTAGTCGCCTGTAGTGCAGCGCAGTCCCCGGAACTTTGCCGTCCTTCGCTCCCGGACCCTGGTGGCGACGAGCACCATTTCGGCGAAGCCACCACAAAATTGTCATTCCGACCGGCGCGGGCCGATGCCGTTTCTTGCGCGTTCATTTCCTGTGAACGCGTCGGCTTGCGCAGTGGAGGAATCTCTCCTCGGTTTTAACAACGAAGCACACAGGGCCTACCCACGCCGCGTCGCAAACTTGGGATATAATCGCAAGGAAGGATCTTCGAGGTCTAATCATGCCCATCTACGAATACGTCTGCGACGACTGCCAAACCCACTTCGAAAAAATCGTCTTCAACAAAACCCAGGAAATCGCCTGCCCAACATGCGCAGGCAAAAAGAACTCCATCCAACTCTCCGTCTTCAGTTCCACAAACGGCTCCAGCAATGGCGCGAACGCGAAATCGTCCACCGAATTTTCGGGCGGCGGAGGCTGTTGCGGCGGCGGTTGCGGCTGCAACTGATTGCCGTGTAGGGGCGGGTCTTTAGAATCAATCCATCGTCCAATCCCAGCTGTTGCGACGAGGTCGAATGTCGATTAACACTCCAGAACAATTCGAAAAACTCCGCGCCTGCGGCCAAATCGT
>Ga0137407_10000992_pt1 | contig 18683 bp, 15 predicted proteins | sample CZOMad2_2_16fung_FD_108410 | JGI IMG/M metagenome (GOLD analysis project Ga0137407, IMG submission 108410) | Vadose zone soil fungal communities from Angelo Coast Range Reserve, California, USA - CZOMad2_2_16fungal (Illumina Assembly) | ecosystem: Environmental > Terrestrial > Soil > Vadose... | reverse complement strand
GCGTACTTGAAAAGCAACGGCGCCGATGGCGTGGTCGTTCTCGGAACGACCGGCGAATTTCCTTCGTTTTCGGTGGCCGAGCGGAAGAAAGTTGCGGAGACCGCCTTCAAGCACAGAAACGGCTTGAACATCATTGTCTCGCCCGGCACCGCGAATTTCCCCGAAACGCTGGAACTATCTCAACACGCGGAAGCCAACGGCGCGGACGGCCTGCTCGTCGTACCTCCGTTTTACTACAAGCATCCGAGCCTGGACGGACTAACGCGATACTTTTCCATACTTTTCGAGCAGGTGAAAATTCCCATCAATCTCTACCACATTCCATTTGCGACCGGCGTCCCCATCAGCCATGAATTGCTGCATGCCATGGAAAAATATCCGAACCTGACTGGGATCAAGGATTCCGTGAGCGATCCTAAGGTCTATCACGATTTCGTCGCCGAGTTTCCCAAGCTCAACATGCGCACCGGTACGACGGAAAATCTGAAATACGCGTTGGACCACGACATGGGTGCCATCCTCGCCGAAGGCAATAACTTCACGAAACAAATCGCTGCGGTGTTCGCCGCAAAGCGCGCTGGCAAGGACCTCAGCGAGTCCGTCGCAAAACTGGAAACCGCTTTGAAATTGCTGCGGGCAGGCGGCGTCGATGAATACGGTCCAATGAAGTACGCGCTAAGCCTTCAAATGGGGACACGTCAGTTTTATCAGCGTCCGCCGAATTCCGACGTGACCGAGGAGCAAAAAGCAAAAATCAAACTGGCGCTCGAACAAATGAAGCAAATGGATTGAGTCATAACAGAGAATCAGCGATGCGTCATTCGGAAAGCTTGTGGAAATTGCTGCTCTATACGGTCGCTTCGGCCGTCTTGCTTCCTACTACTGGCTCGGCGCAGTTTCGACCCAAGGACACCGAGTGGCCGTCCTACGCCGCTGATTTGGCAGGAAGTCGCTATCGGCCCCTGGACCAGATCAACGCCAGCAACTTCAACGATCTGGAAATTGCCTGGCGCATTAAGACCGACAATTTCGGCGACCGGCCGGAGTACAAACTCGAAGGCACGCCACTCATGGTCAACGGCGTTTTGTATGCGACCGCCGGATCACGTCGCGCGGTGATTGCGTTGGATCCGGCTACTGGCGAATTGCTCTGGATCCACGGCGAGCACGAAGGAAAGCGCGGCGGCGCTGCTCCCCGGCAACTTTCCGGCCGCGGTCTTGCCTATTGGTCGGACGGAAAGGAAGAGCGGATTCTCTATGTAACGTCAGGATTTCGACTGATTTGTTTGGATGCGAAGGACGGCGTTCGAATTCCTTCCTTTGGAAATAGCGGCGAAGTGGACCTGAAGCTGAATGACGATCAGGACATTCTCCCGGATTTGCTTACCGGAGAAATTGGCATCCAATCGGCGCCGGTCGTGGCGAAGGATACGGTGATTATCGGCGCAGCGTTTCGCGAAGGTATGACGCCGAGGAGCATGCGCAACAACAAGGGATATGTACGCGGCTTCGACGTTCGAACCGGGAAGCGTCTTTGGATTTTCCACACCATTCCGAAGAAGGATGAGTTTGGCTACGACACCTGGGAGAAAGACTCGGCGGAATACACGGGAAACACCGGCGTTTGGACGCAGATCACTGTGGATGAGCAGCTTGGATTGGTTTACTTGCCTGTTGAATCGCCGACCAGTGATTTTTACGGCGGTCACCGGCCGGGAAACAATCTGTTCGGCGAAACCTTGGTTTGTGTCGATTTGAAGACCGGGGAACGGAAGTGGCATTTTCAGTTGGTCCATCACCCGCTCTGGGACATGGACATTTCCTCCGCGCCGATTCTTGCGGACATCACCGTCGATGGAAAACCGGTGAAGGCAGTGGCCCAGCCGACCAAGCAGGGATTTCTCTACGTATTTGATCGCATCACTGGGAAGCCTATCTGGCCGATTCCCGAGCGGTCCGTCGAAGTGGGCAACGTTCCGGGTGAGTGGTATTCGCCCACGCAACCGATTCCTACAAAGCCTGCGGCCTACAGCCGCAACGGAGTCTCCATCGATGATCTGATCGACTTCACGCCCGCGCTTCGCGATCGCGCAAAAGAGATTGCCTCAAAATATCACCTCGGGCCGGTCTACACTCCACCAACCGTCAGCACATTGGACGGTACGCTCGGCACTCTCACCATGGGAACCGCATCTGGTGGCACCAATTGGCCGGGCGGATCCTACGATCCGGAAACACACAACGTTCATGTTTATGCCTGCAACTCCTGTATTGAGCCGATCGGGCTGGTTCCAGCTCCGAAAGAAATTTCAGATCTGAACTACATCGCGGGAACCGCTGGGAAAGAAGTAGAAATCCTGAAGGGTCCGGGCGAAAACGCTGGCGCGGATTCTCCTAAGCCCCCGAAAAAACGGCAGGGAAGCGGATACATTTCCTTGAACATCGATGGATTGCCGCTGGTCAAGCCGCCGTACGGGACAATCACTGCTATCAATCTCGATAAAGGTGAGTTCGTCTGGCAGATCGCGCATGGCGAGACGCCCGACGTCGTCCGCAATTCCGAGGCGCTGAAAGGCTTGAACATCCCGCGCACCGGTCAGGAGACTTACAACATCGGCACGCTGGTAACAAAAACCTTGGTCATCGCCGGTGAAGGGCAAGTGACTACAACCTCAGAGCATCCGCGCGGCGCGATGCTGCGCGCCTACGACAAGATCACCGGAAAAGAAGTCGGCGCGGTGTACATGCCGGCTCCACAGACCGGTTCGCCGATGACCTACATGGTGAACGGCAAGCAGTACATCGTCGTTGCCGTCAGCGGTGGTCCTTATTCCGGCGAGTACATCGCTTACGCGCTGCCGTCAGCTGGGGAATGAACGTGAAGCTGATGCTTCAGGAATGCCCAATGCCGGCCAGAATGCGATGACCACGTGAATCCCAGAAATTCCATCGCCATCCTCGCTCTCGTGGCTGCCATATCGCCGCTAAGTCTGCTTCGTGTGCAGACAACCGAAGAATCAAAATCCGTTTGGGACGGCGTGTATACCGAGGAACAGGCCAAGCGCGGCGAGCCGATCTACCGCAAGGAATGCGCTTCGTGCCACGGCGAAATGCTGACCGGTGGGGAATCCGCGCCTCCGCTGACTGGTGGCGCATTCCTGGCAAATTGGAATGGCCTGACGGTGGGCGACCTGTTCGACAGAATTCGCAAGACCATGCCTCAAAGCGCGCCGGGTCGTCTCACCCGCCAGCAAGACTCGAACATCCTGGCGTTCATGCTGAGCGCCAATAAGTTTCCGGCGGGAAAAACTGAATTGTACCGGCAGTCGGAAATGCTCAAGGAAATTCGCTTTGAATCGACGAAACCCACTCCCAAGAAATAGCGGGAATCAATAATCGTTTTCGTCGATTCAGCGCGGTTTTCAGGTTTTCATCAACGGAGGAACGTTTTATGAAACGAATGCTTCCCGTACTTCTGATTGCAGCTGCGCTCGTGGGATATGTCGTCGGCTACGCTTCGAAAGCTGCTCCGCAACCAATTCTTAGCGGGCACTTCGATGATTTCTCGATGGTCCCCAGCGCCAACGCGCAGGAAAACAAAACCGAGGTCATGCCCTTCGGCTTCGATTCCCCTAGAGAACCGGCGCTTGCGCCGGACGCACCGCCGATCAGCTACTGGAACATTGACGATATTCGCAAAGCGCACACCGAGATGGCCGAGAAGGCCGCGAAACTGGTGAAGGAAGCGGGCAGTGGGAGTTCACAATCCTTCGGTGGCGGCCCAGTGCATGTGCAAACCCGCAATTTCAGCATGTTCATGCTCTATCGCATGTTTCGAGACAAGCCCGTCCTCAGTTTGACGAAAGTCAACAGCGTCCTCGACGACGCCGAGCAGCACGCTGGCGCTTACGATTTTTATATTTTTACCGGAGGCACCGGCGAAATGATTCTCGGCGGGAAAATCGCCAATCGCCAAAACCTCCAGGATAAGGACGGTATCATCCCGGGCGAATACCGCGGACAGCCAGTGGTGGGCGGCCAAACTTATAAGGTGAAACCCGGCGATTGGCTGCTGATTCCGCCGGATACGCCACACCAGCCCAAGCCGGACCCCGGCGGCTTTAGCTACTTCATCATGAAAATTAACGTCGGCGTCTATCCCTGGAGTCTGATTCGCTAGCGTGGATTGCTTGCCATGATGCACATGGCGACGGGAATTTCAGGGCGGAGAGAGGGGAGCTGAAGCTTCTGTTGCTGAAGGGGAGAGCGTTGGTATGTCTCTTGTAAGTATGGGTTGAGTGGTGCGGAGAAGGTGAACTTCGAACCCCCAAACACGAGAATTGGAAGTCCCCTTTTCTCATGCGTTTCACATTTCAAGTTACTAAACATAACAGCAAAAGTTCGGCGGGAAAAATCCACGAATGAGTAACACCGAAAAAGTGTCCGAATAAAGTCTGTATTTTCAAGCGCTTATATTCTGGCGGAGAGGGGGGATTCGAACCCCCGTTAGGGTGTTTAGTCCCTAAAACGGTTTAGCAAGGTAGAGAGTCCCAGGCCCTGTTGCTCGGAATCAACGACTTACGGCAGATGGCAGCCCCATTTTCGGGCCGAAATCGCCTTGTTCGGAACAACTGTTCCCCAGTTGTTCCCCCCCACTTTTTTCCACCGTTTCAAATGTGCCGACGTTTTGTCACATTGTATTTTAGTCGAGAATAATTATCGATCCAAACGAAGGCTTGACCGCGATCATTGTGACGGAGCGCACGTTTGAGTCGGCTGGTCCGCCGAATGTGATTAAGGATTTCTGGAAGTCAGCTCGTCTGAACCAGTTTGAAAGTGTCCATTTCTTCGCACGACTCCTCGAACTTCACCAGAACCCGATTCGCGGATCCTTTGACTCAGATCATTTGAGACATATCCATAAGTTTGTTTTCCAGGACGTATACGCCTGGGCCGGAGAATTCCGCGACGGTTCCCATCGCTAAGGGCAACTCCTTTTTCGCCCGACCAGAGCACATCCGAGGCGAACTGCAGAAGCTATTTCGTCAACTTGCCGGCGAGCAATATTTGCGAGGGCAAGACTCAAAGGGATTCTGCCAACGCGCCGCTCACTACCTTGGCGAGATCAACGCTTTGCATCGTTGTCGCGAGGGAAACAACAGGGTTGTCGAAATCAAAGCCATTGTCACTTGCAGGTGGCAGGGATTTCAAACGCGTGGTCGATTTAGCGCGAAACCCCAGGCCGCCGCGGCCATCGCCGCGATCATGAGCCCGGAGCTGGCAACACTCAGCGCGCGGGGAAGCGGGCCATGATCCAGGGTCTGGACCAACACACTGAAGGGAAACAGCGCCGCTCCGGCGAGCAAGGCAATCGCGAGGACTAGCTGCCATTTTTCTGAGAATCCAATGCGGTCGAAAGCAATGCCCAGAACAATGAGCAACATCGCCAGGCCGATCCAATGTCCATGGGCGTCTACTTGACGTTCATACACATATTTGGCTTCGCGATAGTTCGAGAGGGAGGCCTTCACTTGTGCAGGGTTTTGTTCTGCTGCCCGCGTGAACGCCGATGCGAGAGAGGCGCCGATCCGATCGAGCGCCTGGTGCTCGGCGAAGACCGCGTACCATGTGCCGTGGCACATTCCGACAACGGCGAGTGCAATACCACCGATTAGCAGAACACGCCGCGCAGCAGTCAAGAGGTCATCTCCGGGCCGGCATCCAAGCTACCGGCGCAGCGCACGATACCAATCCACATCGCCAGAAGTGCGACAACGACCAGCAGCCCGCCGAAATCGGCCAAGGCGCCAGCAAGCAGACCGAATCGAAGCTCGAACAACACACACACAGGAAGGGTCACCGATCCGGCCAATAGCGTGGACGTCCAGCGGCGTCTCCACCGTTCGCTTAGATTCACGTACGGTTGGAAGAAAGCCATAATCATGGCGAGCAATCCGAACTCGATGATGTGCGAGTGAGCCGCGATCTTGACGGCGCGATCACCTTGGAGCTGGGCATACTCCGTGAGCGCATTGTCGATTTGAACCCCGTCTCGCGACGCGGCGCCGAGCGCCATTTTCGAAAGAATCGTGTAGTCCTGCGCTTCGTGGTGATACAGATCGGAGGCGGCATAGTAGGCACCATGTGCAAACCCAACCAGAATAAGAATCAGTCCTCCGACGAGCAGGCGCGTTGCGGAAGTTGCACGTGAATCGAGCAGCGAATCTGAAGACAAACGTAGCCCGGCTCCACGGAAATGATGGTACACGCCGGTCAAATACGCAGCGGTCACGAGCAACACGCACAGGCCGCCCGCGTCGGCGATTATGCTGGCCCAACCGATTGCCCGCAAAGGACTATACGCGAGGCCCACATAGTGGATCAGGAACACGCCGAGGGGTAGGAGGGCAGCTCCCAAGAGAAATAACCAAGCGAGGTTGCGTTTCGTAATTTCGGAGAATGCTATCCAAGGTTGCAGAACAGCGAGCAACAAAGCAAGATAACCAAAACCGATCATGTGGACGTGCGTGTCTATCTTGGTACCGCGATTTTCAAGAAAGGATCCAACGTCCTGAAAGTGCGCTACCACTGAGGCACCGTCGCCAGCAAATGCGGCGCCGGCCCCAGCCCCGAGTCCCGCTCCCACGCGGGCAGCGTTCTGATGCAGCACGAATACGGCAAAAATATCGCCAAAGATCATGCCGACCAGAATCAGGCCGATCCCGCCAAGGACCAGCAAACGCCTGGCACTCAAACGCGAAAAATGCGCACCGCTGCCGGCCAGCAATGAATCGATCGTGGAATGCATGAGTCCCGTATGTTACCGGATTTTGGCGATGGCCCGAGACTTGCCGTAAAGAGCGGAGCGGCCTCAGGTCACACCAACTAGAAACTAAACTTCAACGCCAGCTGAATCTGCCGCGGGCTGAACAACGCGCGCGGTGGATCTATTTGTGGACGGCCAATAGTGCTGATCAGGGAAACCAGTTGGTTAGTCCGGAATAACGGCAGTGACTTCGATCTCGACGCGCGCAGCATCCTCGATCAGGCTGCTGACTTGCACCGCGGTCATGGCCGGATAGTGACCTCCGAAGATCTCACGGTAGACGATGCCAAGCTGCTTGTACGAGTCGACGTACTCTTTTTTGTCGAGCACGTACCAATTCATTCGCACGATATTTTCAGGTTTCGCGTTTGCTTCCGACAGCACCTCGACGATATTCCGTAAGATCTGCCGGACTTGTCCCACGAAATCCCGAGAAACCATTTTTCCTTGTGCGTCCCAACCGATCATTCCGCTGATAAAAATAGTGCGTCCGTTAGCGACCACTCCGTTCGAATAGCCCTTCGGCCGTGGCCAATGCGCCGGATGCAGACATTTCATGTTTTGTTCTTCCCCCGCGTAGCCGTGACGGTTGCTGATTTATCCGAAACTCGAAATGCCAGTAGTCGTGCGCGTACTTCGTCCGGAATCGGGATACTTTGGGTCACACGCCGGTCGATCCAGACAAGGACCACCTTGCCGCGTACGCGATCGGCGCCATCCGGCCCTTGCAGCAGGATGTCCAGACTCACAGAACTGGTGCCGATCTCCCGCACTGAAAGGCTCGCTGACAATACCTCGCTGAAGCGGGTGGGAGCAACGAAATCAGCCTCAAGATGGACGGTCGGAAGTCCCCAGCTCCGGGTGGTGACAATTTCCGTGAAAGAAAACTGCAACGCCTCGCGATGCCAATCTTCCACCAGATTGTTAAACATCTCAAAGTATCGGGGATAGAAAACGATGCCCGCTGGATCGCAATCTCCAAAACGGACCAGCACCTGCCTGCGAAATGGTCCGGTCTGCGGACGGGCCACTTCATCCACGGCTCTGCTCGCTTTCGTGAAAAGCTTTGATAACGCCGCGCGCGATGATCAGTTGCTGAACCTCAGTCGCGCCTTCGTAGATACGGAGCGGGCGGATTTCGCGATAAAGGCGCTCGACAACCGACCCGCTTACGACGCCCAGTGCTCCGAAGATCTGGACGGAGGCGTCAATGATGCGCTGCGCGCTCTCCGTGGCAGTCATCTTGGCCATAGCGGCTTCGACCGTAACCGTATGCCCCCGATCGCGGAGCCAAGCTGCACGATACGTTAACAGCGCCGCGGCATCGATGTCGGTGGCCATGGCGGCGAGCTTGGCTTGCGTCAATTGAAAGTCAGCGAGAGCCTGGCCGAACATCTTCCGCGAAGTCGCACGGCGCAGACTTTCTTCCATTGCTCGGCGGGCAAAACCTAGGGCAGCGGCGGCGACGGAAGTGCGGAAAACATCGAGCGTAGCCATGGCCACTTTGAACCCACGCCCAGCCTCTCCGAGACGTTGGTTGCAGGGGACGCGGCATTTCTTGAAGACCAGACGCGCCAGAGGATGTGGAGCGATCACTTCTACGCGTTCCGCAACTTCAAAGCCCGGAGTTCCGGATTCGACAACGAACGCGCTGACCCCACGAGATCCTTCGCCTTCGCCCGTGCGGGCAAAAACAACGTAGACGTCTGCGATGCCACCGTTAGAGATCCAGGTCTTGTCGCCGCTTAAGACATAGGAGTCGCCGTCACGTCGCGCTTCGCACTGCATTGCCGCGACGTCCGATCCAGCATTCAATTCGGACAAGGCGAACGCAGCGATGGCCTCGCCCTTGGCGACGGCCGGCAAATACTTTTTCTTCTGATCGAGAGTTCCAAAAAGTGTGATGGCACCAGATCCGAGTCCCTGCATGGCAAATGCAAAGTCCGCGAGCCCTGAATGCCGCGCAAGGGTTTCACGGATGAGGCAAATCGCTCGCGTGTCAATCGTGTCCGACGATCCGCCGAACGCCGTGCCTCCGACCGCGTACTTTAGCCACCCATCTGCGCCGAGCTGGCGCACAAATCGGCGGCATGCTTTGTCAACTCCATCTCCAGTTTCTTCCACCAGAAGACCGACGGCCCACCGGTCCAGTTCGATGGCCAGCGTTCTGTGATGGGCCTCAAAAAACGGCCAGTCCAGGTGACGACTGTCGTTCATCTTTAGTCTCCCTTGAACTCTGGCTTCCGTTTGTTGACGAATGCGTGGTAGGCACGGTGAAAATCGTTTGTCGCCATGCAGATCGCTTGCGCCTGTGCTTCTGCTTCAATGGCCTCGTCCACGCCCATGTTCCATTCCTGCTGCAACATTCTCTTGGTCATCGCGTGCGCGAAACTAGGTCCGGAGGTCAACTCCGAAGCGAGTGCCATGGCTTCGGTCAAGAGCACTTCCGACGCGCAGAGCCGGTTCAGAAAACCCCAGCGCTCGGCTTCTTCACCACTTATGCTACGGCCCGTGAGGAGAAGTTCCGTTGCTCGTCCCTGGCCGATGATACGCGGCAGCAGTGCACAGGCGCCCATATCGCAACCGGCCAGTCCTACGCGAGTAAACAAAAATGCGATCTTGCTTCGTGGTGTTCCCAGGCGTACGTCCGAGGCCATCGCAAGGATGGCGCCCGCACCCGCGCAAACGCCATCAATCGCGGCGATGACCGGCTGAGGACAAGAACGCATGGCTTTGACAAGATCTCCAGTCAACCGAGTGAACGCCAACAAACCCGGCATATCGAGCTTAGTAAGAGCCCCGATGATCTCGTGGACGTCTCCACCAGAGCAAAAATTACCTCCCGCGCCCGCCAGAATGATGGCCTGAATATCGGAAGCTTCGGACATCGCGCGAAACAGGTTACGCAGTTCGTTATAGGAATCAAAGGTTAGAGAGTTCTTTCGCTCTGCGCGGTTCAGAGTGATGCGCGCAGTCTTGTCTGTTACCTCGTACAGGAAATGCCTGCCTTGGTAGGCGGCGAGGAGAGTATGGTTAACGGGCAATTGGTGCGGTTGGCCGGGGAGATGGCGCATCATTTTCTCCTGCCGATCAGACCGAGCTTGTGTCTCGATTCTGGGGTGGTGACCGCGTTCAAATGCGCTTTGAGCTTGCCGAGCGTCCCCAACATCATTTGTTTGTCTTCCTGGCTCAATCCGCCCAACAGCTCAATGATCCACTCTTCATGACTTGCGGCGATTTCGCGAAAGCGCTTCAGTCCGGCAGCCGTCAGCTTGACGGTGATTGCACGGCGGTCACCACGGTCGAGGGCTCTCACGACCAAGCCTTCCCTCTCAAGCTGATCTGTTATTCCCGTCACGTTTCCGCGGGAGACCATCAGACGTTTCGACAATTCGTTCATGCGTAGACCAGCGGGATAACGCTCCAGCTGTGCCATCAAATCGAACCGCGGCAAGGTGGTCGAAAATTCCTTGCGCAAGCTTCCGCGGACATGATTTTCGACTCGCACCGTACAGGACAACAAGCGAAGCCACAAGCGCAACGCCTGATGATCATCTTTGGTCGCTCGCGTCTCCAGATCAACTAGTCTGACGCTGTTGGCAATCGACTCGGACCCGCTCTTTCTGAGTGCCGATGTAGTCTCCATAGATCCCCTCACATCACCTCGCCGCCAGATATCGCGATCGCTTGTCCCGTGACCGCCTCGCTCCCAGGCAAGCACAGCCACGCGACTGCATTCGCCACTTCCTCAGGCTGGATCAACCGTTTCTGCGGATTTTGCGACACTAACTCCACTAACGCTTGTTCTGGTGTTCGCCCGGTCTTGGCAACGATTTTTTTTACACTTTCGCGAAGCATGTCGGTTTCGGTATAACCGGGACAAACCGCGTTGACGGTTATCCCTTTTGTTGCAACTTCGAGCGCCAAAGCGCGCGTCAGGCCTACGACGCCGTGCTTCGCAGCGCAATATGCCGAGACGTAGCCGTAGCCCACGAGGCCTGCGGTACTTGCTATGTTTACGATCCGTCCCCAGCCGATCGCGAGCATGCCTGGCAAAGCGGCCTGCGTGCAGTAAAAGGTCCCGTCGAGGTTGACAGCCATCATCGTTCGCCAAAGCGAACGTTCCATTTTCACAAACGGTGCCGAGCCCGCCTGCCCGGCGTTGTTAATGAGGATGTCGATCGGGCCATAGCGTGAACGCGCCTCTTCGAGGGCGCGCCGGACATCCTCAAAATCGCTGACATCCGCTACGACATGGCCGGTCTCACGGGTATTCCCCGGCGCCGCGTCGTCGGTGTTATTCACGCAACTCCGGCTCAACGTCGTCACGCGAGCACCGTGAGCCAGCAGGACTCGCGTCACCGCCGCGCCGATACCTCGAGCCCCGCCAGTAACAAGCGCATGTTTGCTGGCGAGAAGCCGCGAGTTTTGATTCTCCATACCTTGTTTCATACCTGCACCAGCAATTGCGCGCGCGCGATGTTTCGTTCCAACTGCTCCTTACCTGACAAATATTGATCGGGCCACTTGACCTCACGGAAGCCCTGTTTCGCCGCCTCGTGAAGCGTCCATAAAGGATCGGCCAGATGCGGCCGGGCAATCGCACAGAGATCGGCGCGGCCCGCGGCGATGATGGTGTTGACGTGATCGCCTTCGAAAATATTCCCGACGGCAATCGTGGGAATCCCGACTTCATTTCGAATGCGGTCGGCGAACGGCACCTGGAACATGCGTCCGTACACCGGCTTTTCGTCTTTGCTGACCTGACCCGATGAACAATCGATAACGTCCGCTCCCGCGGCGTAAAAAAGTCGAGCCACTTCCGTGGCATCCTCGGGCGACAACCCTCCAGGTACCCAGTCGTGAGCCGAGATCCGCACACTCATGGGCTTTTCGGCGGGCCAAACTTCGCGCATGGCTTTGAATACTGCGATGGGATACTTGCAGCGATTCTCGAGCGAGCCGCCGAACTGATCGGTGCGGATATTTGTAAGCGGAGAGATAAAGCTCGACAGCAGGTAACCATGCGCACAGTGAAGTTCGAGCCAGTCGAAACCTGCGTCCACGCCTCGCTTCGTTGCCGCGACAAAGTCGGCCAATATGCGATCAAGGTCTTCTTGTGAGGCTTCGCGCGGAGTTTGCGAAACGCCCGCAATGTAGGGAATTGGCGACGCTGACAAAAGCGGCCAATTGCCGGAATCCAGTGGCAGGTCAATCCCTTCCCAGCCTCGTCGGGTTGATCCCTTTCGTCCGGAGTGGCCCAGTTGCAACGCGAACTTGGCATCGGTATGGGTGTGAACGAAATCGACGATTCTCTTCCAGGCATCCCGCTGCGCATCGTTCCACATGCCAGTACAGGCTGGCGTGATACGAGCGTCGGGCGACACGCAAGTCATTTCCGTACCGATCATCGCGGCGCCGCCCATTGCGCGGCTCGCCAAATGAACGAGGTGAAAGTCATTCGCTAGGCCGTCGACGGCCATGTACATCGCCATCGGCGATACGATCACGCGATTCTTCAGCGACAGATCGCGAACTTTGAAGGGCGTAAACATCGGCGGAACGGGATGATCGACACCGCTTCGCGCAGAGAACCATCGCTCGACGCTCCGAACATAGCCGGCATCTCGAAGCTTAAGATTTTCATGGCCGATGCGCTGGCTGCCTGTCAAAAGGCTGTACGTGAATTGCTCCGGATCGAGGTGCACGTATCGTTCAACTTGTTCAAACCACTCCATCCGATTGCGCGCGGCACTTTGCAGTTTGAGCGCTTCAATTTCGCGCTCTTCCTGGTAGCGCTGAAGAGCGTCGGAAATACTACCCATCTGGTTGGACAGCACGCGGGATAGAGCCATGGCGTCTTCCATGGCGAGCTTGGTGCCTGAACCAATCCCAAAATGCGCCGTATGGGCGGCATCGCCGATAAGAACGATGTTTTTGTGATGCCATTTCTCGCACAACACGCGAGCAAACTTGAGCCATACCGCAGAGCCTTGCAGATGCTTGGCGTTCGAAATCAAAGCGTTGCCGTCCAAGCGCTCGGCAAAGAGTTTTTCGCACAACGCGATCGATTCCGCTGCGTCCATCTTGTCGATGCCGGCCTTGATCCAGTTTTTTTCCGGCGTTTCCACAATGAACGTGGACCAGTTGTCGTCGAACCGATACGCGTGGAGGTTAAACCAACCCCACTGTGTGGGTTTGAAATCAAAGGTGAAAGCGTCCAGCTTCTTTTTCGTGCCAAGCCAAATGAAGCGATTGTTGCGTACCTGAATGTTCGGCTTAAATACGCTCTCGTATTTCTTGCGTGTCACCGAAGAAGCGCCGTCGGATGCGATCACAAGATCGTAGTCGGCGGCGTACATGTCTGGATCGGTGACTTCTTTCTGAAACACCAACTTCACGCCGAGGCAGGCGGCACGCTGCTGGAATATCTGAAGAAGTTTCATTCGGGAAATGCCGCAAAATCCATGTCCGCCCGACGTCAGCTTGCGATCTTTGAAATAAACGTCAATGTCGTCCCAGTGGCGGAAGGCCTGCGTAATTCTAGCGTGGCTCTCCGGATCGGCCTCCCTGAATCCGTCCATGGTCTTATCGGAAAACACGACGCCCCATCCGAAAGTGCTGTCGGACTGGTTGCGCTCGATTACGGCGATGTCCCACGACGGATTGGCCTTCTTCGCGAGAATCGAGAAATAGAGTCCAGCGGGACCGCCGCCCAGGCAAATAATTTTCATGGATTCCTTCCCAGCCCGCGCTCAATCTGCGGAACCCTACGTTCTTCTGTCATGCTTCTGCCAGTTTTCGCAATTCTTCCTGCAATTTTTCGCCGCTGTCCTCGGCGAGGGCCGCTTCCCGAAGCTTCTTCAAATATCCGGCTGCGTCCGTCCGTCCGCGAAGCTTCGGAAGGGCCGCCATCAGCGCGTCGAAGCTTTTGCGTCCACGAACCTGCGTCTCGCCATAGCCCTTAACAATGCGCGGACATTCAGCCAATTCCACGGCCAGCGCATAGCTCTCTTGCGCCAACACCGGGATCTGCGCCAGCCAGGCGTCGATTCTCCTGTGCTCTTCTTCAAATCGCAGAGACCTGCGTCGCCAAGGCCTCAGAGCAGCCAACCCATAAAGCTGCAGGAATCCCCAGAGCGAAGTTGAGTGCACAATGCGACCCTTGCGCGTAAAACGCTCGATCCATCGTCTCGTCCAGCCGCTATTCAAGAGCCAACGACCGAGCGACGCCGGCAGCATGTCTGAGATTTCCTCGACTCCCGGATGCAGAAACTCCTTGATCTGCACCAATTGGTTCGCATTCGCGCGCGATTCCTGATGGACCCGGGCGAATCGCGTGTCGCGAGTCTTCAAGTCTGCAACGCGAGTCACGTCCTCGTAGGACATCCACAAGGCGAGGTATCGCGCGGTTTCCGACAGCAGTGCAACGCTACCGTTACCGTACGTCGTTTCCCGCCCCAGAATGGGTTTCAGCTTATCCAGGTACCAAGCAGCGTAGTCCACGTCCTGATAGTCGGCGAGCCGCTGGATGCCGGCAAAAAGAATCGCGTGACTTGGCGACGGGAAATCGCTCTCGATCTGCGCGGCGAGTCTTTGCAGTTGCGGCCCGACCGCGGGCCGTGAGGATGCCTTGCGGTCGTCCAACAAGACTGGCTTTTGGCTCGCCGCAACGAACGCTGCGAAAAAACCCGCCAGGCTTGACTCAATGCCTACTCCCCCGCGCTTGATCGCCTCCTCAAATTCTTTACGCTCGAAGGGCAATGCGCGCGTGGCCGCCAGCGCGCCAAACAACGGTGCGCTAATTACGCTGCCGGTTTCTTCGGCAATGCGGGCAAAGTCGTTGTGCACGAAATCTCGAGCGGCTGCCTGGCCTCCTTCAATCAAGCTTTTTGCATCAACCTGGCCGTCCCCAAGAGCGGTCTTTTCCGTCATGGAATAGATGCGGTGCGTGGAAGCAATCAAGATCGTTCGGTCCGGGGTGACCATGCCGCGCTGAATGGCGCGACCCGCTTCCATTAATTCAGAAGCCAGCACGATGTCCAACTCTCCCGGAACAGGCATCAGCGCGAGAATCGGCGCCTTGTTCGCCGCGACAGCGGCTCCCTTGGGGAAAATTTCTATGTAATAAACCGTGGAGCCGGTCCTTTGAGCGACACCCGGCACCGATGTCGTCTGCGCGAGATAACCGGCGTGCTCGGCAAGATCGACGATCCAATCCGCAAGAACGCCGCCTCCCTCGCCGCCCATCGCGACGATTGCGATGGTGGTGGCACGGGGCGTCTGAGGGTTAACGCTGGGCGCGATCGGTGGTCCTGCGACAGCGATGTTCATCGATCCTCAAAACGATCTCACGCAATGATTTCCGCGAGACGCCGGTTGGCGCGTCGTTGCAAAAATCCGATCACCGCAGCCCTGACACGCGCTCTAAGCACATCCCATTTAGTGGGATTGGAAATTATTTCCGCGCGGTAGAACGAAGGACACAACCGGGCGGCATGGGCAACCTCTCCGCAAAGCCCGCATCCGATACAACTCTCCAAAACGGTGGCGACCGGGTCTTTTCTAAGCGGATCCCTATTTGGTGCGATCGAAAGGGAAGGGCACCCAGAAAGGCGAATGCAGGAATGGTCACCAGTGCACGTGTCTGGATCTACGCCAAACTTCTCGCGCACCAAGCGTTTCCCCTCTTTCTCCAGCATGTTCATCAGCGGCTTTACACGACGTTGCTTGTTAAGCGAGCACTCGCTCTGCGCGACGATGACCTTGGGTCCCTTTGTCTTGGTTGTAAGCGCTTCCTTTAAAACATCTCGCATCGCCTCGAGGTCATAGGTGCGCGTAATCGTTTTCACCCACTTCACACCAACTCCACGCACCGCGTCAGCGATGGACAACTTGGTTGTGCGAATGGGATTGTTGGCTGCGGACGAAAGAATATCCTGGCCGCCCGTTGCGGCCGTATAGCTGTTGTCGACCACGACCAAAATGTTGTCGCTCTGATTGAAGACAGCGTTGCCTACACCGCTAGTCAGACCGTTGTGCCAAAATCCGCCATCGCCCATAAAGCTGATCGTGCGTCTGTTGGTTTCCTTCGTATTCAGAGCGGCGGCGCTGGCCCATCCCAGACCGTACCCCATCGTGGTAGCGCCAATGTTGAAAGGTGGCAAGGTCGAGAACAGATGGCACCCGATGTCGCAGGCCACGTGATGAGGTCCCAACTCGCGTTCCACAAGTTTCATTGCCGTGAAGATTGGGCGTTCCGGACAACCGGTGCAAAACGAGGGCGGCCGCGCATGAACCTGACCATCGACGTTTACCACCGGTAACAATGGCGCCGACGGGGGTCGCACGACCGCAGGCAAGCGCTCGCGGTTGATCAACTGGGCGGCGAATTGCTCGACAAACTTCAGGACTCCCCGAATAACCGCCGCGGCGGTGTACTCACCAGCCATCGGGAGCATGCCTTTCCCGTGCACTTTGGTTTGCACGTCGGCTTTGCGTAGAATCGAATTCACGTTTTGCTCGATGAAGTCGGGTTGCCCTTCTTCGATTACCAGCACGCCGCGCTTGCCAATACAGAAGCGTTTGATCTCGTCATCGAGCAATGGATAGGTAACGTTCAGAACGTACAAGGGGATTTTGCTGTCACCAAAGGGGCTCGAAAGTCCAAGGAGTTCCAGAGCCCGCACGGTCGTGTTGTACATTCCACCTTGCAGGATAATTCCGAAATCCTGGGCGCCTTCGGAAAACCACTCGTTTAACGCATTATCCTGAATGAATTTCTGCGCGCACGGCCAGCGTTTGTGGATTTTTTCATGCTCGTGGAGGAAGCTGCCCGGCGGCAGGACGATGCGGTTCGGATCTCGCGAAGGATTTTCAATCGCGTCCTTCAACGTGAATCGCGGACGGACGTTATCTTTGGCGATGAAACTACCGTGGACATGACACGCCCGAATTCGCAGCTCCAGCATCACCGGAGTGTTGCTCGCTTCCGAAAGAGCGAATCCCCGTTCGACGGCATTTACGATCGAGGGCAGATTCGGGCGCGGATCCAGAAGCCACATCTGGGATTTCATGGCAAAGGCGTGGGAGCGCTCTTGCATGATGCTGGAGCCTTCGCCGTAATCCTCGCCGACGATAATCAGCGCTCCGCCCATTACACCGCCGGAAGCGAGATTCGCGAGGGCGTCCGACGCGACATTGGTGCCCACGGTGGACTTAAATGTAATTGCACCGCGCAGTGGATAGTTAACCGATGCAGCTAACGTGGCAGCCGCAGTCGCTTCGGAAGCGCTGTGCTCGAAATGGACGCCAAGTTCTTCAAGGATGCTGTTCGCGTCGGTGAGAACATCCATCAAGTGCGAGATCGGCGCTCCCTGGTATCCGGCCACGTAAGAAACACCGGACTGCAACAGGGCTTTGGTCACAGCAAGAATTCCCTCGCCGCGAAATTCCTGGTCTTGACCGAGGTACAGCTTTTGGACTTCCTTTTTGAAGAAGCGTTCCGCCATTACCGCCACCTTCATACCGAGTGGCCTAAGGTTATTGAAACCGAATAGCGCCCGAACGCGGCCCGTGCAGGGAACACCGAGGAATAAAGTTTAGGTCTAAATAATTTACGTGTCAATCGATCTGTGCTTATTGGGCGGACACCAGCGCCAAGACCCGGCAGGGGCTGCCCGACCCTTTCACGATCTTTAAAGCAGGCGTGATCAAGATCGCACCCTTCGGGGGCAACTGATCGAGATTCGTTAGGCTTGCAAGCCCGAACTTGCCGCTACCGTGCATAATGGTGTGGCATGGGAACGGCGGTTCGAATCGGAAGGCCTGCCCGGCATCGGTCCCAACACCTTCAGAGCCCCAACCAATCACATCGCGATGTTTCGCAAGGAACGGGACCAATTCAGGGTGTGGGCCAGGCACATGCGCCCCATCCTCTTTAATGTTCAGAAATGCCGTCGCGTCTCTTCGCTTCGACCAGTCGGTTCGCATCAGCACCCACGACCCTGGCTCAATCCGGCCATGTTTGCTCTCCCATGCCTCAACATGCTGTTGTGTAAGCAGGAAATCCGGATTGTCGGCCGTTTCACGCGAGACGTCAATCACGCAGGCAGGCGCGAAAAATTTTTCGACGGCGATGGTATCGGTTGCATTGCTTTCAAAGGCTTTGCCGGTGACCCAATGTATTGGTGCGTCGAAATGCGTGCCCGTGTGCTCTCCACAAGAGAAATTATTCCAATACCACGCAGGGCCACGATTGTCGTACTTGGAGATTTCTTCCAAGCGGAACGGCCAAGACTTTCCGAACTCAGGCGGGAGTTGAATGACCGCCGTATTCGCGTCCAAGGGCTGACTTAAGTCGATTACCCGAATTTCACCGGCAGTGAGTGCTTGCGCGAACTGCTTCAAAATGTCTTCGGCCATACTGATCCTCCCGGTCCCGAGATCTGCGATAAATTACCTGTATGGGCGGCGGGTGCCAACCTGACTCTACTTTGGCTAACTCTAGGATGGCAATGCGAAGGTCACGCTTTACTTCACGGTCGAGCGCGACCTCTGCCGAGTCCGAGTCCGTCACTCGTCAACGTCTTCGATGGCCACGGCTCCGTGCGTGCGCTGACGGACGCATCAGGTAACGTCACTGACACTTACGACTACGACGCCTTCGGCAACCTGCTCCACGGCACAGGAACAACGGCAAACGTAAGTTGGGTTGAAACCGCCGGAGTATCGTGCTCGGCGGCTCAGTGAAGGCCGACCTGGCCGCGCACGGATTCGATGAGCTTCGCGGAGTCGTAGCCGACGCCGTCCTTGAAGACGATCTCAACCTTTTCGATGTCTTTGATATTGGCCGAGG
>Ga0137407_10000989_pt1 | contig 18722 bp, 23 predicted proteins | sample CZOMad2_2_16fung_FD_108410 | JGI IMG/M metagenome (GOLD analysis project Ga0137407, IMG submission 108410) | Vadose zone soil fungal communities from Angelo Coast Range Reserve, California, USA - CZOMad2_2_16fungal (Illumina Assembly) | ecosystem: Environmental > Terrestrial > Soil > Vadose... | reverse complement strand
CTCAGGACCGAATAAAAATCATCATTATACAATTCAAAACAATTATTATGCTTTCATCAACCGTTCCCCTGCTGCGCGGCGCGATCATGGGTATATTGTTATTGTTCTCTTCCTGCTTCCTGTTTGCCCAGGACACGCATTTCGAAAACTATGGCCTGGAACCGGTGCTGGTGAATATGTCGATTACAAACATCGATGGCAAGAAAGCGGTGAGGGTGGCAAGGGACACAGCTGCCAAAGGAGCCGATCTGCCAACATTCGTGCGACTGAACAACACTGATAATTTCAGCAATGGCACCATTGAAGTAATGCTGTTGAGCCGGTTGCTACCCACCGCCGATGCTAGTGCAAGAGGCTTTATCGGTTTATCATTCAGGATTAATAAGGACAACAGCAGGTTTGAATCCATTTACATCAGGCCCACCAACGGAAGGGCGGAGGACCAGCTCCGCAGGAACCATTCCACGCAATATTTTTCCTACCCTGATTATAAGTTCGATAGGCTGCGGAAAGAAGCAGAGGGAAAATATGAATCCTATGCCGACATGGGACTGAATGAATGGATCAAAATGAAGATCGTGGTAAAAAATGCTCAGGCCAAACTTTACCTGAACGATAACCCGCAGCCGGTCCTGATCGTGAACGACCTGAAGCTCGGCGCGGCCAACAGCGGTGCTATCGGTCTTTTCGTGGACACGGGTACAGATGCATTTTTCCGGGATATTAAAGTGGTGTCAGAAAATTAGTTTGAACCGGTTTCATGCCGATGAGAAGTTGGGAACGGCGGCACAGTTGCAAAGCAGGAATAGGAAACTGATAATACAAAATATTAGTTGTTTTGCTGCAAGGATTTTAATAACCCAGATTGGGCGCGGTATGCAAAGTTGGGCAATAAAAGGCGGTTCGCCTTTTAAGACGAATTTTGTAATCGCTGATCCAGACCAAGGGATAGTGATAACTGCAATGCTCTCAGTAAAGATGCTGGGTGTGGTATCGAATATAAAGAACAAGTATATTATTTAGGAAATACATTCGTTGAAATTTGGGAGAACACAAAAACGGCAAAATTTGATGAAAAATGAAATTGATGGTTTTTCCCTTTCTGATTTTTTCTGGATTCAGTATAAGGACAACAGGATGCTTTTGCATAATGATGCTCAAAATTTTATCTATTAATACTGAATAGTCATTTGACAAAATAACCGGTTTATTTCCAAACTCAGAAATATTTAAGAGTGATTCTTAGCGACTTTGAGTCCTGACTGAGTTTGAATTTTGCTTTCCCCCATGATGGTGGGCCAAAAGTCGCTGAAGCATCATTGGAAAAGCCAATACCTTCCTTTGGGATACCGAAAAAATTTGAATCTAATTTTCCATTATTATTTTCATCGTGCGTGGCTGTAATAGCATATTCACCTGCCGGCATATTCTCAAAAGTTGCTGAAACACTGCCAGTTTTTGCATTGACGATTTTCCCTATTGAAAAACTTTTCATGTAATTCACTTCCTTGGTGAACAGTGTAATTCGTACAACCCCCTTGTTACTTCTGACTTTGTCAATGATGACTACTATATCAGAATTTTGAGCAAAAACAGGTATAGCGAAAAGGATGGATAGAACAATGAAAAGTGAAGGCTGAAATATTCTTCCTGATGTATATTTCATTTCTTATTTTTTTTATTCACATTTAGTTCAGGCAGTATTATTCTCAGTTAAAGCCGCCAGTTAATTTTGGATTTTTTATTAGTATTATTTGTTGGAATGGAGCCCTACTGTGTTACCTTCAGTGTCAGAGAAAAAAGCCATGTAACCGGTATTCTCGTCAATCAATGTCTTTGGCATTAACATTTTCCCGCCCGCCTTTTCAATCCGGTTTAATGCCAGATCCAAATCAGGGTTTGCGTTCAAATAAATTACAGCACCTGTTGCACCTGGTGTATGCATTTGACTTTGAACCAATGCACCTCCAACTTTTCCTTTTGAACCATCATAAGGAAACATTGCCATTTTCATCCCCATCATTTCCATTGATGTGGTTTTGATTTCCAAAATAGTCTCGTAAAATTTTGTTGCTCTTGCGATGTCGCTTACTGCAATTTCGAACCAATTGATGACGTTGGTTTCTTCACTCATTTTTTTCATAAATAGTTTTTAATTTAAAGATTTCAAAAATTGTTTTAACAGATAAATCCGCTGTAAAGAAATTAATAAAAATATCCTGGAAGAATTATTTTGACCATTGAACTTAAACCGGTGACCAATCGCAAAAAAAAATAATTTAATGTTTCCTGGACTTTGCCAGTATAAGAATCGGGAATGCTGTAAACCAAAGTATGATTGCATACGAAGCGTACCATAAGCTCTCCTGTGCTGGTGAAATATTAAAAGGACCAAACGTAACAAGGCAACCTGTAGAAACAACATGCATGAATTGCACCAAAGGCATACTGTTGGTTTTTGAATAAATCCACATCATAATAACCCGCATTGCAACAAGGATTACAATAAAAGCCAGGAAAAATAGTAATAAATATTGTTGATGGGGGCTTGCCGCTCCAAGAAAATCAATTACCGGCAAATGCCAAAGACCCCAGACAAATCCTACAATCAAAGCTGATTTTAAAGCAGGAAATTTTAATCGCATTTTTGGATATGCGTAACCTGTCCATCCTATTTCTTCAAAAAAACCCGCAGGAATACCAAATAAAAATCCCAAAGGGAAAAAATTGGGTTTGAATACAGGGGAAACAAATGTTTGCAGAATAAAAAGAACAATCAAAATCAAACTTGGAGGAATAATAAAAGCAGTTAAATACCATTTAAGCGGAGCTTTCCATTTGCTGATTCGTGACAGAAGATTCTTAACACCATGTTTCCCTTCTGTAAGAGCAGTTAAAGTAATACTTGCAGCAACCGGCCCAATCAGCATTAAAGGAAACATGAGAATTCCATCCATTTTGGGAATAGATTGTCCGCTAAATAGTTTAGGAGCTACCAAAATAAATGCTCCCAACCATGATAGAAAAAAGGTTAAAATAAAATAGCAGGTAACAGGATGCTTTTTAATGAATTTTTTTAAGCACTCTCTAAAAATAACCATTCTTAATTTCAATCCCATAAAATAAAAACTATTTTTCAGCAATCTGTGGTTAATTAATTTTCCATTCTGTCCCGGCGGGTTTTTGTATGAAAAAGCTGTAAAGTATAAAACTGTTTAAGAGGGTTAAGTTTTAAAATGAAATATTTTTTTATCAGTTATAAGTTTTATTAATTTGAAAGATTGCAATAACTGTCAGCAGCATCGCAATAAAAGTAAATGCAGCAGCCAGAGGAAAAAAGTAAATTAATTCGATAATAGCCGAAAGAAGAAGGATAATCGAAAGTAAAATGAGAAAATTTATAATCAATGTTGGATTTTTTGCAGCGTAAGTGGAAGACATCCAAAGTATGGCCGTAATTAAAAACAATGTCAAAATCAATGCAAATCCATATCCGTCCATTGCATCACCCATGCTATGGTTTGCACCCATAAAAGGAAACTTGTTGCCAGTCATTTGCTTTATAACTTCTTGCTTAGCCGGGTCAGTAGTTTTTTTCCAGCCTAATGTTCCAAAAGTATGTCCAATGGTGTGAAGCAACATAAGGATAGATGCAATGCGTAAAAGAATTTCAGGTTTCATATTATTTAGTTCAACTATTTCAAAATCGCTATTATTTAGAAAACTTTTCAGAAAGGAAAGAATAAAAAAAGCTTTGAAGAAATAATTTTGACCAATGAACTAAAATTGGTGACCAAAGCAAAAGAAAGCAGAATCGCTATTTTTTTAACAACCTGTTGTTAAGTAATTTTTCCATCACCCCTTCCTTTTCATATCTGCTAACCGGCACCTGAAATTTTCCTATCTGTAATAGTGTGCCTTCAATAGCAGTAACTTTATCAATATGTATTAAGTAAGATTTATGGGTTTGAATAAATATGTTTTCAGGCAGTAGTTGCTGTACAGATTTTAAGGTTGAATGGGTAACTATTTTTTTTCTGTCGGTGTATATAGCAACATAGTTTTCCATTGCCTCAATAAACAGGATTTCTTCAAAAAGAATTTTTTCCAGTTTACCATTGTTTTTTACAAAAAAATAAGGTTGTGAATTGTTGTCTTTTAATAGAAAGTAATCATGCGCTTTGTTGCAGGCTTTCAAAAAGCGGTCAAACGAAATGGGCTTTAATAGATAATCAAGCATATCTAATTCAAAACCCTGCAGGGCATAATTTTCAAAAGCGGTTGTGAAAATAACTTTGGGTGGATTTGCAAGGTTCTTGAAGAAATCAATTCCACTTACTTTGGGCATTTCGATATCAAGAAATAGTAAATCAATGTGATCCTGTTTAAGCACATTACTAAGCCGAACGGCATTTTCACATACAGCTATTAATTGTAAAAAGCCTGTTTTTTCAACATAACCTTTCAGGCCCCTTCTTGCCAAAGGCTCGTCATCTGTTATTACACACTTTATAGTAATATTTTTCAATTTAAAAATGTTATAGAAAGTTCAGCATAAAACGTTCCTTCCTTTGCCCTGGTTTCTAATTTATGTTTATTGGGATATAATAGTTCTAATCTTCGTTTTAAGTTTTCTAACCCTATACCCCCGCTTTTAGAAAATGCTACTGGTGCTGACATTGAATTTTCAACTACCAGGTGAACGCCGGTTTCTGTTTTTTGGAGGGCTATTTTTATAATAAAACTACCCTCAACATATTTAAAAGCGTTTTCAATTAAGGGAAGAAAAAGCAATGGATAAACCTGCTCGTCGTTTAACACCGGGTCAAAATAAACTTCAAGCTGCAATTCTTCAGAAGTTCTTATTTTTTGTATTGCTATAAAATTTTCTAAGTATTGTATTTCTTTGTGAATTGGTACAAAGTGTTGCTGGTCGTAAAGCTGGTATCGAAGCAATTCTGAAAATTTCTCAACTGTTTTTTTCGCTTCTTCTTTATCCTCATCTATCTGAAAATAAACTGAATTCAGGGCATTGAATAAAAAATGTGGATGATATTGCGCCTTTAAAAATTTGAGCTCCGTCTGTAACTGGTCATTAGCAATTTTATCCAACTGTATTTTGCTATTTATAAACTGATCTAAAAATTTATTGCTTCTTTTAATGCCGTAATAAATAAGTGCAAAAAGGATCGGGATAATATTTATAATCACAAAATCGTACAATTGTATACCATTATCTGTTAGTGCAACAAAGGGCATAGCTATCAGATTTCGTACAACTAAATTTGCGATAACAAGAAAGCTAAGTTCTTTCAGTATTCTCCGGTAACCAAATTGCAGCCCCCATTTTTTATCGAACCAGTTAAATAGCCAGTTGAACATACCAATTACTACATAGCCAAATAACATACTGAAAATCACTTCACCGAGATTAAGCCAAAAAGACCTTTCCCAAAATTTCATACCTGTGACGGAATCGGTCACCAAACGAATAGTTATATATACAGCCAGGCCATATAAAGGAGGAAACAGGTATTTTTGAAATCTCTTCATTTATTTTAATCTGACTTTCATCTACTAAAATAATTTAAGCAAGTGTCAAAAAGAAATCAGTAATATCTTTTGCCAATAAAACGGACTGCTCCATTGCGGCAAAATAACCACCCGACAGCATTTCTGTCCATCACTGAATATTGAAGCCTTTCAATATAAGAGCGAGCGGTGTGGGCAATGATGAATAACTTTAACTATTTCCAGTAAAGATATAAGCGAATGAAAATTTTAGAGGTTCATTTTGACCTACGAGTGAAAAGTGGTGACCAACAGTAGAAAGGTAAATGCAGCCCGATTAATAACTGGTTACTTTGTCTGTCAGGTTTTGGATGTCGTCAAAACGTTTGGTAGATTTACTTCGTGTCAGAGTCTTGTAAGTCTGTATATACATTTCTGTCAACAATCCCCGCCATTTTGAAGAAAACTACAAAACGGCGGGGATTGCTCTCTCTTCTCAAGTCAAACCTAATTCTTTTACTCTCTGCATTAAATCTTGGTGGTCTATTTGCATCACAATCTGTAACTGATTATTTTGTGAAAATAAAATATATGTGGCAGAACTTTCATTGTCGATAAACTTTGAAGCATCTTTTTCATAATGCATCGTCCATGTCACTTTAACCATGTTATATTCATCGTCCAACCTTACTTCCTCAAAGGATACGAGTGTCGTCTTTTTTAAACCAGTAGTTGCAAAAAAATCTCGTCTTTTAGGAAGCATCTTGAGAAAATCATCTTTTTTCACTGATATAACTCCCGTGAGACTTCCAAACATAAAGGTATCTGCATAGAGAGACGAGAAAGCGTTGAGATCAAAAGCATTGGTCGCTTTTTCATAGGCTATAAAAAAATCTTTGATGTTGTTCTTGTTGTTCTGTGTGTACTCCATAAAGAAATTGATTTTAAAAAAGAAACATATCTACTACAAATAATCTTTTTTATTTGGGTGTAACTGCTTTCATCAAATAGTATTCATATTTGTTCAAACCATTTGCAGGGTCGTTAGCAATCATGTCTTGCATTTGTTGTTCGTTTTCTACTTCAATTATTCCTAAACCATAACCGCCTTGTGGGTCAAGCACTGGCCCGAAAGCAATCACCATTCCTTTGTTCATGTAATCCGTCCAATATACAATGTGCTGTTGCATAATTTTTCTTTCATCATCAGTCATGTCTTGCATGAATGTTGGTCGTGGTGGATTGAGATAAAGTATGTAGCGAATTTTATTCATTGTGATTTATTTATTGATTTTAAAATTATACTGGCATTCCTTTTCCTTCATTGATAAACTTTACCAAACTTACTGTAATATGCTCTGTCCAGCCCACTTCACAATCATTGTAACATTCAACGCCAGGAACTAATCCTATGTGAGTGAAATCAATCTGAGTTGATTTTTTCTTTCCTGAAATTTCGAAAACAACTTCGGTTCCAACCCATTCTTTTTTGGCTTTAATCCAATGCAGATTGCAGTCGGTTACTTTCCAAACTACTTTTTTGTTTGGTATTAATTCGCTTATTTGAAAGTCAACAAAAGTTTCGCCAAAATCAGCAGTGAATTTATCGTTTAACTTTTCTGTTTTTCCTTTCGCTTTCTTTGCCCACCATTTATTTACCTGACTGATTTGTTTCATTGCTTCTTCTGCGGAAGCATTTACTTTAATTGTTTTGTGAAAATTTTTGTTTGCCATTTTCTTTGATTTTGATTTTTTATTTTAATTGATTGAGAAATGAATTAACGCTGTTTGAAATCACCCGGCAAATGCAATATCATCAGATAAATTATTTTGGCAGGCATCGTTTTTCAGTTCGGCATTATCATAAAAGTGTTGAACTATTGCTTTGTTTGCCATTTTTTAATTTTAATTGTTAGTAATGGATTTTGTGGTTTAAAATTTACTTTCCTTTTCCATTAATTATAAAGTTGTAAAACATCTCTTTAACGGTCATGTCACATATCTGAACTAATCTTTCAGATTCATTTTCAAGAACAACACCATCGTAAGTAAATTTGAGAATTGTATTGTTGCCTTTAGGTGTTAATTCAAAAATCATTTTTGTTCCTGTCCATTCAAAGTTGTCTGTTTTGCGTATGCCCTTGGTTGCAAGCCATACCAATTTTGTAGTGGGAACAAATTCAACAACCTTGTTTTTTGAATAGTGTGAATCGCCCGTGGTAAATACGAACTCACTGTTAAGTTTGATGTCTTCTCCTTCAAAATCTTCCGGCCACCATTTTTTGAGATTGATGAGATGACTAAAAACATCATTCGGAGATTTTGCAAGCTCAATTGCCACAGAGTAATTTGCTGTTTTGTAATTTTTATTTGTCATTTTGATTTATTTTTTGTGAATGATTGATACTATTTTTTAATCCGATCCGATTCATTTTCTGCTCCTGTTTGCCTTTCTCTTGCTCCTATAATTTGACTGCTGCCAAAGCGCCATGTGACACTTAGCCTGAGTGTTCGTGTTTCCTGTATCAGGCTGCCAATGCCAACTACCCCGCTGAAATCACTGTGTGGATACAATATACTTGTGTGAAACAAATCTGTTGCGGACAATTTGATATTAAGTGCATTATTTAGTAGGGATTTTTTTACACCTAAATCAAGAGCACCCATTGGTTTTACTCTCCATACTATTCCAACTCTACTTGGTCCGTTAAACCAGCCGCTTAGTTCAGCAGTGTATCCATGTTTGAAACCAAAACTTTGAGTTGTATTAATGCCATACATTGGAATGTTAGTATTTAACTTAGTCCTATCAACTGTTACATCAAACATTTGGAAGTTGTACCAGAAGCTTTGATAGCTGTCCCACCAATTTGTAATTTTAATTGATGCATTAACGTCTAACCCAACAATTTTTTGAGTTCCGATATTTCTCACCTGAGCATAAATTTCATTTTTCAGCGTATCGCTTCCTTGAATTGCATAATTGGTAATTGCACTATAAAAGAGGCTTGCATTTACTTTTTTATAGAGCCTGTCGGTCAATGTAATCTTGTTGGCATATTGAGGTTGTAAAAAAGAATTTCCCTTGAAATAAGTAAACTCATCTAATTTCAATTCAAAAGGGTTAAGGTCCTGATAAACCGGTCTGTCTATTCTTCGATTATATGATAAACTGAAACTATGGTTTTGAGAAGCATCCCATGAAATAGAAATGTTTGGAAACAAACCATTGTAATTTCGGCCATTAGTTGTGCTGTAGCCCATGCTATCTGCTTTAAATAACTGACCTTGGCTATTAGTTTGTTCAAATCTAAGACCTGCTGTTACTGTCCATCTTTTATTAACACGGTGATCATAGTTTACATAAGCAGCCTTAATGTTTTCCTTGTATTTAAACTGACTGCTTAAATTCAAAATTTCAACAGGCTGCCCATTTTGGCTATCATCAAAAAAATTATAAGTATTATCTGTTTTAACGGATGAAATTTTGATTCCATAATTCAGTTTCCCTTTCCATAAATTATGTGCAAGGTCAAGCCTGGCAGTATAAATATCAATGCCAGTAAATCCATAATTGCAATTAACAATGCTGTATAAAAAACTTTTGTTTTCATCGTAATAATAGTTTGGCAGATAACCATTGGTAGTATGTTTGAAAAAGCCATAGTTTGCATCAAAGTTTATTTCTGTGCCAAGTGTATCAGCATAGCGATAATTAATATTGAAATTATCATTTATAGTGTTGCCCGGTGCATGGTCAACAGATTTGACATTATGAACAAAATTTGCTCCTGAATTGGAATAAACGGGAGTATTAGCTACACTTGAATACAAAGCATTAGTATAACCGTAAGTAGCCATAGTACCAATAATATTTCTATCATTAATATTATAATCTAACCCAGCTTTAACATTGAAGCCGTTATTATAGTTGTAAAAAAGAGTTCTTTGGTCATAAAGTGTATCAAGTTGAATACGACGCAAATTGAATTGGGTTTGTGACTTACCAAGGTTTCCCGACAGGTTTCCAAAAACATTAATCTTTTTGTTTCGATAATTGAGATTAAATGCAGCATTACCTTTTGGAGTAATTCCTTGAATATAGCCCAAGCTGGCATCGCCATTTGTCCCATACTTTTGATTTTTCTTCAACCGGATATTAATTATTCCTGCACTCCCACCTGCATCATAAGTTGCATCAGGATTTGCAATGACTTCAATTGACTTTATATCGTTGCTGTTTATAGTTCTGAGGTAGGCAATTAATGAAATATTGTCTAATGGCATTTCTCGTCCATTAACATAAATCTTTACACCGTTTTTGCCTTTAAGAAATATGTTGTTTGAATTATCAACCTGTAAGCCCGAATTTTTTTCAAGAATTTCAAGTGCTGTACTTCCTGTTGAATTAATGCTTGATTCAACATTGTATACTGTTTTGCCTTGTTGATTTTCCACAACTGATTTTTTAGCAGTTACGGACACAACAGACAAGTTGGATGCAACCGATTTTAATGTTTGTATCGGTTCGGTGATATTTATATTTCCAGGGAAATGAAAAGGTCCGAAGAATTTTGTTTCATAACCTACTATTGAAAATCGAACCAAATAATCTCCCTTTGCTGAAACTATCAAAGAATATTTTCCAAAATCGTTTGTTGATGTTGCAATAACGACTGTGCTATCCGTTGCAGAAAGTATAGATACTGTTACGGCTGGAAGCGGATGGTTATCATCAGTAACTACTGTTCCATTAATTGTTCCTGAGCTTTGAGCCTTAGCGCACAAAACTGTTGAGAACAAAAGAGAAAACAATAACTTTACTCTCATAAACATTTTTTTCTTATCCAGGTTGTGCATAAAAAACATAATATTTGATAGTTTATAAGCAGCTAAACAGAAATTTTAAGGCAAAGCTATTCCAGGACAAGAAAAAGAAGTTCTTGCCAGGTCGTTTACACGACTTGATAATTTGACTTTAAAATTTGTTTGGCTTACTGTTTACTGATAGTGATGCTTTGAGTTGAATTAGTATTTCTAAAAGCCTTCTACACTTATTTTTTTTTCGATTTGTTGTTTAAGATATCTTCCAGTTTTTGCAGCTTTTTCTTCCAGAAATTAGCAAAGAAATTTATCCAGTCTTGCAACTCACTAAAACCGTCTTGCTTTAAAGTACAATAACGTTCTCTCCCAATATCTGTGATTGAAATAAAGCCTGCATTATAAAGCATCTTTACATGCTTTGAAACAGCAGGTCGGCTCATATCAAAATTTTCTGCCAATGAGTTAATAGTCATGTTGTCTCTGGAAAGCATTAGTAATATTTGTCTTCGACTTGGATCGGCAATTGCCTGAAAAGCATTAAGGGGTTGTGTTGACATTTGTTGTTGTTTTTAAAAGTTCAATCAATCTGCTTCCTATCAAGGCCCATCCACTGTCGTGTGAAATAAAATCTTCCAAAACCTTAAATCCATTATGCACTAATTGTAATTCTGTTCCATCTTCTAAAGGAATAAGTGTCCATATTACTTTTGAATCAAAAGAGTATTTTCCATTGTTTGAATGACCCTTCCATGAATATGAAATTTTAGTAAATGGCTCAATTTCTAGGACTTCGCAGTCGATAATTTTATCATAATTGCAATCATGACTTGGCTTTGTCATAAAGCGAAATTTGTGCCCTACAATTGGCTGGAAATCTGTTTTCATCAGCCATTGTTCTAATAGTTCGGGTTTGGTTAGATATTCCCAAACCTCTTGTGGCGATTGATTAAAGAACCACATTTGTTTAATTTCTTTTTGCATGATATGTAATTTAAAAGTTACACAAATATAAGTAACTTTAAAGTTACTAAACAAATTTTTTTGACAATTTTTTTGAAATTACTTTTCCAACTACTTCGGTACTTTTCCATTTTTGCCTTAATTATTTTATTGACTGATTAAAATTTATTTGGAAGCCCTTTTCCTTCCGTTATCAGCTTTAGTAAGCTTACTTTGATGTAAGAGTTCCATGCATTGCTGCATTGTGCCCCGCAATCCAAAGAAGCCAAACCGAGGTGTGTAAAATTTATGGTAGTTGACCCGCCTTTTCCAGAAAATTCCCAAACTATTTCAGTGTCTTTCCATTCAGTGAGGTCGCTGTTCCAGGGAAGATGACAGTCGGTAATTTTCCAAACAACTTTTTTCCCGGGAAGAATTTCAGTGATCTTAAACTTTTTCCAGGTTGTGCCTAAACTCACAGTAAATACGTCATTTATTTTTTTTGTGCTGCCCTCCACATTTGTAATCCACCATTCCGACACACGGCTAATCATTTTCATTGCTTCTTCCGGAGAAATGTTTACCATTATTGTACAGTGATGATGTTTCTTTTCCATTTCACTGGTATTTATTTTTATTGTTTATTTTTTAATCCAGGTAAATAAGCCCTGTACTTATTTGTAATTACAGCTTTTTTACTGCTTCTTTTACCTTTGCTACATTCGGACCTGCTCCGAACCCCTCATAAAAGGAGAGATCCTCGGTGATTCCGACGAGTCGCAAGACTTGTCCACCTGGGGCCTGAAAGTAGAGGTGGGGATCCGGTATATCAAGTTTCCTGACACCGAAATCGAGAATTTTCTGAGTCATTTCTTCCACGTTGTCGGACTTGATTTCCAGCCAGATCGATCGTGCAGTTCGTAAGAACTCGCTCTCATCAACGACATCCCCATAGAGAAATCCGATATAGAAGTTTTCTCCCAGACAAAGGAAGTCCCTTTCATCCTCCTCTTTCGTGATTTTGCCACCGAGGATATCACAATAAAATTTACGAATGCTGTCCCGATCTTTCCGCGGAACTATAACCGACGAATGGTTTCCAAAAATTACCTTTTCCATATTTAATTTAAAGTTTAATTGTTGATGATTATTTTCCTTTTGCTTTGTTGTTCAAAAGAGTTTCTAATTTTTTGAGTTTGCTTGCCCAGAATTTGTCAAAGTAGTTGATGAAATCCTGCAACTCGTTAAAACCGTTTTGTTTCAACGTGCAATAGCGTTCTCTGCCAATATCTGTAATAGAAATGAAGCCTGCGTTATACATTATTTTTATGTGTTTTGAAACGGCAGGTCGGCTCATATCAAAATTTTCAGCCAACGCATTTATCGTCATACTGTCTTTTGAAAGCAGTTGCATCATTTGCCTGCGACTTGGGTCGGCAATTACCTGAAATATGTCAAGCGTTTGTGCGGTCATTTTTTAATTGCATTTAAAAATTCAACAATTTTGTTTCCTATTCTTGTCCAACCATCGTTGTGCGCAATAAAATCTTCCAACGCAGTGAAACCATTATGCACTAATTGCAATTCTGTTCCGTTTTCTTTCGGAATGAGTGTCCACAACACTTTTGAGTTGAAAGGCTTATTGTCATTGATTGAATTGGCTTGCCACGAATACGAAAGCTGGGTATATGGTTTTACTCTCAATACTTCGCAATTTGCAATGCTTTTGCCTTCATCATTACATTCCCCGATGAAGTGAAATTTGTGTCCTACTATTGGCTGAAAATCTGATTTCATCAGCCATTGTTCTAATAGTTCTGGTTTAGTAAGATATTCCCAAACTTCTTGTGGCGATTGGTTGAAAAACCACGTGTGCTTAATTTCTTTTTGCATAATAAGTAACTATTAAGTTACGCAAAAGTATGAGTAACTTTTGAGTTACCCAAATATTTTAAAAAATATTTTGGAGTTTGAGATTTAAAGTGCAATCAAATTGTGTTAAAAGTCAATTACAAAACAGTTAAACCGTTGTTTTATACTTAACTAAAGCTGATTTTCTATATAGGCCTTTGGCAACTAATTTCTCTAAGTTCAAAAGGTTTAATCTAAACTCGGAAAGTAATGTCCGTTCATTTCGGTTCTCTAAAATAATCGTAATTGCAATATTACTGATGCAAAATGTCGCCTGCCTAACATTTCTCTCCAGTGTTATTTCAAAACCAATTTGATGTTTCATTTCTATTGTATTTCTGATCGTTCAAAAGTCAGAACGACTCGTCGATGACCGCCGATGTTGTAAGCTGAGCGACAAATTGCAATTCTTATTTCTTCAAACCATGGTTTGTGTAAATCAACTGACAGTGCGCGCTCCCGGGCGATGCTTTCTTTGTGCAATAAATAAAAAAATATGAAACGATCAATTATGAATACCAAAATGATGCGCAACAAGGCATTTTATATGCAGGCCGTTGCGAAAAATACAACCCTGGTTGCTGGTAAAATCTTTTTTATGACACTGCTTCTTTCTTTATTGTTTTTCGCCGTGAATGCACAGAAGTTAAATGGGCACTACTTTAATAATGTAAACGAAAGTGGTGTAATCCTGGACGGATATGATCCCGTTGCATTTTTTACTGATAACAAACCGGTTAAAGGTGAAGCCAAATTCCCGTTCATGTACAACGATGCTATTTACTATTTCGCGTCGCAGGAACACCTTGATCTATTTAAGGGCAATCCTGAAAAGTACAAACCACAATTCGGCGGTTGGTGCGCCTATGCTGTATCGTTGGGTCGCATTGCACCAATCGATGTCAATACCTTTTCTATTGTAAATGACCGGCTGGTCATTCAGCACAATCAACGTGCAGTGAATGGCTGGAACAAGGATGTGGCTGCCAATCTTGCTTTAGCAGATAAATATTGGCCCGCTGTTGTCGATAACGGAGGAAAACAAATTACAACAGATGCCGAAAAAAGTTTTCTTAACAACATTGATCCAAACGGCGTGACACTGCAAGGATATGATGCGGTCAGTTATTTTACTGAAATGAAAGCGGTGAAAGGTGATCCAAAATATTCTACACGTTATAACGGTGCCACATACTGGTTTTCTTCAGACGCCAATGCAACAATGTTCAAAGGTCATCCGGAAATGTTTGCTCCGCAATATGGCGCTTTTTGCGGGTATGCAATGAGTCTAGGTAAACTCCGTCCTGTTGATCCAACCATTTTTGATATAGTGGACGGCCGATTGATCCTTCAACACACCAGGGATGCCTATGATCAATTTCACAAAGATCTGCAGGGTAATATCGCGAAGGCCGATCGATACTGGCCGATTGAAGTGAAAAAACACGCTGGTAAGAAAATAAAATTTGATAAACCCGCAAAGGCTACATCCGAAGGACAATAAATAAAAATTATAAACAAAGATAAATTTCAACAATGAACAAGAATATCATTTTAAGCGCTCTTATAATTATTTGTGCTTTTGTATCAAATGCACAGGTGCTGTCTGCAAAATCAATTTCGCTCGATGCTGCAAAAAAAATCGTAGCCGAGTCTGTCAGGTTTGCAAAAACAAATAACGCTCCCGGTGCTGCAATAGCTGTTGTTGATAACGGCGGTAATCTTGTATACCTCGAACGGTTAGACAATACTTTCCCTGCTGCATCTGAAGTTGCAATAAAAAAAGCAAATACGGCGGCGACGTTCAAGGCACCTTCTTCCAAATTGGAAAATTCAATAAATGGAGGAAGACAGGCATTGATAACAGTGGGACATACTTTTTTGCAAGGAGGAATTCCTATTATCTATGAGGGACAAGTCATCGGCGCTATTGGTGTGAGTGGAAGTACCAGTGCACAGCAGGACGAGGATATGGCGATCGCAGGAAGTAAAATTAAAATCGATTAGTGTATCATCTCTCATAAAAAAATTAATTCCATGAGCAAATTTCAACGCTTCCGCCGGGTATATTTATTGTTGCTGATTACAATTTTTATCGTGACACTTTCCTTTGGACAGGAAACAAGACAACTGGCAACAGATAAACCACAGGCCATTGCCGACCTCAAAACAAACGAAGGTGCTGGGCTCGTTAATGCAAAATGGTTTGTACAACCCGCGCATATAGTTGATGCAGATTTTAAATTACCGGGTGCTTCTGCAAATGATGTGATGTTGCTGTATCCTACCGGCGCGAAAATAAAATCACATACCATTCATCCGCAAATCAATGCTTCCGATTTTGAAAAAGATTTTTTGCCAATAAATCCAGGCAGTCTTGAAATGCGCGAAGGCATGGGTCTTGTATCGATGGCCTGGTATAAAGTGGATATTACAATTCCGGAAATGATTGGCAAACTGAAAACAGATGGCGCCACGGCTGTATTTGAAATTGTTGTAGATGACTATAGCGAGATATGGGTGAATGGAAAACAAATGCATGGATTTGGTCAAAGCGGCAATGGCGTCATCTCCGGTTATAATACACGTAACCGGGTTATACTTACCGATCATGCAAAAGCTGGCGATCATTTTTCTATTGCAATACTTGGCATCAATGGGCCATTGGGAATGATACCGGACAACTATATCTGGATACGCAATGCAGTAATTGATTTTTATAGTGATGGAATCCCCATGAATGCTGCATGGAAAGATATTGGTAAGATTTATACGATAGATGAATCGCTGGGGTCAATCATTCAGCCAGGAACAAAAGTTGAAAAATTGGCCGATGGTTTTTCTTTTACAGAAGGACCGGTATGGCATCCCGATGGTTATTTATTATTCAGCGATCCGAATACAAATACCATTTACCGCTATAATCCAAAAAATCACAACGTAACGGTGTTCATGAGTCATAGTGGTTATACAGGTGCTGATATTTCAGAATATGGACAGCCCGGAAGTAATGGTTTGACAATCGACAAAGAAGGACGGTTAATAATCGATCAGCATGGCAACAGGAGAGTGATCCGCATTGAAAAGAAAGGGCCCGTTACCGTGCTGGCTGATAAAATGGATGGCAAGAGATTCAATAGTCCCAATGATATAGTATTAAAAAGTGATGGCGCAATTTATTTCACCGACCCGCCATATGGTTTACCTGGATTCTTTAATGATAAAAGAAAAGAGCTCGATTATTCGGGCGTGTTTATGATAAAGAATGGAAAAGTTCAGGTTATCTCCAAAGATCTTGGAGGTCCCAACGGTATCGCTTTTTCTCCGGATGAAAAATATTTGTACGTCACCAATTGGGATATCCGTGATATTCATCACACAAAAACATTATGGAGATATGAAGTACAGGCTGACGGTTTATTAAAAAATGGAAAAATATTTTTTGACTGGAATCTTACAGAAGACGATGAGGCACTCGATGGTATGAAAGTAGATAAATCGGGAAATCTGTTTGTGTCAGCGCCTGGCGGAGTATGGATTCTTTCATCCGAAGGCAAATTGCTTGGAAAGATTGCAACGCCGGAACGCCCGGCTAATATGGCCTGGGGTGACGATGGTAAATCTTTGTATCTGACAGCGCATACAAGTTTGTATAGAATCAGATTGAAAACAGGTGGAAAATTCAGTTGGGAATAAGACGGCGAATGATCTATTTTAAATCGCAAATGCGATGGTTCAAAAGCACCATCACATTTGCACATAAGAAAATTTATGATTAATAAGGTTGCCATTATCACAGGTGCTTCAGGAAATTTGGGCCGGTCAGTAGTAAATAAATTTTTGGTTGAAGGTTTTATTGTCATTGGTACGATCGTTCCCAATGACCCCGTACAAATTGATATTAAAGATTCCAAATTTGAAAAGGCAGTTGTTGACTTGATGGACGAAAACAATTCGATGAGCTTTGTAGACTCAATCATAAAAAAGTATGGAAGTATTGATGTTGTAGTGTTGACTGTTGGCGGTTTCGCAATGGGATCCGTTGCGGAAACAAAAACAGCGGATATCATGAAACAATACAAACTCAATTTTGAAACTGCTTATAATATCGTTCGCCCTTCATTCGTGCAGATGCTTCAGCAAGACAGCGGAAGAATTTTTATTACCGGCTCAAGACCGGGACTCAACGCAAAAGATAGTAAAGGACTCGTAGCATATGGGTTGACAAAATCACTTATTTTCCGCCTCGCTGAATTATTGAATGATGAATCCAGGGAGCACAACGTCGTCACGTCCGTAATTATTCCGGGTACGATTGATACTCCACAAAATCGCAAAAGCATGCCTGATGCCGATCCTTCAAAATGGGTAACAGCAGAAGCAATCGCGGATATCATTTATTTTTATTGTACAAAGGAAGCATCGTTGTTGCGTGAGCCGCTGATCAAGGTGTACAATAACGCGTAAAATCACAGTTGCAATTTTCACCAGGAATGTCCATTACACGACAATCCACTTTCCCCTGGCGATGTACATTAGTTTAAGCATTTAAGCCTAAAAACGATGTACTTATTCAAATCATCTTTGGAAAATAAAAAAGTCCTGATCACTGCCGGTCCAACCCGGGAAGCCATTGATCCGGTCCGTTATATTAGCAATCATTCCAGCGGTAAAATGGGATATGCCCTTGCTGAAAGTTTTTTACAACAGGGCGCATCGGTCTATCTGATCTCCGGTCCTGTTCATTTGCAAATAAGACCACATCATAATTTAGAAGTTGTGCACGTGAATGCTGCATCAGAAATGTATCTCGCCTGTTGCCGTTATTTTGAGCAGGTGGACATTGCAGTATTTGCTGCTGCAGTCGCAGATTATCGTCCGGAAAAAGTAGCAGAACAAAAGATTAAGAAGAACGATGCATCGTTTACAATAAAAATGATAAAGAATATCGATATTGGTTACGAATTCGGCGTTATAAAATCAGAAGATCAATTATCAATCGGTTTTGCCCTGGAAACAAATGATGAACTGAAATATGCCATTGATAAATTAACTAAGAAAAATTTTGATATGGTGGTATTGAACTCCATGAATGATTCTTATGCCGGTTTCGGATATGATACCAACAGGATCAGTACTATCAAAAAAGACATGATTCAAAAAAAGTTTCCACTAAAATCGAAAAGAGATGTTGCGAATGATATTGTTGCGGAAATATCAACGCTTCTGTTTGAGAAGACGGAATTCCTTATTGAAAGTGATGTGTATGAATATGAAAATATGTACAGGTAAGAGCAGGTGAAAGCTGTGGGGTAAAGGGCATGGTTTCGCAAAAGGGTGGGATAAAATGAGGATTTAAATTTGCAGACAAGGTTAGACAAGTTTAGACTAAAGTTTCAATAAAAAAGTAAGATCGTCATTTCTGTAAAAGTCAGATAATTCGGTAACAGAATTTAATCTTTATGAATTAAAATTCTGTTACTATGCGCGACAATAGAAAAGACACCACCATATGGCGGAACTACCTGGAGAAGTAT
>Ga0137407_10000985_pt1 | contig 18764 bp, 15 predicted proteins | sample CZOMad2_2_16fung_FD_108410 | JGI IMG/M metagenome (GOLD analysis project Ga0137407, IMG submission 108410) | Vadose zone soil fungal communities from Angelo Coast Range Reserve, California, USA - CZOMad2_2_16fungal (Illumina Assembly) | ecosystem: Environmental > Terrestrial > Soil > Vadose... | reverse complement strand
GTCGCTCATCCGGGAAAGTCCCAAACCATCTTGCCGCCTCCGACAGCCGGCCCACCTCCCGAGCGCGTCACACGCGCAGTGCTGGGCCAAAGGTGCGCCGGCTGTCGGAGGCGGCAAGATGGTTTGGGACTTTCCCGGATGAGCGACGAGCGAATCGACCTGGTTCGCGGGACTCGCAACCGAGCGCGCCAGCGAGCCGGACAGTCTACCCAGTTCCTCCGCCAGGACGGCCGCGGTATTGGGTCCGTACAGTGTGGAACCACCCTCGTAGCTCTGCTCCCCATATTCCGCGTCGGTCGTGACGTACTGCATGTAGCCGTCGGCGAGCCCGACGATGGCGACGGCGCGCGGCACCAACCCCGCGGCACGTGCGCTATCGGCGATCGCACGCTCGATCTGTGCACCGGCCCGAGTCGTCAGTTCCGCCGGCACGACGCCCAGCAGCAGATCGCCCAGGCGGATCACCGAGAGCTGAGCGACCTCGGGCAGGCCGTGCTCCCCGACGACGAGCTTGCGTTGCAACCCGCCTAGAGCCACGCGTTTCTCGCGCTGGCAATCGTGCGGGTTGGGACGGACGGCATGCCCGCTTTCCTCGAGGCCGACCGAGAAGATCCCGAACAGGCGCCAGCCGTACAGCCGAGTGCGGCCGTCTTCCGCGCCGCCCAGTGTAGCCGAGCCAGTCTCGGGGTACGGGCAGAGGCGCGGGTCGCCCTTCAAGCGCAGGGTGCGGAACGCCACGCCGACGCGCAGGTCGCCGCGCAGGCTGGGCCCGAGCGAGTCGAACAAGGCGGCCGCGCGCGCGGCGAGCGAGTCGCCCGCCGTGTTGACGTAGCGACGCGCGGCGGCACGGCACAGCCCCATCCACGCAGGCGCCGGGTCGCGCCATTCCCACGGCGGGGACGGGGTGCGCGGACCGCCCGGCCCCACCACGGGACGGAGCATCGGCGTGCCGCAACGCGACTGCGCCGGCCAATCGGGGGAAACGTCTCCCTCCGCTCCGTTCGCGACGAGGTGATATCCCGCGCCGCGCCGGCTCAGCGAGTCTACGTGCCGCTCGAGACCCCGTTCGATGATCCCATGGATGCCGGCATCGAGCAGCTCGTTCTCCGGAGCGTCCGCCGTGCCGTGCAGCGCGAACACGCTGAGTGCGCCGGCCGGCCGGTACGCGCTGTCCGCACCGCGGCCCCGTTGATCGACCCGCACCAGCGTCCACAGTGGGTTCACGGCGCGATGCGTCGCATCGAGGCCGGGCGTCACCGGTGCGGGCGCCGTCCACTCGGGCTTGTTGCGGAGGAAGGCCTGGTAGCTCCGATTGCGCGTGTGTCCCCACACCGCGGTGGCACTCCACGCGACCCGTGCCAGGCGCAGGTCGCGCTGCGCGTCGAGCACGGCGCGAGCGAGACGCGACACCAGGAACTCGACCATCGCCGAATCGTAGCCCACGACCTGCGACGTGCTCTGGTTGTACTGGCGCTCGGCGTAGAAATGCCCCGGGCCCGAATGCACGTGAGTGGCCGCGATCACCAGGCGATCCGCGCCGATTCCGGTCGAGTCGCGGATGCGCAGGGCGGTGAGACGGTGCAGGTTGGGGGTGACGTGCGGCAGATCGACGACGACCAGCGCGACGCGCTCGCCCGTCCGATCCTCGAGCAACAGCGCACGGGCATACAGATGCACGCGATAGCCCGCGGCGCGGCGGCCCTCCGGGCCATTGCCGGCGAGTCCGACCCCAGGCGGGGGGGTGATGTCGGCCCGGCCGAATCCCGCCCGCAGCCCGGGCGTCGCAGCCGGCACCGGCCGAGCGGATGTGGGACTCGGCAGCCGCAGCTCGTGGTACGCGATGCAGCCGGAGGCCACGAGCGACGCCGTCAGTGCGACCTGCGCGCGCGCGCTCACCATGACACGATCGGAGGAGACAACCGCAGCGCCAGCCCCGCCCACAGCTTGCCGCTACGCCGCGCGTCGCTCGGGCGAGCGCTGGTGGGCCGGGTCGCGTCGTCGGTGCTGAATTGCACGTGGCCCTCGAGGCGCAGAACCGTGGGGACGCGGAGGGGGTGCAACGTGACGTCGCCCGATAGCGCGAGATCAAGGTGTGTTACGCCGGCGCGCGCAAAGTAGGCTAGTTGCGTCGGGTCTCCGGTGTTCACCTCCTGGCCGAGCGAGTATCCCACCGCGGCCCGGGTGATCAAGGCGATAAACGGCTTGGCCAGCGGGTTGGCGAGCAATGGCACCGCGGCGCTCCCCTCGATGTAGGCGCCGCGCACCCGGTCCACGTCCAGCCATACGGCGACGCCCGGCACGATGTACTTCGAGGTCGCGCGCAGGTCCGCATACAGCTCGGTCGTGTTATCGGCGCGGGTGCGGCGGGCGCCCGGAGCCGTTCCGCGGAAGGTGTAGCGAATCCCGCCGAGCGCGGCCTGCACCAAACCGAGGGACCACGTCGCCTGCCCCCAGTAGTTCACCTCGGCGAGCCCGGACTGTCCGGTGCCGAGATCCGACAGGTCGCCGGGGCCGGCGCGCTTGAGCTCGTAGCTCGCCCATGCACCCCCGGCCAGGAACGCGCCGCCCAGCTTCACGCTCAGAAAGCCCTCGGGTTGAGCGACCCAACCGCTGACGCGCGTCACGCCCCGCCACACGTAGGCAGAGCTCACCACAGCGTCCAGGTTCAGACCTACCTGAGCGTGCACGGCGCTCGACATTGCGAGGGCCGGCAGCAGAGTCGCGCCCACCAGGAGCCGAAACGTTCGCGCAGCCGCCGCTCTACCCACGGGATCCCCATGTGTGAATCGGCAATCTTGGTGCGGGAATCACACGGAAGCAATGCGCGGCGATCTGCGCTCAAACTGTTACAGGGGCGGCGCTGCACACAGTGTCATAGCGGAACCAATAGCGCGCTCGCATGCTCGAAGGCGGGACGGACACGTGCGGGGGAGCGCGATGCAGGACGTTGTGTCATGGGGTTGAGGTTTCGCCATCCCGCGAGCGAGCGCGAGGTGTCCGAACTGATCGCCGAGGCGAAACGCACCGGCCTCAAGCTGCGGGTGCGGGGCTCGGGCCATTCGACTGCAGCCGCCATCTACACGACCGGTGGCATCGATGTGATGCTCGATCGCATGACCGGCGTTTCGTTCGACGAGCCCGCGATGCAGGTCACCGTTCAAGCCGGGTGCCACTTGGGCCTCGATCCGAGCGATCCCGCGGGAACGTCGACCGTGCAGAACAGCCTGTTCTACCAGCTAGACCAGCACGGCTGGGCCCTGCCCGATACCGGCGGGATCATCCACCAAACGGTCGGTGGCTTCCTGTCCACCGGCTCCTCTGGCGGATCCGTGCAGCATTCCGTGGGAGACCAGATCGTCGCCATCCGCCTGGTGGACGGGAGCGGCAACGTCCACGAGGTCACCGAAGCCAGCGATCCGGACGTGTTTCATGCCGCGGGCGTGTCGATGGGGCTCCTGGGCGTGGTGACCGCCGTGACCTTCAAGTGCGTCCCGACCTTTCGCGTCATCGGCAACGAATCGACGACGCCGGTGGACGATACGCCGATCGACCTGTTCGGACCGGGTAGGCCGGCCCGGCCGAGCCTGGAGCGATTCCTGCGCGACACGGAGCACGCGCGTCTGATGTGGTGGCCACAAGCCGGCGTGCGCCGCATGGTCGTGTGGCAGGGGCGGACCATGCGACCCGGCGATTACACGGCCGAGACGGGGTCATCCGATACCTTCCGGCGGAAGGCGTACGAGGAGTTTCCGGCGATCTTCGGCAGCGACACGCCGGCACAGCTCCTAGGCAGCGCCTTTTACAACGCGATCCGGTACTGGAACGCGCGCGGTCCGCTGGGCGGCATCACGCGGGCCGGGCTGCGCCTCGCGCTCGCCCCCCTCATCCGGTTCTTCGTCCGCGCCAACGGACCGCAACACTTCTGGGACGATTGGTGGCTCGCGCTGCCCATGGATAATCGGGCCAGCGATCGGCTGCTCCCGACTCAGTTCACCGAAATGTGGCTGCCACTCGCCCAAACCGAGGAAGCGATGGCCCGATTGCGGGACCACTATGAGAAACTCGGCTTCTCGGCCACCGGCCCCTACGCGTGCGAAATCTACGCCACCAAGGGCAGCCGCTTCTGGATGAGCCCCGCGTACGGTCGGGACGTCGTTAAGATCGACCACTTCTGGTTCGGCAACAACGCCGGAGATCCGGCGCAGAGCTACTATCCGCAGTTCTGGGAGCTGCTCGAGGACCTGGACTACCGGCTGCATTGGGGCAAGTACCTCCCCGACGCGAGCGCCCAGTACCTGGCGACCCGCTATCCCCGCTGGGATGACTTCCTTGAGATCCGCGAGCAGCTCGACCCTGACCGGGTGTTTCTCACCCAGTACTGGCGCAGTCACCTCGGCATCCTACCATGAGCGCGGCCCCAGCTCTCGACCTCGTCGCGCTCAAGGGCATCGCCTATCAGAGAATCGGTGGTGTCTCCGACGAGCTATACGGCACGATCGTCCGGCTGCTGGAGCGGCACATGGTGCGCGAGCGTGTGGAAGACATCGACGGCATCCTGGAGACCCTCGTGGGCGAGCCGCGGTTCGTGATGGAGCACATGCCGTTCCACATCAGCAACCGCTGGTGGTGGAGCAGGAAGGTGTGGCAGGGGCGCGAGGCGGTGATCGCGTTCTACCAGGGATTGTTTCGGACGTTCCAGTCGTTTCACGTCGACGTCTTCAGATACACGGTCTCGCCCAAAGGCGTCGTGGATGCCTACCGGGTGGGCGGCCGGGTCCTGACACGGCTTCTGAACTTTCCGCGCCTGGGGATCCGCGGGATCCCGGTGACGTTGACGATGGCCGCGTTTCTCCCGTACGACCCGGCGGAGCGCAAGCTGCGGGGAGAGCATGTGTACTTCAGGGAGGCGAACGCCCTCGCGAATCTGTAGCGTCGCGCGGTGTCTGGTCCTGTTGCTCGCGGTCGCGACGCTGCCGCAAGTCGTCCGGACCCAGAAGCGGAGCTGCGCAGCTGAGTCGCTAAAAGCACGGCTCGAGTACGACAAAACGCTCGCGCTCGCCTACGCCCCGGTCTTCTGGTTCAGCCCCGGCGAGCGCTATTTCCCAACGCTGCCGTTCTTCCCACCCTTCGACAGTGCCGGGCGGCATTTTGGGAACCCGATGGACATTGCGCCGGGGTCGGGTGAGATACTCTCCTGGAACAAGCTCGACGGTCTGTACAACGCTGGAAACGACACGACCAAAGCGAGGCAAAGCGCGATCTTCTACCGGGTGCGAAAGCTCGATGACGGTCAGAGGAAGATCATCATTCGCTATCTCAAGAGTGACGAGCAAGCCTGGAACCGACTCATCAGGCGGACCCTTCGGGACAGCCTGGAAAAAAAGGATACGGGATTTCAGGTCATTGAGTACTACGCCTACTATCTCAACGACCTCGGGGTCGTCGGCCACCCGCACGACATCGAGTTTGTCTACGTCTTCCTACCGCAGGACCCCGCGCTCGCGCAGCGGTTCAACATCGTCGTGGGTGCCGGCCACACCGACCGCACGCCGAACAACGTGCTTGTGTCGACCGGCTCGCGCAGTGGTGTGATTGTCGAGCTCGGCGACCACTCGAGCGCTCCCGACCTGCCTCCATACGGGACGTTCACACCCGGATACGATGCGAACTGGCACCCGTACGATGTGTGGGGAACGCGGGACCTGCAGGCAACCGCCGGCCTTGCAGCATTCGGACCGTATGCGCTCGCCATGACATTTCCGCGCACCGCCATGAACTCCGTGCGATTGTTCCCCCCGGTGACACCGGAGAGCTTGATGGCGCGATGGGTCGGGTCAGGTGAGCCGGAAGATTCGGTGGGGTGGCGCCGCTTTCGGTATTCCCTTGCCCCAGCCGAGGTGTTCGAGTGCCTACACGACCGTCTCGACCGCCGCACCCGACCTCCGGCGGACACCCGCGAAATCGAGAGTCTGATGTCTGTCATGGACAGCGCCGGCGTTTGGACGGGGTCCAAAGGGTCTGACGGGCTGTCGCCAGCTGGGTTTGGCGCGCTGTCAGCGGCTACGAAAGACACTGCCGTGGCGTACATGCGGCGCTGGAACGACGGACTGCGGTGCGAGTCGCCACACTGTAAGGTGAAGCACGGCCGAATATCGCCCGCCGACTATCAGCCCTGGATGCACCCGCAGTACCGCGGGAATCATCCGACCGACGTATTCAAGCAGCACCTGTTCCGCCCGGTCCTGGGTGCAGCCTCCGTCTGGACGATGACCCGGTACTGGGTGACCTGGCTGCCTGGAAACGCAGCGTTCCTAGAGGCCGGTTTCGAAGCACCGGCTTGGAGAGACGCGCCGATCCGGCTCCCGGGCTACCTGGAAGTCCGTGGCGGCGCGTACATGAAATGCCGCTACCTGTTCAGCTCGTGTTGGAGCCACCCATGGAGCCCGGTGGCGACGCTGCAGTACACCGGGCACTACAACCAGCCGTTCACGTTTTACCTGCGCTACTCCTGGATCTTTGACAGGCGCAAAATCGATGGCGACACCGCCGCCACGTCGACGCTGGGTGGTGGTGTGTCGATCGTTCCGGCATCACTGCACTGGCCCAATGTGTTCCCCATCCATATCGTTTGCTCCCTGCGAGTGAGAATCGGGCTCGCAACGGGCGTTCATCGGACCGGCCCGCGTCTCGGCGATGCGAGGTTGGAGATTCAATTCTCCTCGCTACGCCCGCTTGGGCTTCCTGCGTTCGGATGGAGAAACCCCGCCTGCGCGTAGGTCCGTTACGAGAGAGGACGCCCACGCCGTCCGCCGCACAGCACTCGACACTCGCTCAGGAGCCGCCGCTCCACCCAGCCCGCCCCGCGCGTCCGCACCTCCATCCAGCGGAGCCCGGTCACCTCCTTGACGAGCCGGTAGCACGCACTCGGATGGCGGTGCCACCGTATCGCGAGACGGAACAGGCAGGTGCCGTCGCGCTCCGCGGTACGCACCCAGCAGAGGATCGTGGTCCACGCCGCCAGACGATGCAGCGGCGGCAGGCCCTCACGCTTGAGCAATCGCGCCAGCCGGAACCGATTGCCCAGGCCCAGCAGCTGGGCCACGAGCTCGGTCGACCCGATGGATCCCTCGGAGAGTAGCACCGCCTCGACTACGGCGCGTGGAAAGACCTTCATCCCGGGAAGGATGGATTGAATCGCGGGGAGATGGTCAGCAACCATGTCGGCAGACAGCTGTCTTCAGCATTCCAATGATGTTGGACGAGACGCGAGGGCGCAATTGCTCGGGAGCATATGCTCAAACTTCACATCGGGGATAGCGGACCCGCTCGAATCCCCGTGCACACAGTGTGATAGCCCGGCAGGGAGCGCCGATGCATGGTGGATCCGAAACCGGAGACCGAGGAGGGACCATGCGTGGGCAGGGACGACACCTCACCACCTTACTCACCCGCGCCATCTGCGTCGTCGTCTTCACCGCGGCGGCGGCGACGGCCCAGCTCCCGACTTCGTTTCGCATCGGCCCGTACGGCGAGATGACCAGCCGCCCCTGGTTCGACCCGGCTGCGGGTGCGCGCTCGGTCATGTCGGTCGCCAGCGTCGCTGAGATTCGGTTGGACGTGGGAGTGCGCCGCCCCGAGTTCACTGACTCGAGCGGGTCTCTCGTCGGGATGCTCGCCCCCACGCTCCAGTACAACCTCGCGGGCGGGTACCCCTACCGGCAAATCGGCCTGTTCGCTGGCTATCAGCGCGTCTTCGGCGCCGAGCACGGCCACGAATGGCTGGCGGGGATGAGTACGGCCACCTCCAACGCGCGCGGGGAGCACGTCCAGTACGAGCTCAGCTTCGGTCCACGATACATCAAGGGCCGTCCAACCAAGGGCGTGCTGCGCTTCAAAATCATCGTGCTGCGGCTACCGCCGTTGTTGCGTGGCGTTCCGAAACCGCCGCCCCTCATTGTGGTTGCACAAGGTGTGGACGCCGGTGGAGTGCCCTCGAACGTCCGCTGGAACGGTGGTCCGGGGCGAAACGCTGACCGGATGTGCCATTTCTCCTACGTCCAGATGTCCGAGACTCCCGTGCTGCTTTACCGACCCGAGTGCGACACCACCAGCGTCGCTACGCTGAACCAGCCGATTTCACCGGGCACCGCGAAGCACTGGGGCATGTCGTGTGGCGTGAAGGACGCGGAGCCGATTATCCGCGGTCATGTGAACTGGACCGTGGTCAACCAGACCGGTCGCCTGCGCTGGCAGGGCTACAGTAGCGGTACCACGGGCGACCATGACTTCGATCTGTTCATGGAGGCTCCAAATCTGGTGACCGACGGTAATGTTCGCGCCAACCGCAAGCAAAAGGAACTCCGAGACGACCCGAAACGTGACAGCCTGATCGAGCTCGAGTTCAATGCGGAGGAAACGGCCGGACTGTTTTCGCCACAGCACGGGGGCGAGCTCTGGAGCCCGTTGATCGCCCTACCGCGGTTGCAGTCCGATACCCCCGAGTACGCCGCGCAAAACGCACGCGCCGACTTGCTGTTTCGCGACCGACGCGCAGTCGTCACCGGACTTCTCGGACTCGACGGCGAGCACGACTTCCACACCGAGCTGCATCCGGTTCTCGCTCTTGCGGTCGACGTTTCTCACCAGGTACCCGATCGCCTGCAGCACGCGTGGCTCGTGCTCGTGCGGAATATGGGCAACGAAGGCGAATGCAGCGCAGGGCAGTTGCCCTGGATCACGCGTGACACCACGCGGTACACGCTCGAGATACCCTGGAAGACAGGCGCTGACTCCGTGGTCGTCGATGCCGCCCGCAGTCGCTTTGGGTTCATCGCGCGGCGGAACGTAACGCTGCAGATCAAGATTGATCGGGGCAGGGCCGTCCGACTCGTGGCCGACCTCCCGCGGCCTACTGTCACGGACTCGGTGGGCATCGTTTACGGCACGCTGGGGATGCGGTGGTTCGATGGTGGCCACCCGATGGCGAGCGACTCGGGAGCGACTGCACCCGCCACCATGCCTCGGCCGCGCCAACCAGACCGAGGCAAGCATGCCTTCGAAGCAGTAAATGTCGAGGCATTCCCGCGCACGCGCCGGCTGTGCTTTACGCTCGCGCGGGCGGAAGCCGTGAGCCGGGATCCCCCGCGATTTCTCCGGCCTCAGACCGTACTGCGCGACAGCCCAACCCGGGCACCCGCCGTCCGCGACGAGGATTCCTGCAGCGGTTCCGCGCCGCGGTGAGCGATTATTCTTTGTAGAGCGTCGGGAACTGCTGCTGCAACCGTTTCAGCTTGGGCAGGTCGTTGAAGGCGATGTAGGGCTGGTCGGTGTGGTTCGCCAGATAGTTCTGATGATAGTCCTCGGCCGCATAGAACTGCACGAACGGCACTACCTGGGTGACGATCGGACCGGAGAATACACCAGCGTTGCTCAACTGAGCGATGTAGGCCTGCGCCGTCTGCTTCTCCGTTTCGTTTGAGTAGAAGATCACCGAACGGTACTGGCTCCCCACATCCGGACCCTGGCGGTTCAGCTGTGTCGGATCGTGCGCCACCGAAAAGAAGACTCGCAGCAGCTCGCTGTATGAGATCTGCGACGGATCGTACGTGATCTTCACCGACTCGGCATGCCCCGTCGCGCCTGTGCTCACGATCTGGTATCGCGCCGCGGCCGAGCCTCCGCCCGAGTAACCGGAGACGACGCTCTTGACGCCCTTCACATGCTTGAACACGGCGTCCACGCCCCAAAAGCATCCGCCCGCCAGCACGGCGACTTGCTCGCCCTTGGCCGGCGTGACGCGCGGCGCGGCCGTGTATGCCGGGATCTGCGCCCGAGCAGTGTTCACGGCCAGAAGCCCGGCGACGACGCTAAGGAATCGCTTCATACCGAAAGCTAACGCTCCCTAATCGAGTGTAGTTCCGTGCGTCTCGTAAACTACGCTGCGAGCCGTCTTTGGGGATGTCGGTGCGCGCGCGCGCGTCGCGTGGTAGTATCGTGAGTCCCCGTCCTGACGGTGCCCGATGCCGCCTTTGCCGCCCCGACCGTACCTCTTGAACGAGCTGACCTGGAAGACCGTGCGCGACACGCGCTACGAGGTCGCGGTGCTGCCGTGGGGTGCAACCGAGGCGCACAATTTCCACCTTCCATACACGACCGACAACATCGAGACCGAGCGGATTGCAGCCCTGGCGGCGGGGTACGCCTGGGAGCGAGGTGCGCGGGTGGTCGTGCTCCCGCTCGTGCCGTTTGGCGTGAACACGGGACAACTCGACATTCCCCTTTGCCTCAACCTGAACCCTAGCACCCAGTCCCTCGTGTTGCGCGATCTCGCGGCGTCGCTCGCCGGTCAGGGCATCTCCAAGCTCGTTATCCTGAACGGCCACGGCGGCAACGACTTCCGCCAGATGATCCGGGAGCTGCAGCCCGCGGTGTCTCTCTTCCTCTGCACCGTCAACTGGTACCAGGTCGTGGACGCGAAGGCGTTCTTCGCGGACGTGGGAGACCACGCGGGGGAGCTCGAGACGAGCGTAATGCTCCACGTGGCGCCGGAGCTGGTGCGGCCGTTGTCGGAGGCGGGCCCCGGTCGCGCACGCCGGTTCACGATCCCGGGTCTCAAAGCAGGGTGGGCGTGGGCGCCGCGCCAGTGGCGCCAAGTGACCGACGACACCGGTGTCGGGAACCCCGCGGCCGCCACCGCGGAGAAGGGACGGAAGTACGTGGAGGCGGTGAGCGAGAAGATCGGCGGCTTCCTGGTGGAGCTCGCGAAGGCTGATACGGCGCGGATGTACGAATGAGCGAGAGCGTCCTCGTCGAAGCCTGCGTCGACTCCATCGAATCCGCGCTCGCCGCCGCGCGAGGTGGCGCGCACGGGATCGAACTGTGCGCCAATCTGGTGGAGGGCGGCACGACACCCTCAGCGGGTACGCTCGCCGTGTGCCGTGAGCGGCTCGACATCCCCATCCACGTGCTCGTTCGGCCCCGGGGCGGCGACTTCCTGTACACGGCCACCGAATTCACGGTCATGCTGGAAGATATCCGGCGGGCCAAGCAAGCGGGCGCGGAGGGCGTTGTGACGGGCGCGCTGCGCGCGGACGGAGAGATCGATACCGACCGCACGCGCGAGCTCATCGGCGCGGCACGGCCGTTGCGAGTGACGTTTCACCGCGCGTTCGACGTATGCCGCGATCCCGCCGCTGCGCTCGAGACGCTCATCGTCCTCGGCGTGGACCGCGTGCTCACCTCGGGCCAAGCCGCAACCGCACCGCAGGGCGCGAAGGCAATTGCCCGACTCGTGCGGCAGGCGGCGGGCCGGACCGCGATTCTTCCGGGGGGCGGCATCGCGGAGGACAACGTGGCCGCGTTGGTGCGCGCGACCGGCGTGACCGAGGTACATCTCACGGGCGCGGTGACGCACCAGAGCGCCATGACCTTTCGCGCACCGAAGGTCGAGATCGGAAGCGCGCCGCCGCGCAGCGAGTACGAGTGGAATGTGACCGACGCGGAGGTGATTCGGCGGGTGGTGGCTACGCTGGGTGCTCCCTGATCCGTCCTACGCTCGAGCGGCGTCGATCATCAGCCGCACTTGCGCCAGTAGCTCGCTCGCGGTCCAGGGCTTGGTGACGAACGCCACGGCCGGATCCTGGCCGACGGTCTTCCGAAAATTCGGCGCGGGAAAGCCGCTCATGAACAGCACGCTCAGCCCGCGCGACTCCCCCCTGATGACCTCATACATGTCGAACCCGCTGAGTTTGGGCATCACGACGTCGGTGATGACGAGCTGGAGGTCCGCGCGGTGGGCGCGAAAGGCGTCGAGTCCCTGCTCGCCGTCCACGGCCGTGAACACCTGGTAACCGACCTTCGAGAGTAGCTGCTGCGCCGCCACGCGCATCGTCTGATCGTCCTCCACCAAGAGGATCGCCTCCGTTCCGCCGGGTAGACCTTCATCGGGGGTCTCGACCTCCGACATCCCCTGATCGCGCAGCGCCGGGAAGTAGACCTTGGCCGTGGTCCCCTGCCCCACCTCGCTGTAGATGTGGAGATATCCGCGGTGCTGCTTCACGAGGCCGTACGCCATGGACATGCCCAGGCCGGTACCGACGCCCACGGGCTTGGTGGTGAAGAACGGCTCGAACACCCGAGCCAACGTCTGCGCGTCCATCCCCACGCCGGTGTCGCTCAGCGCCACGCTGACGTAGGATCCGGGCTCGACCCAGGCGTGCAGCGGACGATCGGCCGCGCCCAGCCGCGCGCGCCGCACTTCGACGTGCAGCGTGCCGCCCTTCGGCATGGCGTCACGGGCGTTGGTGACGAGGTGCAGCAGGATCTGCTTCACCGCCGCAGGATCGGCTTCGACCACGCCGCCTTCCTCGTCCGCCTCGAACTGCACTTCGATGCCGGCCGGAAGGCCGCGGCGCAGGGTGTCGAGCGCGTCGCGCACGAACTCGGTGAGGATCAACGGGTGGAGGTCGAGCACGCGGTGGCGACTGAAACCCAGCAGCCGTTGCGCCAGCTCCGTACCGCGCTGGGCCGTGAGTTTCAGCTCGTCGATGTCGCGGTTGGAAGGCAGCGACTGGGCCAGCGCGGCGGTGCGGGCCAGGATAGCGGTGAGGAGCTCGTTGAACTGCTGGGCAATGGCGCCCGTCAGCCGGCCGATGGACTCCATCTTCTCGGCCTGCTTCAATGCGCGCTCGCGCGCGAGCTGCGCGGCGACGTCTTCGGCCGTCATCGGCCTCCTTAATAGTCCGCCACGGCGGCGGCGTCAAGCCAACGGACCCGCAAGCGACGGGCCAGTTCGCCCCAGCCCAGGCGCAGGCTAAGTCGTTGATTTGAAACGTGCCGCGTTACCTCGTCACAGGGGTGTGGCGTCTTCACAGCACACCCTAACGGAGGCGCCTCCATATGCGCGACTCCGCAACTCACAGATTGACCGAGCGACGCCAAGCCATCCTGCGCCAGACGAGCGCTGCCTTACGGGGACGAGTGGTCACATTGTGGCGCGTGGCACGTGATCTCGCGGTGGCCGAGGTTGCAAGCCGCCCGAGTCCGCCGCTCGACGCAATGGAATTGGACGTGGCCGCGGTCCTACGAACGTGGATCGGGGCGGTTGGCGACAAGAGTCTATGGGTGGTGTGCCGCTTTGACCCGAGCCGCTTGCATGTGGCGCGGGTCCGGAGCGACGTGCCCGCGCCGCCACCTGCCGGTATCGAGCGCCGCAGCCCGGAACGGTTGATCCTCGAGCTGGCCGGTCTCTCGCTCGGCGCGCTCGAGCGGATCTGGGCGGTCGCCGACCAGGCGACCGGGTATCTCCTCGGAGCACTCGCCTTGCTCGACGCGTGTCTCGAGCGCGTGCGCCAGGCGCAGGGCCTGACGACGACCGGCCGCGCGCGCCTGCTTGCCGACCTTGCCGTCGTCGAGGACGCGATCGAAGGCGCCCTCGACGCGGCGTAGGGCCGTAGCGACGTAGGGTGGCTGCAGCGTAGGGCGGATACGTGCTGAGCTCGTACCCGCCCTCCGTTGTCCCGGGCTAGCCCTTTTTTGGTGAAGCGGTTACTCTCTCGTCGGCGAGATGTCATCGGCAACCCGCTACATCATCCAGGTGGACCGACCCGGCGAACGGGTCGATATGCCAACGATCCGCACGTTGCTGGACGGGGTGGGGGTCACGGTGGACCCCGACTACGGCCCGGTCCCGATCAATCCCCAACTCGGTCGCTACGTGGTGCGCGGCTCCGCGTCGCCCGACGCGCGCGCGCGCGCCGAGCAGATTCCCGGCGTACGCTTCTTCGCCGACGCGATCCAGGAGTCCGCTTCCTAATCTGCTAGGCTGTCTTCGCACCCCTCCGAGCCTGCGGCTTCAAACCCAACGCCTTGAGCGCCGCCGCTGCATCGATCACGCCGTAGCCCAAGTCATAGTCCCAGCCGTCGCCTCGCAGGTCCCGCGCCGTCCGCTGTAACAGGCCTTTGAGCTGCGCCGGCGCCAATCGGCCGGTGTCGAGGCGCTGGCGGAGTGCGGCCGCCACGCCGGCGGCAACGGGACTCGCGGCCGACGTGCCTCCGTCGGCGGGGAAGATCCCCGACCCCTTGAAATGGCTGAAGCCGGCGAGGTCGGGTTTGCGTGAATAGAGCGCGCCCGGTCCTTGCGACGAGTAGCCCAGGCGCCGGTCGGTGACGGTGACGCCGGCCACCGTGACGACATCGGGATGGGAGTTGGCGCCGTGGATCGAGGCCCCCGGGCCCGTATCGCCGGCCCCGCATCGCCCATCGGGACAGTCGGCGCCGCAGTTCCCCGCCGCGAAGAACACGTCCGCGCCCGCCGCGACCAGGGCGCCGGTGATCTGGTTGAACGGATGGTCGGGATTCGCGCTGTAGTTCTCCGGCGAGCCGATCGGTGCGTCGCTCGCGCGGTCGAACAGCCCCCAGCTGTTATTCACGACCCATCGCCCCGGCGCCGCGCTCACCCGGCCCACCAAGTCCGCGAATGCGGCAATGGCGTCCGAAAGAAACGCCGCCCACGTCCCCGCCTGGGACCTGAGGAGGGCGTAGTCGAGGATCTGCGCGTCGGGGGCGGCGATTCGGACGTCGTACGCCACCATCGTGCCGTGGTTCGGCGCGCTCGAGCCCGGCACGTAGCCGGGGGTCGGCGCCCAGCCGCCGGCGACCGGAATGCGCGAGCCGTCGATCCCCGTATCGACGACGGCGACATGGACGCCGCTGCCCGTGAGTCCCGCGCGGGAGAGCGCCCGGACGCCGAGCCCTCGCGCCACGTCCTCGGTTGCGCCGATCGCGGCGTCACTGCAATAGACGGAGGGGAACGGAGCGACGGGGGGGTCGGCGAACACACCCACAATCTCGGGATGGCGGTCGCGCCGCAGCCGCTCGATTGCAGCCTCGTCGTCCGCTTCGACGCGCACGGCGTAGGTGGCCGCCGGACCCACGGCGGCGTAGTTGAAGCCGCTCGCGGAGGGTGGGTCGTCCCCGCCCCCGACGCGGCGCAACACTTCGACCGGATGGTAGGTCTCGTCGAACGTCACCCCGGCGACCTTGACTTTGTCCTCGAGGAGGGAACGGGCTGGGCTGAAGGAGCGCTTGCGCCATCCTTCTTGCAGGGGCTCGTGGCTGCGGATTAACACAATGCGCCCTATTCGAGAGCTCATGTAGCCTCCTGACTGGAAGTCCGGGCGCAGCCGTATATACCCCGTAGCGCGTCAGCGAGCGTGCACCGGCTCCAGCAAGAGCTTCAGCCGCGCCCGTGAGTCGCGGGCGGGCGAGGCGTCCCACGCTGCGTTGATCGCGGCGAGCTCGGCCGCCGACAGGCGCCAGGACGTCGGTCCGCCGGCCGGCAGCTCGAACTCGATCGACTCGATCGCGACTCCCTGCTTTTCCCACGCCTCGCGGAGGAGCGACAACTCCAGCTCGTTCCGGGCCCGCTGCGCCGCCTGGCGGACGTTGAGCATGGTGACCGCCGGTCCGATCGCTGCGTACAGCCAGCCGCTCCCCGTCGCCGCGGCGGGCCGTTCTCCCGGTGCGAGCCGAATCTGGAGCAGCACCACCCGCGTGCGGCGCACCCCGCTCACCGGGTCGGGGCGCACGTAGGCTGGCAGGACCGCTCGGAGGAACTCGATAGCGGACATCACGCCGAAGTTGTCATAGTATCCGCCGTCGGCCACATGATAGGCGATGTTGTCCGGAACGCTCCCGGCGGCGGGCCGGCCGATCGGCGTCACAAACGGGAACGCAGCCGACAGCCGGGCGGCGGTGACGACGGAGAGATCGCGGTCGGGATAGAGCTCGAGAAAGCTCCTCGGCCCCTCCACCACCGGGGCTGCCGCGCCCCCGAGCGGCGTCACGAGAAAGCGCTCACCGGTTTCCGTCACGGTCGCGTTGAACGTCTGGGCGGGGCGCCGCGCCGCCGCCACGTCCTGGCGCCACTGCCGGAGCGTCGCGGGCCGGGCGAGCTGCCGTGACCACGACTGCTCAAGCGCCCAGCCGCGATCGAGCGTGAGATCCCGCACCAGCCATGGCAGCACAGCGCGCCACAAGTCGGGATACAGGAGACCCCAGGCGGTCGCTTCGAGACTCGAAGTCCCCGCGGCCCGGAGGATGCCCTCCAGCTCGGCTTGCGGCGGCGGGTTCCCGTCCGCATAGCGGGCCACGAAATACATCGCCCCCACCCCGCCGCCCGACACGCTGCTCACGAAGGTCAGCGCGTCCCCGAACCGGCTGCCGAGCGCGGAGTCGTGCTCGAGACCGGTGAGCACTTGCGCCGTCCAGCGCGCGGCCACGATTCCTCCGCCGCTCGCCGTGACCACGATCATCACCGGGAATCGATTCGCCGGGTGACGGCGATTCCATTCCTCGAACAGCCGCCCCGGGGACGCGTCCGATGGCGCTCCGGCTGCCGGGACGGTTCGGTAGTAATGGTCCGAGCTCGAGTACTGATACATGGCGAAGGAGCCGGCGGTCGCGATCAAGAGGAGCGGCACGCGATACAAGTCGAAGAAGAACGCGAGACCGCTGAACAACCAGCAGAGAATCACGAGCAAGAGCAGCACCAGCGCCAGCGGCGGGACCACGCCGGCGACGGCGGGAAACGCTCCCGGCCGGAGCAGCCAGTACCCGCTCAAGTACAGCGCGCCGACCAGCCCCAGCAAGCCGAGCGCTCGGACGTGCTGCAGGCCGATCGCGGCCGACTCGACGTACCCCTGGAGGAACCGGCCGTGGCCCGGCGTGCCCGCCCCGGTGGCAACGGACTCCTGGTACCGCTCGGCGAGCCGGCGGAACGGAGGCTCGGTACGGGGACGGACGTAGGTCCGGGCGATCACGGTGGCGATCCAGCGCAGCAGGAACGCCGCCGCCGCGCCGGCCGCCGCGGGCACGAGCATGCGCACGTCCCCCGAGCGTAGCGCGGCGGTCACGACGAGTGGAACGGCGAACAGCAGGAAAAAGACCGCCGTCCGCAAGCGCGCCAGGCGCGGTGACGCGCCGCGTGCGAGCCGATAGAGCCAGCCCAGGAGGCCCGTCTCCGTGGCGTCGCCCCTGAAGAAGGGGAGCTTGAAGCGATTGGGCACCGCGGCGAGCAGCAGGTCGACGGTGAACATCAGCGCGAGCGCGGCGAGGGTCGCGAAGCCTCCGACCACCGCCACGCCGGCGCCGTCGAGCGCGAGCAGATTCCCGAGGAACGACTTGCCGGGGCCGAGCGCGAGCAGGGGCAGCACGACGAGCAGCGCCCCGACCGTGACGGCGAAGCGACAGAAGAAAAGATACTGCAGGACATACGCCCGGCGTTGTGCGGGCAGTATGGCGGCAACGAGTGCCAGGACGAGTACGGCCAGGAGCCAGCCCATGGGCGGTGTCACCAAACTGCGTCGGAATCGCGCTCCGGTGTAGGGTGTTTTTGAGGCACCAGGGGGCGGTTTTGCGGCACCCGCCCTGGCCATCCGTTGGATCTCACCCGATGATAGGGTATGCGCGGGACGCGCTGGCTGTTCATCGGAGCGGTCGCGCTGGCATGGTGGGCGACGGCGGCCGCCGCGCAAACGGTGACCGTGGTCCACAACGTCAATCTGCGACCCGACCCCTCCAGCGAATACCCTCCAATCCGATCGCTCACGCCCGCAGAACCGCCCTTGACCCTGCTCGAGCCCAGCCCCGAAAGCGGATACTACCACGTCCAGACGAGCGCCGGAGAGGAGGGCTACGTGTGGAGCCGCTACGTGCGAGTGGCCGTCGCGCCAGCGGCGCCCGCGGCGACGATTCCGCCCGGCCCCGGCGTCCCCGGATCACCGAGCATGATCGGGTGCGGCGACGGGTTGTGGCAGCACGTCTACAATCCATCGCGCCTGCTCGTCAAGCTGGATTGCGTCACGGTCACGGGTGTGATCGTCGACGCGACGGCCGGCCTGTCCCACCACGACGCCGACGGCGTTCGTCATGAACCGGACGGCGACACTCACGGGTGGCTGCAGGTCGATTCACAGTTTGCTGACATGATCAACGCGGGGAACACGTCGGACGAGGGGGGGAATCTCGTCTTCGAAATCGTGTGCCACTACCCCGTTACGCAACCGGATGCGCAGTCCGCCTGCGCCGGATTCACGGACCATACAACGATTCCGCCGGTCGGCACGCACGTCGCGATCACGGGGACGTTCGTGCAGGAGAAGAACCACAAGAAGTGGAACGAGATTCACCCGGTGTCACGTATCCAGGTGCAATAGCTCGCCGCAGCGTCAGCCCCGGGCGACACAAGGGCCTAGATTCCCTCCATGGCCTTGGACCCCCTCCCCCAACAGCGCCTCGCGATTGAAGCGCCGCTCGGTCCCGTCCTCGTGGTGGCGGGGCCTGGCGCGGGGAAGACGTTCTGCCTCATCGCCCGTATCAACTACCTCATCAACACCCTGGGCATGGCACCCGAGCGCATCTGCGCCGTCACATTCACGAACCGGGCGGCCGAAGAGATCGCGGTCCGGCTGACGCACACCCTGGGGGAGCGTGCCGAGGCGATCACGCGCGGCACGATCCACGCGTTGTGTCTGGCGCTGCTGCGCGAGCATGCCGAGGCGGCCGGCCTGAAGAAGGGCTTCGGCGTGGCCGACGAGCAATACCAGAAAGTCATCCTGGGCCGGCTGCACGTGCCGCTCGAACAGCGGGGATCGCTCCTGAACCGGTTCAGCCGGCACCGCGTGCAGAAGCAGGACTACGAGCTCACCCCCGACGACGCGCGCCTGTATCGCGAGTACACCGCCTGGCTGGCGCACCGCAACATG
>Ga0137407_10000984_pt1 | contig 18771 bp, 17 predicted proteins | sample CZOMad2_2_16fung_FD_108410 | JGI IMG/M metagenome (GOLD analysis project Ga0137407, IMG submission 108410) | Vadose zone soil fungal communities from Angelo Coast Range Reserve, California, USA - CZOMad2_2_16fungal (Illumina Assembly) | ecosystem: Environmental > Terrestrial > Soil > Vadose... | reverse complement strand
TCGCTTCCTTTTGGGCAGTTTGGCAAATCAATTCTGGAGTTACATTGCCGCCCAAGGCGGCAATTCTCTCCCCGGACTTGCACCAGATGGCAAAATTGGTTCTCCTTGTATCTATTCCGAGGGGTTCTGCTGTTGCGAGACAGTCTTTCACCCTCGCTCAGAATTTAGATGCGTCGACCCTGACACGATGGCCAGGACCGACGCATCTAAATTTTTCGGGGATAAAGATTACTACTTCGCTTCTTTTTGGGCAGTTTGGCAAATCAATTCTGGGGTTACATTGCCGCCCAACGCGGAATTTCTCTCCCCAGACTTGCACCAGTGGCAAAATTGGTTCGCTTTGTATGTATTTCGAGGGTTCTGTTGTTGCGAGACAGTCTTCCACCCTCGCTCAGAATTTAGATGCGTCGACCCTGACACGATGGCCTTGATCGATGTTTGGGGCCAGCGAAAGACGGTCGTCCCTCCGGCAGACAAACAGCGTTTACAATCTAGACTGGAGAAAGCCTTGGAGCGATAGGGACCTCTCGCTTCGCTCGAGGTTAAAAATCTCGAGGTTAAAAATAATGATCAACGGTCTCCACGCCATCCTCTATTCCAAAGACGCCGATAAGGCCCGGGCTTTTCTGCGCGATGTGCTCGGCTTCAAGTCGGTCGACGCCGGCCACGGCTGGCTGATCTTTGCCGCACCACCGGCGGAACTCGCGGCCCATCCGAGCGAAGAGGGTGACAAGCCTCACCACGAGCTTTATCTCATGTGCGACGACCTGAAGGCCACCATGAAGGAACTGGAGGACAAAGGCGCTAAATGTGGCGCTGTGACCGAGGCCAGATGGGGCTCGATCACTACGATCCAAATTCCTGGCGGCGGAGAATTAGGACTTTATCAGCCGAAGCATCCGACAGCGCTGAATCTGGGGTAACATCTTTCGATGTGAATGTGAGAAATGAGGCTCGGTATATGGACTTGGCGACAAGGCTAATTCGCGTCACGCGTGAAATTCTGTTGCCGCTGTTCATTCTGGCAGCGTTTGCTTCCACGGCACGCTTCGTGCACCTGGCGTCGACGGCCACGATGCATGGATTCTCGTGGCAGAAAACCGCCTCCACCGATATAAGCAAAGAACCCCATCACCGCCTTCTTCTGGACAACTCTCAGGTCCGCGTTTTCGCCGTGACAATCCCACGCGGGCAGCAGAGCGTCGTATGGCACCAACATAACTTCCTGGCGGTCACTCTTGCGGACAGCGATGTAATCCGGTGGTCGGGCGATGAGTCGCCGATACAGCACGTCCCCGCCCCCAGGGACGAGATACATTTCTTCCTGGGCAGGTCGGCTCATGGAATCCGCAACGACTCGAATGCCGACTACAGCGACATCACCATCGAGTTCCTTGATCCCCTGGTGACGAACTACGGCTATCGCTATGAAAGCGGTAAATGGGACTTCGGCCCCAGCGTCCTGAACGCACCGGTTGATCCGGAAGGACAGTTGGTTAATTCGCTCGATCTGGAAAAAGCAGTGGCGAAGCACGTTCAACTGTTGCCCAAACAGACTCTTCCTGCCGCCCACAACCCACAGCTCCTGATTGCGCTTACGGCCCTGAACTTGTCTGCCGGTGCAGATCGAAAAATATCTCTTAGCCCGGGCGAAGTTAAATGGCGCGAATCCGGCGATCCTGAACTGGCCAACAATAGCTCTGTTCGAGCGAGGTTCGTGGTGGTGGAAGTCAAACCGGCAAACGGAAAGTATTGAGCTTTTTCGCATTGACAGGCTTATGTGCTGACTGGCATATGTCATAATCTTGCCGCAATGGACGTATTTATTAGCTGGTCTGGCGAACATAGCCGAGCCGCCGCGGAAGCGCTTCGCGGATGGCTGCCCAAAATCATCAACGCAATCAAGCCTTGGCTGTCTTCTGCTGACATAGATAAAGGTGCTCGGTGGAGCACAGACGTTGCTTCGCGACTGGAAGCTGCCAGAGCTGGCATCATTTGTCTAACACCCAGTAATCTCCATGCGGATTGGATTCTTTTTGAGGCTGGCGCACTCTCGAAGACTCTTCAAAACACTTTTGTCTGCCCGTTTCTGATTGGGCTAGAGCCATCTGACGTTAAGCCACCTTTGGCGCAGTTCCAAGCAACGAAAGCTCAAAAAACCGATGTTCTGAAACTCTTGAAGACGCTCAATACTGCGCTGGGGGAAAATGCACTACCAGAAGCTCACATTGATGAAGCTTTCGAGGTTTGGTGGCCCAAACTGGACTCCCAGCTAAATGCGCTTCCAGCAGAGGAGTCGAAAACCAAGACGCATAGGCTAGATCGTGAACTGCTCGAAGAAATACTTGCTTTGGTGAGAAATCAAGCTCGAGATATCGACAGCGTTCGTGATAACACGATCGTGGGTACTGGGCGGAAACCTCCCTTTGAGGTCAAGGCTGGAGTATTTTACGACACAATTGCACGCGCTGTATCGCGAAAAGGCGGTGAAATCGCCAAGATAATGCGCGCTGTTCCAGAAAACCAGAACGAACGTGTATACGAAGTTGAACTAAAATCAGGAGACCTTCTTAGTCTCAATCACGAGCAGTGGGGCCGCTCAGACCGATGCTCAGCGATCTAAGAATTCAAAGTGAATTGCTTATGGATCATTTCGCAGACAGCAATAACATTACAGAGTAAGCAAGGAAGAGGCAGATTTCAAGGAATCTCCCTCTCCTGCGTTAGTCTACAATACCTCTGTGGACATCTACGAAGAGATAACCCGGCTGCGCCGTGAAGGACGCCGGGGCGCTTTGGCGACCATCATCAATGTGCGCGGGTCGATCCCCTCGTTTGAATCGGCCAAGATGCTGGTACGGGACGATGGCACCATTGTCGGCACGATTGGCGGCGGGTGCGTGGAAGCCGAGGTCTGGGAGGCCGCACGCGAGTCGATGAAGACCGAGAAGCCCACAACGCTGCACTTCGACCTGAACAACAATCCCAAGTACGATACCGGCCTGGTTTGCGGGGGGACGCTGGAAGTTTTTGTCGAGCCGGTGCTGGCGGTCTCAACGCTCTATATTTTCGGCGCCGGGCATGTGGCCTGGAGCCTGTACAAGGTGGCGCGCCTGGCCGGTTTTGATGTGGTGGTTACCGATGACCGCGAGCGCTACGCCAACCGCGAGCGCTTCCCTGACGCCCGCGACATATACGCCGACGAGTACGAACGCGTGACCGCACAGCTTGCACCGAACGACGCTTCCTATATTGTAATTGTCACGCGCGGCCATCGCGATGACATGCGCGTGCTGCGCTGGGCGGCGGAGACCCCGGCCCGCTACATCGGCATGATCGGCTCGCAGCGCAAGACGATTGCCATCTACAAAGAACTGGAAAAGGAAGGCATCGCAGCAGAAAAGCTGGCGCGCGTGTACGCTCCAGTGGGCATCGACATCGGCGCTATCACTCCGGAAGAGATTGCCGTGGCCATTGTTGCGGAGATGATCGCCATCCGGCGGCATTCTGGAACTCCACTGCCGCACAAGAAGAGCGCAAAAGCGGCGGAGATTTTGAAGCAGTTGTGATCGTTTTATCGTGAATCTTTTTTATCTTAGATCTTTGGGAGAATGCCTTGTAACAGTATCGTCTTATAAGCATTCTCGGGATCTTTCGACTCACCCTCGCGGATGCTCGGCCCTCGCTCAAGATGACAAACGCTCATTATTTCGCGCTGAAAGTGGTTGTTTTGCAAGGTGAGTTATAGTTAGCTATGGCGCTTTCACCTTCATTTGCCGGCGTGATCCTGGCGGCCGGCGCGTCTTCCCGCATGGGCCGGGACAAAGCCCTGCTGCCCTGGCGTAACGGCACCTTTCTTTCCGCCTCGATCCTGGCGCTGCAAGAAGTGACCGAACTGGTGATTGTGGTGGCGGGCAGGAACCATGCCGACCTGGCCCCCATTGTGAACGCACATGCGGCGTTTATGATCGTCAATGAAAATCCTGATCAGGGCCAGTTCAGCTCTCTACAGCTGGGACTACAGGACGTGATGAACCGGGGCCGTGACGCCGCCATCGTGACCTTGGTGGACCGTCCCGCGCCCGCGGTGGAAACCATCCGTCAGCTTGAAGCCGCGTTTCTTGCCGCCGACGAACGGACCTGGGCGGTGATCCCGCAGTACGCGGACAAGCATGGCCATCCGATTGTGATTGGACGGGAGATGATTTCCGCCTTCCTCTACGCGCCCGTCACCGGCTCCGCCCGCGAGGTGGAACACGCCCAGCAACAGCACGTCCTTTATGTTCCGGTGGATGACCCGCTAGTGGCGCTGAATGTTGACACACCGGAAGACTTTGCGAAACTGCATTTAGGACTGCCGGCTTGAAAGCTGAGACGCAACTCTCTTCCGCGGCCCAGCAGTTTGTTGACTCCGTCCTGGCCCTTGGACCCCGCGTGGCGGTCTTTGATTGCGACGGCACGCTCTGGACGGGCGATTCCGGCGCGGACTTCTTCTATTGGGAAGTTAAGCGCCGTATGATTCCGGCCAAAGTCGCGGAGTGGGCGCTTGCGCGCTATGAAGACTACAAAGCCGGCAAAGTTGATGAAGAAACCATGTGCGGTGAAATGGTCACCATCAACGCCGGGGTTTCTTTGAGTACGCTGGAAAAAGCGGCGGAGGAATTCTTTGCCAGCGTGGTGGAGAAGCGAATCTTCCCTGAGATGCTGCCGCTTGCACATGAACTGGCAGCCGCCGGAGCGAGCGTGTGGGCGGTCTCTTCTACCAATGACTGGGTGGTGCGCGCAGGTGTGAGACGCTTTGGCATTCCAGCGGAGCATGTGCTGGGGGCGTCCGTGCACATTCAAGACGGCCTTGCCACGGACCGGCTGGTGCGCGTACCGAGCGGCCCGGGCAAAGCCACGGCGATCAGAGAAGTCCTGCGCCGCGACGTGGATGTATGCTTTGGGAACTCCGTCCATGATGCCGCCATGCTGGAGATCGCCGGCCATGCCTTTGCGGTGAATCCAAACCCTGATTTGGAGAAGATGGCGCAGCAGAAGGGCTGGAAGGTGTATTGGCCCACGGGGACCAAGTAGAAAAAGCGCACAATCACTTTGTGCGCTTTTGTATCTTGTATCTTTGTATTTTTTGCGTTCCGCTAACTGTTAACGGAAGATCTCCTGGACCCTGTCTTTGAACCACTCCCAGCCGGTGAGCTGGCGGCGTGGTGTGGGAGTTGACCAGCTCTTCAGACTGGCAACCTGACGAAAATCCGCGGGGACATCAAAAAGCGCGGGGTCGAGCGGTCCTTCATGAAGTTCCACTACTTCAGAACCCCAGACGGACGCGAGCATGCGCGGCGTGCCGTCCCGTTCTGTAACTACACTCTTCAAGGTGGTCATGCTTTTCACCGGGAAGCCGGCTTCTGTGCCGGTCTGATGGACTTCAATCTTGTCCATCTTATTCTGGCAATCGTTGCGGGAACCCACCGCGACTACCGACGCTACCACAACTTTTCCCAGGGAGTTCTTCTTGGGCTGGCGCCATTCCGGCATAACAGAGTTATCAATGTACCAACCGTCGGTCTCACTTTCTGAACCCGTGGAACATGCTCCCGGAGTGGCCACACGCTTTTCACGCGTGATGATGTGCCGGGCGTTGTGTCCAAAAATTTCCTTCCGCTCGCCAGTATCTATGTTCTCAATCCAGATCTGCAATGTGCCGCCGGAGTTTCCCGACGCAGCGGCTTTGGTACCCAGCGCGGTGCCGCGCGAGTCGGTTTCATAGGTCACATATTCTTTGGCCCGCAGGTCCAAAACAAAGACGCGGTCGCGGTCCCCGCGCTGGACGATGCTTGCCATGGGGCCGGAGTGGTCGCTGGTCCGCGTTTCCCATTCGTTCCTGAAGCGGTTCGCGGTGAGGTACTCCGTCCTGGTATCGGTAAAGCCGCCTGTCACCTGACGGGTTACAATTTTCACGCCGTTCACTGCGGGACCTGGGTAGGTCAGCGACATCAGGTACATCAGCACTACTAAGGTTAGCGGCATATTCAATTCCTTGGCTTTTTGGGCCAGCGAACATTGGTGCATTATTGTAACCGCAATTGGCCCCCTATTTTTTAATTTTATATGGTAAAAAAGGCCATGCCCAAAAGAACCCTCGTAGTTACCATGGTTTACTACTTTGTTAGCAGCGCAGAAGTTTTTTTGGCGACGCCCAGGGCGGCGTGGTACTGGTGCGCTTCCGAGCTTATTTTTTCTCCTTCGCCTTCGACTCACCGATTCTCAGCGTGGCTGCCACTTTCTTGAGTTCTTCCGTTCCCGCGTGGGTCCCGGTGGAAAGAAAAACGTCGGCAAAGGAAGGCATCTCCCTTTCGCCTTGCGGGCTGCGTTCGCCCAGCGGAACGATGGCGCTGGTGAAGTAGTCCGTCTCTCCGTTTTCCGTACTCTCCTTCTCATACCACTGGGCTTGCTTGCCAAAAAGGACAGCGATCCCTGCCTGCTTGAAGCCTTCGCGGTTACTTGAAGGGTGATCTCCTACATAGAGACCAAGACTCTCCGCTGGTTCGCCAAAGCGGACAAGCTTGCGCACATGGTGGACGACAAAATCCGGACCGTCCTGTGCGGTCACGACATATCCATCGGGAAGGGTCGCAAAGATCGAGTTCTTCGCCGAGTACGCGGAAAATTCACGCTCGCCGGCAGAGCTATTCAATCTCCGCTGGCCCGCGGCGATCGTCTTTGCAATAGACTTGGCCAGGATGGCGGCTGCATTGAAGTCTTTGGCCGCTGATCGGTTGATGTAAAACGCCACGTATTGGACTGTTCCATCGGCTTGGGCCACGTAGACTCCCATCACGAGATTTGCTTCTTCGTTGTGCGTGGGAGCAACCGGGAAACAGGCAAAACCACGGAGCGGCGCGGGAAGCGGCCACTCTTCAACTCTTCCTTTCGCCGGAAGCTTCGTGCTTGCTCTTTGAACAGCTTGTTCGAATCCCTGGTCCGTGCGGGCGAACAACTCATAGGCCACCAGCACCATTCGCTGCGGGCCGGAATTAATTACCAGGCGCGTCGACTCCGAGACGGAGTCTGGAGCGGCCATGATGCTGTGGGCCATTGCGTGGGATTGCCCTTGCGACGGTACTCGCACGGTGAGACGTCCGTTGAGCAGGTCAGTAGTTTTGACGGCCAGCTTGAGTTGCCCGAGTTGTCCTGACGCCATGCAGACTGCGCTGTACAAAACCAAAGCGACGGCTACCCATCGTTGCAAAACCCATCGTTTCAACATCGAGTTCCTTTCAGCGCTTTATTCTTCCGCATGCAGTTTGCTCAGCACCTGGGCCAGCGCGTCCATGGCCAGATGAGTTGCATGGATCGACGCATTCGGCAGGCCGCCCAAGGCTTCCACAAGTTGCTCGCGCGTGAGGGCGCGGGCTTCCGCCAGAGATTTTCCCGCGATCATCTCGGTCAGGCACGATCCGGCGGCAATGGAGGCCACGCAGCCGCGCGTACGAAAGCGGACTTCGCCGATGCGGCCATCGGAGAGCTTGACCGCCAGACTCATGATGTCACCGCAGACGGGATGCTCCAGGCGGACTACGGCGTCAGGAGACGGAAGCTCGCCCACGTTGCGTGGATGCTCGAAATGCTCAAGGACTATGTCGGAGTAGCTCATTCTTTATAATCAGATGATGCCAGAAAACTACCTGCCACAGCGAATCGTCTCCTTGCAGCCTAGCATCACGGTCACCATGCGCGATCTGGACCTGCTGCACCGGCTGGCCGCGTGCACCAGGTATTGCGTGGATGTTTGCCCCGAAATCCGGCAGACCGGCTGTGTGATTGTAGAAGATTCGTGGACGGCCAAGGCAGAACAAATTCTGGCCGTCCGGGCTGATTTGGTACTCGCATCGGTTCCCTATCGGATGGAATCGCTGGCCGAGATCATGAAGACCGGCGTTCCCTGCTTGTGCCTTTCCCCTAAGTGCCTAGCCGATGTTTATCAGGACATTCTCCGCATCGCGCGCATCGTTTCTTCAGAAGAACCCGGCGCTGGTGAAAAACGCGGGCTGGCGCTGGTGGAGCGGATGCAGCACGAAGTCGCTGAGGTTCGGCGGAAGACACAAGGCGGGGAAAACCCCCTGGTTTATTGCGAGGAATGGGGCAAGCCGTTACTACTCTCGCAAAGCTGGGTGGCCGAATTGGTGGAAGCTGCCGGCGGACGCTTCTTCGGCGCGCCAGGAAAACAAACCACGGAAGCCGAAGTTGTGGCCGCTGACCCTGACGTGATTGTAGCTTCCTGGTGCGGCTCCGGGGACCGCGTGCCCCTGGAAAAGATCATCGCCAATCGCCACTGGGAGCAGACCACAGCAGCAAAGAGCGGACGCGTGTACTGCGTCGATGACGAGTTCCTGAATACTCCGGCCAGCCCTTTGATTAAGGGACTGCACGCGCTGGCCGCCGCTATGCATCCCGAGATGTTTGTGATGGAAAAAGGGCTGAGAAGAATTGAAGCCAATTGCATGGCCGCGAATAGGCAAGAGGATTGACCACAAAGGACACGAAGGAACACGAAGGTTTGTTTTTATTTTCGCGATTAACTTCTTCGTGTTCCTTCGTGTCCTTTGTGGTTATCTAAGTATGAGCAATGAAGATTGAGAAGAATACAGTTCGGGCGCCGGAGATCGGCCGTATATGGTTCAATTCACCGCCGCTTTCCATGCGTCAGCTGCGCGGGCGCGTGGTGCTGATTGATTTCTGGGATTACACCTGCGTGAATTGCATACGCACGCTGCCCTACGTTAAAGAATGGCACGCGCGGTATAAAGATAAGGGTCTGACTGTGATCGGAGTGCATACGCCGGAATTTCTCTTTGCCCGCTATGAGAGCAACGTGGAACGCGGCATTGAGGAGTTTGGCCTAACGTATCCGGTAGTGGTGGACAGCAACAACGAACTCTGGGAGGCCTTTGCCAACCGCTATTGGCCTACGAAATATCTGATCGATGGCGAAGGCTATCTGCGTTACGCCCATTTTGGCGAAGGCGGCTACGGCGAGACTGAAGAGGCAATCCAGGAATTGCTGCGGGAGATCGACCCGGCGGTAGCGCTGCCGCCGCTGCTGGACCCGGTGCGAGACGCGGACCGTCCAGGAGCCGTGTGCTACCAGCCGTCCTCTGAGCTATATCTAGGGCATAAGCGAGGGCGCATTGGAAACGCAAGCGGATTTACGGAAGACGAACCGGCGGAGTACTCGCATTCCGGCGAGCTGCGCGAAGGATATTTCTTCGCTCAAGGCCGATGGACCGCCACCGGCGACCATATTGAATCAGCCGGCGAGGAAGAGGCGCGCATCACCCTTCGCTACTCCGCTGCGGCAGTGAACCTGGTGATGGCGTCGTTCAACCGGCAACCGCGAGAGGTGGAAATACGGCAAGATGGCAAGCCACTCGATCCGGCAATCGCCACGCCGGATATTCGCTTCCGCGATGGCCGGAGTTACATACAGGTCGTTCGGCCGCGCATGTACTCTCTAGTAGACAACAAGAACTTTGGCACGCACACGCTGGAGCTAATCACACACCAGCCGGAGTTGGCATTGTTTGCCTTTACCTTCACATCGTGCGTCGACCAGGAGTTTTCCGATGAAACCATAAGGCCCGCTGCAACAGGCGCAGATAAATGAAAGCGATGATCTTGAAGGCGATGATCGAAAATCTTGAGCGGGTTGGAGCGTAGCGACCGTGGCGATGAAACAAGTGGTGGCAGCGCTGATCTTGCGTGAAGACAAAATCCTGGTCTGCCAGCGGACCAAACATCAGCCTATGCCGCTCAAATGGGAATTCCCCGGCGGCAAAGTTGAGCCCGGCGAGAAACCCCAAGAAGCCCTTCACCGCGAACTGGAAGAAGAGCTGGGTATTCTCGCGGAGATCGGCGCGGAAGTAGCGACGGTCCAGCATACCTACAGCAATGGCAATGCCGTAGAACTGCGTTTCTACCTGGTGGAGCAGTTTGCGGGTGAAATCCAGAATCGCATCTTTCGTGAGGTGCGCTGGGTGAGAAAAGAAGAGCTGCCGAGTTTTGACTTTCTGGAAGCGGATGTGACGTTAGTCAAGGACATTGCTGCGGGCAAAGTCCCTTACTGGCCGACAAACACATAAGTAACGGTGAGCACAATGACGATCGCCGTGGTGACCCAGGCGATTACATTGAATATCCTGCCGTTCACGTATTTTCCCATCAGGCTGCTTTTGTTGATCAACAGCAGCATATAGATGAGGACCGGCGGCAGCAGGACGCCGTTGAGCACCTGGGAGAGCACGGAGACTTTAATCAGCAGTCTGTCGGGAATTAGAAGGACGGCCGTCGCGCCGGCGCCTACCAGAATGGTGTACAGCCAATAGAAGACCGGGGCTTCGCCAAACTTTTTGTCCAGGCCGGATTCAAAACCCAGCCCTTCACAGACGGTGTATGAGGTGGAGAGCGGCAGAATCGACGCCGCAAAGATCGAAGCGTTGAACAGCCCCGCGCCAAACAGAAGGTAAGCATACCTGCCTGCCAGCGGTTTCAAGGCGCGCGCGGCATCGGCCCCGTTTTCTATGCTGGTGTGTCCGGAGGTGTACAAAGTGGCGGCACAGGCAACAATAATGAACCAGGCGACAATGTCGGTAAAGATACAGCCCAGAATTACGTCAAGCCGTGAAGCCTTGTACCCGCGCGCGGTCACGCCTTTTTCCACGATGGATGCCTGAAGGTAAAACTGCATCCAGGGCGCGATGGTGGTGCCTATGGTTGCGATGAGCATGTAGACATACGGCTTGTTCCAGAACAGCTGCCGCGAAGGGGGCATTACGGTGGCGCGCACGGCGTCCGTCCAATTCGGCTGTGCCAGAAGACCGGCAATGATATAGCAGACGTAAAAGAATGACGCGGTCAAAAAGATCTTCTCGACGGACTTGTAGTTGCCTTTGGTGACCAGCAGCCAGACCAGCGCAGCCGCGATGGGGACGCTGACGTACTTGGAGATGTACAAGTCATGGCCATGAAAATGGCCGTGGAAAAGGCCCAGGCTGGTGGCCACCCCGATAAACTCTGTGACCACGTTCATAAAATTGATGGCCACCAGCAGGACCATCATGAAGAAGGTGGCGCGGAAGCCGTACTCTTCGCGAATCAGATCGCTGAGACCCTTGCCTGTGACCGCGCCCATGCGGGCGGACATCTCCTGAATTACGATCAGGGCCAGAGTAATGGGGATCAGACTCCAGAGGAGAGAGTGTCCGAACTGAGCGCCGGCGAGCGAGTAGGTATAGATGCCACCAGCATCATTGTCGACGTTCGCCGTGATGAACCCAGGACCGATGACCGCAAAGATCAGGAGGGTCCGGGTCTTCCAGTTCTTGAGCCATTTCATTGGACACGCGCATAGCGGGACTTCATTTCTCTACTTTCGCAGAATAACTGAGAGCAGAAGAAAAGGACAACAGCAGGAACAAAGTATTTACAGAAAAAAGATGTAGAGGCTATTGGCCGATCTCTCATGGGGCGAATTGCGGCGCTGTTTCGTTGGGGACTCTGGTTGAGTTTGTGGAAGCCCTGAGCAAGGAGCGGCTCAAAATCTTTGCGTCTTTTGCGTTCTTCGCGTCCTTTGCGGTAAATTTCTCACCCGCCAGCGGCTCAGCCCCACACGCGACGCACAGTATCCGCAACCAGCCGAAGCTTGGCCCACTGTTCGTCTTCCGTAAGCAGATTTCCTTCCATGGTGGAAGCAAAGCCGCATTGCGGGCTTAGCGCCAGGTTCTCCAGGGGCACATAACGGGCGGCTTCGTGGATTCGTTGGATCAGCGCATCGCCGCTCTCCAGCTTTGGAAGCTTCGAACTGACCAACCCAAGCACCACGGTCTTGCCGCTGGGAATGAAGCGGAGCGGGGCAAACGTTCCCGAGCGCTCGTCATCGTACTCCAGTAGGAATCGGTCTACGGCGAGAGTTGCGAACAGCTTCTCCGCAATCGCGTCATAGCCGCCTTCAGCATACCAGTGGCTGCGATTGTTTCCCCGGCAGAGATGCATGGCCAGCGTAACGCCGGGTCGGCGGGCCGCGTTCAGGCATGCGTTGTCCGCCCGGACCGCTTCATCGAGCATGGCATCAGGCTCCACGTGCATCTCGGTGCGGATCCACTCACGCCATTTGGGGTCCATGTAATAACTGTATCGGGGCGCGTCGATCTGGATGTAATCCACTCCCTCGGCGGAAAGCTGGGTGAGATCGGCCTTCATGATCTCGACAATGTCCCACAACAACGCTGAAGGATCCGGGTAAACCTTGTCGGTAATCCCGCGCCTGAAGGAGATTGCGGGAAACTGCGTGGCGCTGGGCAGCGTCATCTTGATGGGGCCAGGACTGTATTTCTTCAGGAAGCTCAGTTCGTGGCCGGTCAGCCGCCGCACCTGGCGTAGTTTAGAGGTCACGACGCCCGCCACCTTACTCACGGCACTCTCTTTCTCTCCCGCGGCGACTCCAGCTTTCGTTTCTCCAACCTTCGTTTCTCCGGCTTTCGTTTCTCCGGCCTTCCATGACCGCGCCATGGCATCGCCCATGTCAAAGCCTTCGACGGCGTCGGTAAAGTCGCTCATAAAGTTGCGCCGGCGCAACTCCCCGTCGGTGAAGATTTCAAATCCCAGCTCTTTCTGTTTATTGAGGACGCGCTGAATGTGATCGTCCTCCAGGGTTTGCAGTCGCCGGGGGTCGAGCGCCGCGTGGCGCCGCTCTTGCAGTAATTCCGCTGGGCGCAGAAAACTTCCGACGTGGTCAGCTCGATACTGAGTGGACATAAAGGGTGCCATGCTTCCTATGTTGATGATGCGGGGCTTCTCGGCGCACCATCCTACAAGAATGCCAAGATTCCTGCACGTGAGAGTTCCGGATATTGGATTCCGTAAACTAATTTCTTAAATTCAATAGCCGCCAGCAGCATATAACACGTCCCTGGCCAAGTAATTTTTCTTGACATTTTACATGCACCATAGAGAATGGCTGCGCACGAAATTGATTTTTTTGTGCCGAATATCGAACGAGTGTTCGTTCGGTAAATTCTTGCCTCACTAGAAATTGCAAACCAGCTAATGCTGGAAAAAAGGAGTCTCCCATGAAGACGCTCTTACAGGCACCCTGGGTGGTCCGTTTCGCGGTTGTCGTTATGTTTTCCGTGGCGTGGCTCGGCGCATATAGCCAGACCACTACAGCAACTCTCTCAGGAGTGGTACACGATCCAACCGGCGCGGTGGTCCCACAGGTAAAAATCACGCTGAGGAATATAGCCAAAGGCACCTCCCGTGCAATTACCACGGACAACGATGGCCGCTACAACCTGTCCACTGTGGAACCAGGGACCTACGAACTGCGGGCTGAGCGTACTGGTTTCAGCACAGAAGTGAAGAACGGAGTGGTCCTGACGGTTGGCAGCTCCGTGCAGGAGAACGTAACGCTTCGGGTGGGGTCGGCGACGGAGGTAATCACTGTGACCGACCAGGCGCCGCTCGTCGAAACGGCCAAGGCCGAGGTCAGCAATGTGATTACCGAGCAAGCCATTCAGGCGCTGCCCAACATCGGGCGCAACTTTGTGGACTTCGTCAAACTATCCAGCGGTGTGGCTCCGGGCCGTGAAAATACTGGAGGAGGCGCGTTCAAAGAGCCGGATGCCGGCGTGGGTTCTTCAGCAGCGCCCCGGCTCACCTTTGGCGGGCAATCGGAATTGAACACCAAGGTCCTGGTCGATGGCGCGGACAATGTTCAGACGTTTACCGGGTTGCCGCGCACCACGCCTTCGCAGGAATCCGCGCAGGAGTTTCGCGTGGTCAACAACACCTTTGCCGCGGAATACGGCGGGGCAATGGGCGGGTTTGTAAATATCGTGACCAAGTCCGGCGGCAATGATCTACACGGCTCGGTCTATTACTACGGGATGAACAACGCCTTCAACGCGCAGCCGATTCTTACCGGCCCGAACCCCGTGCTGCGGCAGAACCAGTACGGCGCAACGCTCAGCGGCCCCATCAGAAAAGACCAAACCTTCTGGTTCGCCAACTATGAAGGCCAGCGCCGCGCGGAATCGAACAAGTTTTCCTCCATCATCCTGAGTAACCTGGCTGCCATCAATGCCACCAAGGCCTTTTACGGGTTGACGCCGGAAACCAGCAATTCCCTGCGCAGTAATGACTATGACGGCTTCCTGCTCAAGCTGGACCATAAGCTGGGCGAAAAGAACGGCCTGGCCTTCCGATACAACCTGCTGAATTCAGAAACCCTGGGTTTTCTCGGGGGCGGCGGGCGCGCGTCGCCGGCTTCCACCACGGCGAGAAACAACAAGACTTTTGACCAGTCGTTTCTGGTGACTGAAACCGCGATGCTGCGAGCTAACCTGGTGAATGAAGCGCGCTTCCAGTGGGCGCGCCGGAGTTTTGATTTCCTCTCCGTGCTCAAGCAGCCCGATCTTGAAGTTTCCAACCTGCTGATTACGGGCAAGAGCACCTCAGACCCGGATTTTTACGAAGAGTCCCGCATACAGTTGGGGGACAGCCTCAGCCTCAACGTAGGCCGGCATCAGGTAAAGTTTGGGGCGGACTTCAACCATATCAATGACGACTCCAAGTGGGACCTGTTCTTTCCCGCGCGCATTATTTTCCCCACATTGACGGCGTTCATTAATCACACGCCGGCGGTCTTCTGGTTTCCGTTGCTGAACGGCACCACCACGCATCCCGGATTCAGCGTGCCTTTTACCCAGGATGTGCCTACGGCCTGGGAGCCGTTTACCAACACCACTCTGGCCCACAACGCGATTGGTTTCTTTGCCCAGGACGAATGGAAGACCACGCAAAGACTCACGCTTACTTACGGCATGCGTTATGACTTTGAAACGTATCCATCACGATTTGGTCTGCAAAGCGACATGAACAATTTCCAACCTCGTGTGGGGCTGGCCTATGCCTACAGCACCCACGGCGTGGTGCGCGCCGGATTCGGGATCTTCAATGACCGCTTGGTTTCCAGCATCGGCCAGGTGTTTAACACGGCGGAATGGCTGAGCGCGGGGTACCAACCCCATGCGCAACAGCTGTTCCCTGGCATCTCCACCATTAAGGCCCGGTTCATACAGCCAACAGTCGGCGGCCCGGGAGCAATCACCGCGACCAATAATTTCCTTGCCACGGGAATGCCGCCGACGTTGGCAGTTCCTCCGGTCGGCTTCACCGATAACCTGGACGCGAACCTGCGCACGCCCTATAGCGAACAGGCCAGCTTGCAGATTTCCCATGAAGTGGGCGGAGGCGTGGCGCTTTCCGCGAGCTATCTTTATGTGCATGGGCTGAAGATCGGCGCCCATACGCCGATTCTGGACGCGGTGCCAACGCCCGGAGCCGTCATCGCCGGCGAACCCGGCAAACCTGTGATGGGTGATGGCACGCCCGCGGGCGCGGGCAAAAGACTGTTTCCGGAGCTGGGTGACTTCTTTGTCAAAGTCAGCGGCGGGGCGTCGATTTATCATGGCGGAACTTTTGAGATAAAAAAGAGCTTTACTCATGGGTTCAGCTTCCACAGCAGCTACAGCTTCTCCAAGACCATCTCCAATGTGGATTCGGTGGCCAATCTGGCCGATATCCCAGAGACCAGCCTGGCGCTGGAGCGGGCGCGGTCCCGGCAGAACGTGCCCCAGCGGTACACGCTGTCCTTCATCAGCGAAGTGCCCAAGAGCGTGCGTATCCTGCACGACTTTAAATTCAGCTCGCTGCTTTCGCTGGAAAGCGGCCAGCCGTTCAACATCTTTGCCGGCTCTGACGCTAACCGTGACGGCAATCCGCTCTCCGACCGTCCCAGCAATCTGGGACGTAACTCGCTCACCGGGCCGGGTTATGCCAGCTTTGACATGCGTGTGGCCCGCACCATACATATCAAGGAGCGTCTGCGCGCGGAATTGAGTGGCGACATGTTCAATATGTTCAACCGCACCAATATCAAAGACCTGAACACGCTTTACGGCGGCACCGACATCACCCTGCCCCCTAACCCGCTTCTCGGATTCGGGACTCCCCGCGACGCGTACAACCCGTTTCAATTTCAGTTCGGAGCCAAGTTCAGTTTCTGAGCTGCGTATGTTGCAACACAGTAATGGCCCGCGAGCAATCGCGGGCCGTTGTTTTTGGGGGACGCACAAGAATCGTGTGGCACAGCCACACCGGCTGTGCTTGAATTTCCCGTGAATTGAAGCCGCACACATACACCCATTCGGTGAACAAGGCACTAAAGAGGTCCGGGACAGTCTGGGAGGATGAATCATTGATCACGTGGTCCGCCATGGAGGAGAATCCAGTCAGGAAGGGATTGGCTGCAAAAAGCAAAAGATTACAAGTGGCTCTGGGAAGAATGAAGAAGTCTTTCGACAGCCGCGTGTCACCGGCGCCCTCACCTGTAAAAATTCAAAACCCACAGCCGAGGGCGGCTGTGCCACACGTGCATAGCTCCTAGAACATGATCGAAACCTCCGCGCCGACCTGGAAGCCGCCTCCACCAACAATACTTTCTTTGTGCTCCCGCGCAGGGAAACTGCCCAAGCTCGCGTTAGAATGTCTGCAATGAATAACTCCCCCTGGTTCTTCACTTTGATGCTGGTGTGTTTGCTTGCCTTGCCCAGGCCTGCTCATGCCGGCACAGCCAAGAATGTACGCGCCCCTCGTTGCTCGGAGATTGCCGTCACTGCTCCGGGAGACGCAACGGTAAGCGCAAACAGAGAACTTTGTAAGTTGATCGGCGCGGGTGCGTTGACGGAGATGCGCTGGCCCAGTTTTACCGATCAGCGCGGCGCGGTCGAAAGTTTTTACAAACCTGCGAGCTACGCTCTGGTTTGGACGGCCGATGCCAACCATCCCACGGCGCAAGCACTTGCCCTGATTGCAGCCCTGCAAAATGCGGACAAGCAGGGATTACTTCCAGAAGATTACGATGGCCCGCGCTGGGCGGAGCGCCTCAGTCATCTACAGGGCGCGGCTTCTCCCTCCGCTGCGGAGTTGGCACGCTTTGATCTGGCGCTCACGGTCTCTGGGATGCGCTACGTCTCCGACCAGTATCGTGGACGCATCAGCCCCACTCATTTTCAATTTCGCTGGCCCGCAAAAGAGTGCAACCTGGCGGAAATTCTGCGCAATCAACTTGTGAAGTCTGACGATGTGGCCGCCGCACTGGATCGGCTCCAGCCGCCTTATCCCGGATACAAGCGCACCCTGAAAGCGCTGAATGACTATAGGACCATGGCCCAGCAAGGTGAGGGCGATACGATTCCTGTGCCGGCAAAGCCCGTGTGGTCTGGTGATATTTATCCCGGTGTGCCGCAACTGGCGGAGCGTCTTCGCCGGTTGGGCGACCTGCCGCAGGACGCTAATTTTCCCGCCGGCTCCAATCTTTATGAAGACACGCTGAAGAATGCCGTCAAGCATTTTCAGCGGCGGCACGGACTGGAACCCGACGGCAGCCTTTCTCCTGATACATTCAAGCAACTCACCACGGCGCTGGAGCAGCGCATCGCGCAGCTTCAACTTACTCTGGAACTCTGGCGATGGCTGCCGGCCGACCTGAAATCGCCATGGATCATGGTCAACGTTCCGGAGTTCCGGCTGCGCGCGTTTAGTGAGGACCGGCCGCTGCTTTCCATGTCCATCATTGCCGGCGAGGCATTCAAGCACGAGACCCCGATGTTTGTGGACCAGTTGGAGTATCTGATTTTCCGTCCGGCGTGGCATGTGCCCCTTAGTATTCAGCAGAACGAGATTATCCCCGAACTGCAACGGCACCCAAGCTATCTGGACAAGGAACACTTTCAGATTTATGACGGCCGGGGGAGGGTCGTCAAAGTCACGGCCATCAATAACACGATCTTGCAGCAACTACGCATGGGAAAGCTGGAAGTGCGGCAGGAGCCTGGATCGGCCAACGGGCTTGGTCTGGTGAAGTTCGTGTTTCCCAAGCAGGGCGGCGTGTACCTGCATGGCACGCTGGATCGCGATCTGTTTGCCCGATTGCGCCGCGATTTCAGCCACGGATGCATTCGCGTGGAAGATCCGGCAGCGCTTTCCGCCTGGGTGCTACGCGGCGATTCGCGATGGAACCCCGAGACCATCGACACGGCAATGAACGGCAACCTCACGATGAAAGTGAACCTGCCGCAGCCCATACCTGTGGTTATTTTCTACGGCACAGCGCTGGTCGATGAAAATGGTGAAGTGCATTTTTCTGATGACATCTACGGATATGATGCCGCGCTGCATCAAGCTTTAGCGAAAGGGCGACCTTACCCTGAATGAGCATGGCAACGGTGATCGTTTAGGCCGATTTTTGCTTTCCTGTTTCGGTAAATCAGTCTTAGCTTTAATATCTGATTAAAATCCATTAAATTAAGCTCGCTTCTGTCAATTTATTCCCTTAATTCCCTCTTACACTTAAGGATTGTGAACCATAGTTTGCCTTAGCCCATCAAAAAGCCTATTACCTCCACACGATTCGAGCTATGATGAAGAGTCTTTGAAACGTTCTGGCGCGTCGGCTCACTATCTGACAGCACGCTGATCGATGGCAGTAACGTTCGGGAACCCCTAATACAAACTATTCTTTTTGGAGGATGAAGGTGAAGAGATTCATGCTGAGAAGCTGCGTGTTGGTTTTTGCCCTGGTCGCAGCGGGCTTTGGACAGAATTGGAATGGCTTTTACGTCGGCGCCAACGCCGGTGGTTTCAAAGGTAGTTCTG
>Ga0137407_10000983_pt1 | contig 18772 bp, 14 predicted proteins | sample CZOMad2_2_16fung_FD_108410 | JGI IMG/M metagenome (GOLD analysis project Ga0137407, IMG submission 108410) | Vadose zone soil fungal communities from Angelo Coast Range Reserve, California, USA - CZOMad2_2_16fungal (Illumina Assembly) | ecosystem: Environmental > Terrestrial > Soil > Vadose... | reverse complement strand
GGTGGAGCGGCTGCAGCGCATCCGCGCCGAGAAGGGCGACATCTCCGAGCTCGAGCTGACGCGCATCCAGGTCCAGCGCTTCGCCTTCGAGCGCGACGCCGCCGACGCCCGCCAGGCCATCGCGGCCGCGCGCGTCGGGCTGCGCGCCGCGGTGGGGCCCCAGGCAGTGGCGCCGGACTTCGCGGTGAGCGGCGAGCTCGGCTTCCGCGACGTGCCGCTCGATGTCGCCGTGCTGCGCCGCCGCGCGCTCGATGCGCGGCCGGATCTGAAGGCGGCGGAGGCCGCGCGGGCCCGCGCCCGCGCCGACCGTGAGCTGGCGCGCGCCAACGCGTGGTGGGACGTCACGCCGCAGGCCTCCTACCAGCGGATCGGCCCCGATAACACGTTCGGCGTGGGGATCAGCGTCCCGCTGCGCGTCTTCGACCGCAACCAGGGCGAGGTCGCGCGCACGCGCGCGGAGGTCGACCGCGCCGACGCGCTGCGCGAGGCGGCGGCCGTTCAGGTGCTCGCCGACGTGGACGTCGCGCTGAGCCAGGTGGCCAACCAGCGCGACAAGGTGCTCCTGCTGCGCGACACGTACCTGCCCAAGGCCCAGCGCGCGCGCGACACCGTGGAGTTCGCGTACCGGCGCGGCGGCCTGAGCCTGCTCGACTTCCTCGACGCGCAGCGCACGTATCGCGAGACCTCGCTCGAGCACCTCCGCGCGCTCGGCGCCTACTGGGGCGCGCTCTACCAGCTCGAGGCCGCCGTCGGCGGACCATGGGAGACCCGATGAGCGCGCGCGTGACCGAGGAGCGCCACGGGTTCCCCGGGGCGCTCCGAGCGTTGGGGGGCGTGGGGGGCCATCTCGGGGCCCCCCACGACGATCGATGAGCCGCGGCGACGTCGTGAGGCTCCTGCCGCTGCTCGTCCTGCTCACGGCGTGCGATCGGGGTCCCCACACCGCCGGGGCGACGGCCAAGGCCGAGCCGGCGGCGGCGCCCGCCCGCGCCAACGTCTCCGTCGTCGTCGCGGCGCCGAAGCTGCAAGAGCGCGCGACCTCGCTCGAGACGAGCGGCAAGGCGCAGTTCAACGAGGAAGCGCTCGCCCGCGTCCACGCGCCGGTGACGGGCCGCGTGCTCGAGGTGCTCGCGCGCCCCGGCGAGGTCGTGGAGCCCGGCCACCGCCTGCTGGTGATCGACAGCCCGGACCTCGGCGCCGCCAAGTCCGACTACGCGAAGGCGGTGGCCGACGTCGAGCGGGCGGAAGCGGCGCAGCGGCTGACGCGCGAGCTGTTCGAAGTGAAGGCGGTGCCGCAGAAGGAGGTGCGCGAGGCCGACAACGACTACCGCAAGTCGGTGGCCGAGCGCGAGCGCGCGGCCGCCCGCCTGCGCACGCTCGGGATCGGCGCCGAGCAGCTGCCCGCCATCGCGTCGCGGGCGGACACCGGCACCCGCATCGTCGTGGCCGCGCCGCGCGCCGGCGTCATCGTCGAGCGCAACGCCACCCCGGGACAGGTCGTCGCCTACGGCCAGTCCGACACGCCGCTGAACCTCTTCGTCATTGCCGACGTGTCGACGATGTGGGTGGTGGCCGACGTCTACGAGCCGGACGTGCCGCGCGTGCGGCGCGGCCAGCGCGTGGCCGTCACGCTGCCGTGCTGTCCCGGCGACCACTTCGAGGGGGCCGTCGACTACATCAGCGACGTGGTCGACAAGGAGACGCGCACGGTGAAGGTGCGCGCCGTCGTGCCCAACCGCGGCCGCGCGCTGAAGGCCGAGATGTTCGTCAAGGTCGCCATCGCCACCGGCGTCGGGCGCGTGCTCACCCTGCCCCAGAGCGCGATCCACCGCGAGGGCGGCCAGACCTACGTCCTCGTCGAGCGGGGCAAGGACGACTACGCGCGCAAGCCGGTGCAGCTCGGCGCCGAGCTGAACGGCTCCGTCGAGATCCGCGAGGGCGTGACGCCCGAGGACCGCGTGGTCACCACCGGGAGCATCCTGCTCAAGAAAGCCACGAAGTGATCGCGCGGTTCGTCGCCTTCGCGCTGCACCAGCGCTTCGTCACGCTGGCGCTCGCGCTGCTGCTGACGGCGGGCGGGCTCGTGTCCTGGACGCGCCTGCCCATCGAGGCCTATCCCGACGTCGGCGACGTCACCGTGGAGGTCATCACGCTCTGGCAGGGCCACGCGGCCGAGGAGGTCGAGCGCCTCATCACGATCCAGCTCGAGAAAGAGCTGAACGGCATCGCCAACGTCACCTATCTGAGGTCGGCGTCGCTGTTCGGCCTCTCGAACATCCGCGTGCTCTTCGCCGACGGCACCGACAAGTACTGGGCGCGCCAGCAGGTGCAGGAGCGGATCGCGGGGGCCGAGGTCCCGACCGACGCGCGCCCGACCCTCGGCGCCCTCTCGAGCGTCATCGGCGAGGTGTATCGCTACACGCTCTGGTCGCCCACCATGCCGCTGGTCGAGCTGAAGGCGCTGCAAGACTGGGTGCTGGAGCGGGAGTTCCTCAAGGTGGCCGGCGTGGCCGACGTCATCTCGTGGGGCGGCGGCATCAAGCAGTACCAGATCACCATCGATCCCGTGCGGCTGCGCGCGTACAACCTGACCCTCAAGCAGGTCTTCGACGCCGTCGCCGCCAACAACGCCAACGCCGGCGGCAGCTACATCCCGTGGGGCCAGTACGCGCTCACCGTGCGCGGCATCGGCATGATCCAGTCCACGCGCGACGTCGAGAACATCGTGGTGGCGGCGCCGCGCGGGACGCCCGTGCGCGTGCGCGACCTCGGCACGGTGGGCATCGGCCACGCCATCCGCCTGGGCGTGCTCGGCCGCGACCACGACGACGACGTGGTGGGCGGCATCGTGCGCATGCGCAAGGGCGAGAACCCGGGCGCCGTCATCGACGGCGTCAAGCGGAAGCTGGAGGAGATCAAGCAGATTCTGCCGGCCGGGGTGGAGCTGCGCCCGTACTACAACCGCGAGCGGCTGGTGAAGGCGACCGTGGGCACCGTGATGACGAACCTCATCGAGGGCGCCGCGCTGGTCCTGCTGCTGCTCTCGCTGTTCCTGTACAACGTCCGCGCCGCGATCCTCGTCGCCCTCACGATCCCGCTCTCCCTGCTCTTCGCCTTCATCTTCATGGACCTCAACGCGGTCCCCGCCAACCTCCTGTCGCTCGGCGCCATCGACTTCGGGATCATCGTGGACGGCGCCGTGATCATGACCGAGAACATCGTGCGCCACCTGTCCCAGCGCCGCGTCACCGGCCACCGCGTCGTGCGCGAGGTCCAGCACAGCGCGCTCGAGGTCGCGCGGCCGCTCACCTTCGCCGTCCTCATCATCATGACCGTCTACGTGCCGATCCTCACGTTCCAGCGGATCGAGGGCAAGCTCTTCCGCCCGATGGCGGTGACGATCTCGCTGGCCGTGATCGGCTCGCTCGTGCTGACGCTGACGCTGATCCCCGTCCTCGCGAGCCTGCTCTTCCGGCGGCCGCCGGCCGAGCGCGAGAGCCCGCTGCTGCGCTGGCTCCGCCGGCCCTACGTGCCGGCGCTGAGCTTCTGCCTGCGCCGGCCGGCGGTGCCGGTCGGTGCGGCCGCCGCGTTGCTCGCCCTGAGCCTCGTCGCCTTCACGTTCCTCGGCAAGGAGTTCCTGCCCGAGCTGGACGAGGGCGATATGTGGGTGCGCGTGGCGCTGCCGCTGGGAATCTCGGTCGAAGGGGGCCGCCCCTACGTCCGTGAGATGCGCGAGCAATTCTTGAGGTTTCCCGAGGTGCACGCGGTCGTCTCCCAGCTCGGCGCCCCGGACGACGGCACCGATCCGGAGGCACCCGACAACGCGGAGTTCTACGTCGGGCTCAGGCCGCGCGAGGAGTGGACGACGACGAAGGATCGCGAGGCGCTGATCGAGCAGATGCGGGCGGCGCTGCTCGCGGCCGTGCCGGGGATCACCACGAACTTCTCGCAGCCGATCAAGGACAACGTGGACGAGGCCATGGCCGGCGTGAAGGGCGAGCTGGCCATCAAGCTCTACGGTCCCGATCTCTTCGTGATGGACGCCAAGGCGAAGGAGATCCTGAACGTCCTGCGACCGATCCACGGCGTGACCGATCTCGACTACGACCACTTCGTCGGCCTGCCGCAGCTGCAGATCATCATCGACCGCGCGGCGACCGCGCGGTACGGCATCAACATCCAGGACGTCCAGGACGGGATCGAGGCGGCGACCAAGGGGCGCGTGGTCACCCAGGTGTTCGAGGGCGAGCGGCGCTTCGACCTCGCCGTGCGGCTGCCCCGCGGCGACGATCCGCTGGCCACGCTGAAGGCCCTCACCGTGAGCGCGCCGAGCGGCGAGCGCATCCCCGTCACCCAGCTCGCGGAGTTCATCCAGACGGAGGGCCTGGCCGAGATCGACCGCGAAGCGAATGCGCGCCGGCTCGCCATCAAGTGGAGCGTCCGCGAGCGCGACATGGGCGGCCTCGTCGCGGAGGCGATGCAGAAGATGCAGGCGGTGACGCTGCCCGAGGGTTACCGCATGGTGTGGTCCGGGCGCTTCGAGGACCAGCAGCGGGCGCTGGCGCGGCTCTACGTGATCGTGCCGCTCGTGGTCTTCATCATCTTCATCCTGCTCTTCGGCGCCTTCCAATCGGTCGGCGACGCGCTGCTCATCATGCTCAATCTGCCGTTCGCGCTCATCGGCGGCACGCTGGCGCTCCTGCTCTGGAACACCAACTTCAACATCTCGGGCGCCGTCGGCTACATCGCCGTCTTCGGCGTCAGCGTGCTCAACGGCGTGGTGCTCGTCTCCTCGATCCGCCAGGCGCGCGAGGAGGGACTGTCGCAGCGCGAGGCCATCCTGCGCGGCTGCGCGCTACGGTTCCGGCCGATCGTGGTGTCCGGGATCGTCGCCGTCATCGGCTTCCTGCCCGCCGCGCTCTCGCACGGCATCGGCGCCGAGATCCAGCGCCCGCTCGCGCGCGTGGTCGTCGGCGGCCTGATCTCCTCGACGCTGCTGACGCTGCTGGTGCTGCCCGCGATCTACGCGTGGCTCGGCGGCGGCCACGGGCCGCCCGAGTCGGAGGCCGCCGCGTGAAGCCGCGGGCGCTCGTCGCGCTGCTGGTGCTTCTCGCCCTCGCGACGCTGTCGCCGCTCGCGCTCGCGAGCCCGGTGGACCCGACGTGGGTCGCGGGATTCTGGGACGACGGCGACCACGACGACGTCGTCCTCCTCGTCTGCGCCGCCGTCGCCGACCTGGCCACGCCGCCGGCGCCGCCGGATGCCACCGCCGAGGTCGTCGCCAGCATTCAACTCGTCGAGCCGGCCAAGCGGCCGCTCAGACCCGTCACCTCCGCCCTCTCCCGCGCGCCGCCGCGCGCCTGACCTCCGCCGCTGAATCGCCGCCGGCCACGCCGGCGGCCCACCGGACCTGAGCCCGTGCCACCCGCGCCTCGCGCGCGGCGGCCCGAGGAAGGCGGAAGTCATGATCGCGCGCGTCGTCGCGTTCGCGCTGCACCAGCGCTTCATCACGCTGGCCCTGGCCCTGCTGCTCACGGCCGGCGGCATCGTGTCGTTCCACCGCCTGCCGATCGAGGCCTATCCCGACGTCGCCGACGTCGAGGTCGACGTCATCACGCTCTGGCCGGGCCACGCCGCCGAGGAGGTCGAGCGCTACATCACGATCCAGCTCGAGAAGGAGCTGAACGGGATCGCCAACGTGACATTCCTGCGCTCGTTCTCGAACTTCGGCCTGTCGAACATCCGCATCCTCTTCGCCGACGCCACCGACAACTACTGGGCGCGGCAGCAGGTCCTCGAGCGCATCACGCAGGCCGAAATCCCCGCCGACGCCAAGCCGCAGCTCGGCCCGCTCGCCTCGCCGATCGGCGAGGTGTACCGCTACACGCTCGAGTCGAAGACGATGCCGCTCGTCGACCTCAAGGCCTACCAGGACTGGGTCCTCGAGCGGGAGATCCGGAAGGTGCCCGGCGTCGCCGACGTCGTCTCCTGGGGCGGCGGCATCAAGCAGTACCAGGTCACCGTCGATCCCGAGCGACTGCGCGCCTACAACGTGACCCTCAAGCAGGTGTTCGACGCGGTCGCCGCCAACAACGCGAACGCCGGCGGCTCCTACATCCGCGAGGGACAGTACGCGCTCATGGTCCGCGGCATCGGCCTCGTGCGGTCGACGGAGGACCTCGAGGACGTCGTGATCACGTCGCTGAAGGGCACGCCCGTGCGCGTGCGCGATCTCGGCCGCGCCGGCATCGGGCACGCCATCCGCTTCGGGATCCTCGGCCGGGACCACGACGACGACCTCGTGCAGGGCATCGTGCTGATGCGCAAGGGCGAGAACCCCGACGCGGTGATCGCCGGCGTGCGAGCGAAGATCCACGAGCGGCAGACGTCGCTGCCGCCGGGCGTCTCGATGCGCCCCTACTACAGCCGCGACCGGCTCGTGCGCACGACGGTGACCACCGTGCTGCGAAATCTCATCGAGGGCGCGGCCCTCGTGATCCTTCTACTCTCTCTGTTCCTCTACAACATCCGCGCCGCCCTCGTCGTTGCGCTGACCATCCCGCTGTCACTGCTCTTCGCGTTCATCTTCATGGATCTCCGCGGCATCCCGGCCAACCTGCTGTCCCTGGGCGCCATCGACTTCGGCATCATCGTGGACGGCGCGGTCATCATGACCGAGAACATCCTGCGCCACCTGAGCGAGCGCAGGGTCACCGGCCCCCACGTCGTGCGCGAGGTGCAGCACGCCGCGCTCGAGGTCGCCCGCCCGCTCACCTTCGCGGTCATGATCATCATGACCGTCTACGTGCCGATCCTCACGTTCCAGCGCATCGAGGGCAAGCTCTTCCGGCCGATGGCGGTGACCATTGCGTTCGCCGTCATCGGCTCGCTGGTGCTGACGCTCACGCTGCTGCCCGTGCTCACGAGCTATCTGTTCCGCCGCCCGCCGTCCGAGCGCGAAAGCCCGCTCTTGCGGTGGCTGCGCGCGCCCTACCTGCCCGCGCTGCGCTTCTGCCTGCGCCGCCCGGCCGTACCCATCGGCGCCAGCGCGGGGATGCTCGCGCTCGCGCTCCTCGCGTTCACGCTGCTCGGCAAGGAGTTCCTGCCCGAGCTGGATGAGGGCGACATCTGGCTGCGCGTGAAGTTCCCGATCGGCATCTCGCTCGAGGACGCCAACCCGTACGTTCTCGACATCCGCGAGCGGCTGCTGACCTTCCCCGAGGTGCGCGTGGTCGTCTCGCAGCTCGGGGCGCCGGACGACGGCACCGACCCGAACGGCCCCGACACCGTCGAGCTGTACATCGGGCTCAAGCCGCGCGACGCATGGCGCTTCCGGGACAAGGACGCGCTCGTCGAGACGATGGCCACGCGGCTCGGGGACATTCGCGGCATCACCACGAACTTCTCGCAGCCGATCAAGGACAACGTGGACGAGGCGCTCGCCGGCGTGAAGGGCGAGCTTGCCATCAAGCTCTATGGGCCGGACCTCTTCACGCTGGAGGCCAAAGCGCGCGAAATCGCCGGAGTGCTCGCCGGCATCCGCGGCGTGGCCGACCTCGACTACGACCACCTGGTGGGTCAGCCGCAATTGCAGATCGTGGTCGATCGCAAGGCGGCCGCGCGCTACGGCATCAACGTGCAGGACATCGAGGACGCGATCGAGGCGGCCACCCGCGGGCGGGTGGTGAGCCAGATCTTCGAGGGTGAGCGCCGCTTCGAGCTGGCCGTGAGGCTCGCGCCGGGGACGGACGCGCTCGCGACGCTCAAGCAGCTGACGGTCAGCGCGCCGAGCGGCGAGCGCATTCCGCTCACGCAGCTCGCCGAGTTCGTCAAGACCGAGGGGCTGAGCCAGATCCTGCGCGAGGGGAGCGCCCGCCGCATCGGCATCAAGTGGGGCGTGCGCGAGCGCGACATGGGCGGGCTGGTCGCGGAGGCCATGCGCAAGGTCGGCGCGGCGGTGACGCTGCCCGAGGGCTACCACATGGTCTGGTCCGGGCGATTCGAGGACCAGCAGCGCGCCCTCGCGCGGCTCTACGTCATCGTGCCGCTCGTGATCTTCATCATCTTCATCCTGCTCTTCGGCACGTTCCAGTCGATCGGCGACGCGCTCCTCATCATGCTCAACCTGCCGTTCGCGCTCATCGGCGGCACGCTGGCGCTGTTCCTCTGGCGCACCAACTTCAACATCTCGGCCGCCGTCGGCTACGTCGCCGTCTTCGGCGTGAGCGTGCTCAACGGCGTGGTGCTCGTGTCCTCCATCCGCCAGGCGCGCGCGGAGGGCCTCGGGGTGCGCGACGCCGTGCTGCGCGGGTGCGCGCTCCGGTTCCGGCCGATCGTCGTCTCGGGGATCGTGGCCGTGATCGGCTTCATCCCCGCCGCGATCTCCCACGGCATCGGCTCGGAGATCCAGCGGCCGCTCGCCCGCGTCGTCATCGGAGGGCTCGTGTCCTCCACCTCGCTGACGCTGCTGGTGCTGCCGGTGGTCTACGCGTTGATCGCGGGACGGTCGGAGCCGGAGCCGCCGCCGGAGGCGACGCCGTGAGCGGCCTGCGGATCCTGCAGGTCTATCCGAAGGCCGATTACTTCACGGGGGCGGCGATCCAGCTGCGTGAGCTCGCGCAGCAGCTCGCGTGCCGCGGGCACGAGGTCGTCGTCGCCACGCGCCCGAGCGAGCACTGGGCGCGGTGCTGCCGCCAGGAGGGCCTCGCGCATTACGGCGTGCCAATGACGTGCGAGGTGGATGTCGCGTCGGCGTGGCGCCTTGCCCGGATCCTCAGAGCACACCGGATCGACGTCGTCCACGCCCACAAGGGCAAGGGCCGGACGCTCGCGCTGATGGCCGGGCTGCTCGTACGGATTCCGGTCCTGATCCTGAACCGCGGGGTCAGTTTTCCGCTCGATCGCTTTCAGCGCCTCGGCTACAGGACCCGGCGGGTCACGGCCATCATCGCGGTCTGCGAGTCCATCAAGCGGGCGCTCGTGCGTTCCGGCGTCGATCCGGAGAAGATCGAAGTGATCTACTCCGGCACCGACACGACGCGCTTTCATCCGGGTGTCGACGGCGGGCCGGTACGGCGCGAGCTCGGATTCACGCCTGACGACTTCGTGATCACGCAAATCGGTGTGCGCAGCTGGAAGGGCAACGACGACGTCATCGACGCGATGGTCTGGCTCGCAGCCGCGGCGCCGCAGGCGAGGCTCCTGATCGTCGGCGCCCGCAATCCCGATTCGCTCTACGAGCGCGTCCGACGTCGGCGCCTGAACGGCCACGTGCGCGTCATCGGCTATCGCGAGGACATCCCCGAGATCCTCGCGGCGTCGGACTGCTGCGTCGACGCCTCGTACGCCGGCCTCGGCCTCACCGGCACCCTGCGAGAGGCGCTGGCCGTCGCCACGCCGGTCGTCGCGACCGATCTCGAGGGCAATCCCGAGCTCGTGACGCACGGGGTGACCGGTCTTCTCGTGCCACCACGTCGGCCCGACGCCCTGGCGCGCGCGCTGCTGGAGAACATCGCGGATCGGCCGCGGGCCTGCGCGAGGGCGATGGAAGGCCGGCGCCGCGTGGAGGCGATGTTCTCGACGGCGGTCAAGGTCGAGCGGACGGAGGCGCTCTACCGGAGGCTGCTGGCGGAAGCGTAGTGCCGGGGCCGCCGAGTCAACGCAGGAGCCCGTGGGCCACGAGGCGCGCGGTTACGACGCCGGAGAGCCGCTCGAGTAGGGCCGTCTCCGACGGCTGCACGTGCTCGCCCTCCACCCACACCAGCTCCTTGGGCTCGCGAGCGGCGTTGTACAGCGTCATCACGTAGCGCCGCGGGACGAGCGAGTCCCCGGCGCCGTTGACCATGATGAGCGTGCGCGGCGCGATCGCCGGCGCGAAGCGCTCCGGCGTCAGCGGTGTGAGCCACCAGGCGAGCGCGCGTCCGACCACAGGCGTGGCCCAGTGCGGGATGTGGACGCTCTGGGCGGGATGCTCGAGCGTGTGGGCGATGAGCGGGCCCAGGTTCCCACCGCCGTAGAGCAGCACGACGGCGGCGGGGCGCGCGTCGATGCCGCCGGCGACGACGGCCACCACCGCGCCGAGGCTCCCGCCGATCAGGAAGATGCGTTGGGGATCGACGTCAGGACGGCGGCTGAGATAGTCGGTCAGCAGCAGGACGTCACACACGGCGTCGAAGGCGGCCGGACGCACCCGCGCGAGCGTCCCGAGGGCGGCCACACCGCGCCAGGAATCGCGGCGCAGCTGGATCGGATAATCGAGCGAGACGATGACGGCGTTGCGCGCGATGGCGTCGAGCCCGGCGACGGTGACGATCCGGCTGCCCCGCTTCATGCCGCCGACGACGACCGCGCCGGCGTACGGCGGCCGCCCGGTTTCCGGCACGCGCACCAGGCCGTGGACGTCGAGCCCCGTCGAGCTGTGCAGCTCGAGCGAGTCGAGCCGCGAGGGACCCGCGTGCTGCAGCGGGCGCGTCTGCACGCGGACGAGGCGGCCCGTCCGGGAGCGCAGGCGTTCCGGCGATCCCTGGCGGGTCATGACGAGAGTCGCGAGCACCGCGCCGACGAATCCGCCCGTCGTCACGATCGCGAGCGCGACGGCGGTGCCGCGGACGAGTCGCCGACGGCGCGTCATGCGTGATGTCGTGGGTCAGTCGCCGACGCGGTCACCCGCGTAGCGGCGGCGCAGGTCCTCCCAGAGCGCGGTCTTCTCCCAGCGCGGCTCGCGCGTGCGCTGCTGCTCGTCGTCGAGCCACGGGTTCGGGAAGAAGACGGTGATCATCTGCTCGCCGCGGCCGTTCCAGAGCCGCAGCCCCCACGAGCCCGGCACGCACGAGCCGCCGTCGGTCTTGAAGAACGCGGCGCGCGCCACACGGCGGATCACCGCCTGCTCGGGCGTGGCCGCGCCGCGATGCTCGCCGACGCAGAGGTGGAAGTGCCACGCCCCGACGTCCACCGTGAGATAGCCGTCGAGCATCGAGAGCGTGGGCTTGGCGGTGAAACGGATCTCGTAGGCGGCGCCCTCGATGACCGGCCCCGCACAGACCTCGGCCCAGTGCTCGCTGAAGAGCTCGGTCAGCAGCCGCTCGACGGCGGCGCCCCGGACGGAGACATCATCGTACTCGGTCACGCTCCCGCCGGGTCCGTGCTCCACCGTGCGCGTCGCCATGGCGCGCATGGTAACGCGAATCGACGCGGCCGTCAGCGCAGCTCGAACACCACGGGCAGCCGCACGCGCAGCGCGCGCGGCCGCACGTCGGGCGGAAACGGCACGCGGCGGAGACCGCGCGCGGCGTCCAGCGCCGCGTCGTCGAGCACGGCATGCGAGGACGAGCGCACCAGCATCACCTCGCTCACCCGGCCCGTGGCCTCGAGCGCGATCTCAAGGTGCACGGTGCCGCTCAGCCCGCGCCGCCGCGCGGCGGCCGGATACTCGAGCGCCTCCTGGAGCCGGCGCCGCAGCGCCGCGAGGTATGGACCGTACGCGCCGGCACCGCCGTCGCCGGGAACCGCGAGCGCCAGCGGTCCGTCGCCACCCGCGCCGCCGCGCGCCCCCGCCAGGGCCGGCACCGGGTCGGGTCCGCCGTCACCCGCCGCGCCGTCGCTTCTGAGCGGGGCGCCGCCGGTCGCACGTCCGGGCGTCTGGGACGCCAGCGGCGCCCCGCTGGCGACCACGGGATCGGCGGCGCTCGCCGCCGGCGGTGCCTCGATGGCGGGCGCCGGGCCCGCGAGGGGCGCGCTCGGGATCGCCGGCTCGGGGGCAGCAGGCGGCGCTGCGGCGACGGCCGGCGCCGGGACGGTCGGTTGGGGCATCGCCGCGGTGGTCGTCAGATCGCCGGGTCGTGCCGGAGGAGCGGCGCGCTTCGCCGGCGCCGGCGACGCAGCAGGGCGCTCGGCGAGCGCGGAGTCCGCCTCCGACTCCCTCAGCGTCATGTCCACGAAGAGCGCGCGCTCGCCGGGCTCGCGCGCAAGCCACACGCCGCCACCGAACGCCGCGGCGTGGACGGCGAGCGAGAGCGGCAGCCAGCGCGCCGGCCGAATCATTGAGGCCCCCCCTGGCGAGACGACGCGTGCTCCACGAGCCAGCGACGCACCGCGGCCTCCAGCGCCTGACGGGCCGCGCTCGCCGCCGCCCAGCCGACGTCGGTGACCGGCCCGCCGTAGCGGCAGCGCGCGCCGCGGCCCGTCGCCGCCACGACGATCGCGTCGCTCGAGGTGCCCGTGGCCGGCCGCCCGTCGTCGCAGCAGACGCCGGCCGCGCGCAGGACGTCGGTCTTGACCTCCGTCAGCGTGGCCACGAGATTCACGAGCGCCGCCGGCTCCGGATCGGCGTCCACCACGGCGATCGTGTTGATCGTCGCGGGCAGCCACGCCGCGCGCGCGCTGAGACCCGCCGCGCTGGGATTCGAGAGCCCGACCGTGATCACGACGAGCGCGCGCACGGCGTCGGCCGCGGCCGCGGCCATCTCCGCGCGCTCGGTCGAGGCACCGGTCAGCAAGCCCACCCACGGCGCCGGCACGCCGAGGCGGCGGGCGGCGGCGGCAACCGTCCCCTCCCCGTCGGCGCACGCGAAGTTCTTCGGCACGTGCACGTTCAGCACGGCGCGCGCGCGGGCGAAGCCGCCGCCGACGACGGCCGAGGAGAGCACGATCAGCTCGCGCTCCGCCGTCACCACGACTGCCTCCGGCCCCAGCCGCGTCGCGACGCCGTCGATGGTCATTTCAAGTACGCGCGCAGGCCGACCAGCGCGTTGAAGCCCGCGGCCTTCACCCCGAAAATCTCGGTGTAGGACTCGTCCGTGACGTTCTCGATGCGCGCGGTCAGCTCGGTCCGGTCGACCACGCCATGGCGCCCGAACAGGCGGAAGGTGCCGCCCACGTCGATGCGGTGATAGCCCTGGTTGCGCAGGCCCTGGCCCGCCGACTCGAGCGCGCTCGAGACGACGGTGGCCTGCGCAAAGAGCGTCAGACGTGGGATCGGCGTGACCGCGACGCCGGCGTTGTAATGGTGCGCCGGCGTGCGGGTGAGATCGGTGTGCGCGTCGGTGTCGCGCGAGCGGGTGATCGTGTAGTTCGCGTAGAGCAGCAGCCAGTCGAGCGGCTCGACCTCGACGTAGTTCTCCCAGCCATAGGTCTTCGCCCGGCCGACGTTGACAGGCAGCACGCCGAACGGCGCGCCGGCGACCGGCTTGAACTGGATCAGGTCACGGAACGTATTGTGGAAGTACGTCGTGCCGAAGCGGAGGCGGTTCTGCCAGACCTTCTGGTCGAGGCCGACCTCCCAGCTCTCGCTGTGCTCAGGCTTCAGACTCGTGTTGCCGAAGCCCGGGAAGAGGAGATCGTTGATGGTCGGCGCGCGGAAGCCCTCGGCCCACCCGCCGCGCAGCTTGGTCCCGCTCTCCTTGATGACGACGGCGACCGACACGCGCGGCGTGAGCGACTCGCCGTACGTGTCGTTGTCCTCCCAGCGGAGTCCGCCCGTGACGAACAGCCGGTCCAGGAGACGGATCTCGTCCTGGCCGAAGACCGAGTACGTGTTGAGGGTCTTGTGGAACACGGAGACGTCCTGGGGCGGAAACAAGAAGCCGACGACCTCGCGGGTCGCCCCCTGCTCGCGCCGGTGCTCGACGCCGACGGTGACCGCGTTCCACGTGGCGACGTCGAAGGTGTTGATGAGCTCCGCCTCCTGCCGCTTGGTGTCGGTCTGCGAGACGGGCACGCCGAAGGCGTCGCCGGGCGGAGGCGGCGGGTTCTGGTTGCCGACGTTGTTGAACCACTGGCCGAAGCGGACGCGCCAGTTCCACCAGTCGAACATCGTCTGCTTGTAGGCGACGTTGTAGAGCCACGTGTCGGTCTGCTGCTGGAAGTTGGGATCGAGCACGGTCGGCTTCGGCGACGTGGTGGCGATCGGCAGGTCGGTCTCCAGCTTCGTGTACCGCCCCGTGAGCGACAGCTCACCCTTCCAGGGGAAGTCGTAGCCGACGCGACCGGAGAACGCCGCCTGCTCCGCGTCGTCGTTCTTGAACCGTCGCAGGTATCCCTCGGTGTCGTATCGGCTGCCCGAGAGGTTGAAGTTGAAGCCGCCGTACGAGCCTTGCACGTTGGCCTGCTCGCGGAACGTCGCGTAGCTGCCGGCCTGGACGTGCACCGAGCTCTGCACGGGGCCGGCGCCCTTCTTCGTGATGACGTTCACGACGCCGCCGATGGCGTCGGCGCCGTAGAGCGTCGACTGTGGGCCGCGCACGATCTCGATCCGGTCGATGGCGTCGAGCGACATCTCCGAGAGATCGGCCGAGCCGAGCGTCGGGCTCTTCACGCGCATGCCGTCCACGAGGACCTGCACCTGGTTTGGATTGGCGCCGCGGATGCGGATGTTCGAGTTACGTCCGAGCCCGCCGAATCGCTGGATGTCGACACCGGGCACCTGTCGCACGGCCTCCTGAAACTCGGAGTAGTTGTACGTCTTCAGCTCTTGCTCGGTGATGACCGTCACCGAGGCGCCGAGCTGTTCGCGTGGCGTTTCCACCTTGGTCGCCGTCACCACCACCGGCTCCGCCTGCTTCACGTCCTGCGCGGCCGCCGCGCTCACCATCAGCGCGAGCACGACCACCGTCAGCACTGTCCGGACCATGCTCCACTCCTTTTTCTGCGAAAGGGTTGGACGATTCGCTCCGGACAGGTTTCCTGACTCGTGGATCACCGCGACCGCCCACGCCTTCCCATCGCCCGTTACACCGGCTCGCAATGCGAACCGCGACAGTGGCTCCCGCTCGCGCGGGACCTGGACGGCGCTCCCCACTCACAGTGGCGCGACCGTGCCGGCTTCTCACCGGCTTCCCTCGCACCCGGAGCGCATGACACGTCAGCGACCCGCCCGCTCACCCCCTCTCGTAGGCGAGCTGGACGACCGGCCGTCCGCTCGCGCTCTTGTCCACGGTGACCCGACAGCCGAACACGCGTTCCAGCAGCCCTTGCTCGAGGACGTCGACGGCGGCGCCGACGCGCGCGATCTCGCCCGCGCGGAGTAGCAGCAGCCGATCGCACAGCTCGGCGGCCAGGTTGAGGTCGTGCGAGACGAGCAGGATCGTCATCCCGCGCTCGCTGTTCAGTCGCCGCAGCAGCGCCGCCGTCTCCGTCTGGTAGCGCAGGTCGAGGTGCGCGGTGGGCTCGTCGAGCACGAGGAGCCGCGGCTCCTGAGCCAGCGCCCGCGCGAGCAGCGCGCGCTGACGCTCGCCGCCCGAGAGCTGCTCGAGCGGCAACGGCGCCAGCGCCAGCGTCTCGGTGGCCGCCATGGCGGCGCGCGCCGCCGCGGCGTCTTCCGTGTCCTCGAAGAAGCGGCGCGGCGCGTGCGGGTAGCGGCCCATGAGCACGAGCTGCTCGACGGTGAACGGAAATGGCCGCGGCGCTTCCTGCGGCACCACCGCCACCTCGCGCGCCAGCTCCCACGACCGAAGGGCGCTCACGCGCCGGCCGTCGAGCCGGATCTCACCGCGCTGCGGGAGCAGCACGCGCGTGAGCAGCCGCAGCAGGGATGTCTTGCCGGCGCTGTTCGGGCCGATGACGCCGAAGACCTCGCCGCGCTCGACCGCGAACGACAGTCCGGGGAACGCGAACGCGCGCGCGCGACGCTGCGCCGGCCTCGCATAGGCGAAGGCCACGTCCCGGAACTCGACGAGCGGCGTCATACCGGCCGGCTCCGTGTGCGGAGGATCCAGACGAAGAAGGGCGCGCCGCAGAAGGCGGTGATCACGCCCACCGAGAGCTCCGCGGGCGCCACCACGCTCCGCGCCAGCGTGTCGGCGGCGAGCAGGAAGGCGCCGCCGGCCAGCGCGGAGGTCGGCACGAGGAGGCGGTTGTCCTGGCCCACGACGCCGCGCAGCACGTGCGGCACGATCAGCCCGACGAAGCCGATGGGTCCGGTGAACGCGACGACGGTGCCGGTGAGCAGCGCCGCGGCCACGAACACGCGCCGCTTGAGCCGTTCGGCGTCGACGCCGAGCTGGCTCGCCGCCTCCTCGCCGAGGGCCAGCAGATTCAGCTCACGCGCGTGCCGGAGGACGAGCCACACGCCGGCGGCGGCCAGGGCGGCGAAGAGCGCGAGCGAGGCGGCGGGAATCGGCGCGAGGTTGCCGAGCAGCCAGTGGATCACGCCGCTGAGCCGGTTGAAGTCGACGACCGAGATGGTGACGGTGATCGCGGCCGAGAAGAAGATGCCGACGATGACGCCGGCCAGGAGCAGGGTCTGCACGGCGAGCCCGCCCGGCGCGGTGGCGATCAGGTAGACGATGGCGGCGGCGAGCAGCGCGCCGGCGAACGCGAACACCGTGACGCCGAGCGCGGCCACGATCCCCGCCTGAAAGCCGAGGATCTGCGCGAGCACGACGCCGAAGGCGGCGCCGCTCGACACGCCGAGCACCGACGGCTCCGCGAGCGGGTTGCGCGTCAGCGCCTGGAAGCCGACGCCGGCCACCGCCAGAGCCGCGCCGGCCAGCACGGCCGCGGCCACGCGCGGCAGTCGCAGGCCCAGCGTCACGATGGCTTCCACCGACGAGGCTTCGGCGCGGCCCGCGAGCGCGCGAGCCACCGCCGAGGGCGAGAGCCCGGCGCTGCCGACGAAGAGCGCGGCGAGCGCCACGCCCGCGAGGACGAGCCCGAGCGCCGCGAGGGCGGTGGCGAGCCGCCGCGCGTCGGTCACTTGAACGCCTCGGGGTGGATCATGCGCGCGAGGATCTCCAGCCCCTCCGGCACCCGCGGTCCATAGCGGTGCAGGATCGACAGGTCCACGGAGTACAGGCGGCCGGCGCGGATCGCCGGCACGCTCGTCAGCGTCTGCCACTTCTCCGGCGCCGCGCGCCCCGCCGTCGAGGCGCCGCTCCCGTGATCGGCCAGCACGATCACCTCGGGGGCGCGGGCGACGGCGGCCTCGATGCTGAAGCGGACGTAGCTGACGGGCTCGGCGGCGGTGATCGAGCGCCCCCCCGCCAGCTCGATCATCTCGGTGAGGTGCGAGTCCCGGCCCGGCACGAGCAGCGGATCGGGCCAGAGCACGTAGAGCACCCGTGGCGCGGGCAGCGCCTTCACGGCCGCACGCACGGCCTCGATGCGCCGCCGGATGCCGGCGACGATCGACGCGACCGCGTCCCGGCGCCCCGTCAGCTCGCCGACACGCGTGATGAGGTCGTACATCTCCGCGACGCGGCGCGCGTGGACGACGTAGACGGGAATGCCGAGCCGGCGGAGCTGGAGGAACGTCTCCTCGCGATTGCCCTCGTCGGTGCCGACCACGAGGTCCGGCCTGAGCGCGACGATCGTCTCGAGGCTCGGATTGACCATCCCGCCGACGCGCGGCTTGGCGCGCGCGGCCGGCGGCCAGTCGCAGAAGTCGCTCACGCCGACGATCCGCGCCTCCCCGCCGAGCGCGAAGGCGATCTCGGTGACGCTCGGCACGAGCGAGACGATGCGCGTCGGCGGGCCGGCCAGCGCCACCTCGCGGTCGAGCATGTCGCGCAGCACCAGCGCGTCCGCCGGCGACGCCAGCGCGAGCAGCGCGAGCGCCGCCACCGCGCGAATCACGTCGTCACCGCCCCGAGGGGACAGCGCGCGAGCCGGCCGAGCGCCTCGAGATCGAGCGCGGCGGCCACGCCATCCGCCAGCCGGTCGTAGCGATCGGCGAGGGCCTCGGCGCCCCAGCGTGGCTCCGGCGCCACGCCGCGGCGCGCCGCCGCCGCCGTCAGCAGGGCGCGCCGCAGCGCGCCGCTCGAAAAGCAGCCGTGCAGATAGGTCCCGATCACGCTGCCGACGCGCGTGCCGTCGACGGCCTCGGTCGCGACGCCCGCGCGCTCCGTGAGCGCGAAGACCGGCGCGCCGCCGTGGACGGCCGTGCGCCCGCAGTGAATCTCGTAGCCCTGGACCGGCGCACCCGCCGCCGCGCCGAACGGGCCACCGGCCAGCACGCGGCCGTGCACGCGCGCGGTCGTCTTGTCGCGCGCGAACGTCGTGACCACCGGCAGGAGGCCGAGTCCCGACACGCTCGTCGCGTCCGACTCGACGTGGTCGGGATCCGCCAGACGCTCGCCGAGCATCTGATAGCCGGCGCAGATGCCGATCACAGCGCGACCGTCGGCGGCGGCGCGCGCGATGGCGGCGTCGAGCCCGCGCTCGCGGAGCCAGGCCAGATCCGCGACGGTCGTCTTGCTGCCGGGCAGCACGACGACGTCGGCGCCGTCGATCGCGGCGGGGCCCGTGACGAAGCGCACGGCCACGCCCGGCTCCGCGGCCAGCGGCTCGAGGTCGTCGAAGTTGGCGATGCGCGGCAGCCGCGGCACCGCGAGGGTGAGGCGGCCGTCGGCGACATGGCGCGCGCCGCTCTCGAGCCCGAGCGAGTCCTCCTCGGGCAGCGGCGCCTCGCCCAGGTGCGGGACGACGCCCAGCACGGGCACGCCGGTGCGCGCGGCGAGGAGAGCGAGCCCGGGCGCCAGCACGCTCGGATCGCCGCGCAAGCGATTGACGACGAGGCCCGCGACGCGCGCGCGATCGTCGGGGGCGAGCAGCGCCAGCGTGCCGACGAGGGCGCCGAAGACGCCGCCGCGATCGATGTCGCCGACGAGCAGCACGGGCGCCTCCGCCAGGGCCGCCACGCGCATGTTGGCGAGGTCGAAGTCGAGGTTGATCTCCGCGGGGCTGCCGGCGCCCTCGATCACCACGAGGTCGTGAGCGCGCCGCAGCCGCTCGAGGCTCTCGACGACGACCGGCCAGAGCGTCGGCGCCAGCCGTCCGT
>Ga0137407_10000982_pt1 | contig 18777 bp, 22 predicted proteins | sample CZOMad2_2_16fung_FD_108410 | JGI IMG/M metagenome (GOLD analysis project Ga0137407, IMG submission 108410) | Vadose zone soil fungal communities from Angelo Coast Range Reserve, California, USA - CZOMad2_2_16fungal (Illumina Assembly) | ecosystem: Environmental > Terrestrial > Soil > Vadose... | reverse complement strand
CGCTCGGGCCGTACGCGATCGATCGCCGTCAGCCCGGCCCCCGCGACGTGCACATCGACATCCTCTTTTGCGGCGTCTGTCACAGCGACCTCCACCAGGTCCGGGCGGAGTGGGGCGGCGAGGTCTTCCCGATGGTGCCGGGGCACGAGATCATCGGCCGCGTCCGGCAGGTCGGCAAGCAGGTGACGAAGTTCAAGCCGGGCGACCTCGCGGGCGTGGGCTGCTTCGTGGATTCCTGCCGCGAGTGCGCTCCGTGCCGGTCCGGCCTCGAGCAGTTCTGCGAGAAGGGCGCGGCGTTCACCTACAACAGCACGGAGATGGACCGGAAGACTCCCACGTACGGCGGGTACTCGCGGGAGATCGTGGTCGCCGAGCCTTACGTGCTGAAGGTGCCGTCCGCGCTGGATCCGGCGCGCGCCGCTCCCCTTCTGTGCGCCGGAATCACCACGTACTCGCCGCTGCGGCAGTGGAAGACGAAGAAGGGCGATCGCGTGGGCGTGGTCGGGCTGGGCGGACTCGGCCACATGGCCGTGAAGCTCGCCGCCTCGCTGGGCGCGGACGTGACGGTGCTCAGCACGTCGCGATCGAAGGAGCCGGACGCGAAGCGGTTGGGAGCGCATGGCTTCGAGGTGACCAAGGACCCGGCGACGTTCAACAAGCTGGCGGGGCGGTTCGACTTGATCATCGATACCGTCTCGGCTCCTCACGACTACAACGCGTACCTGGGGATGCTACGCCCCCAGTCGGCGATGGTGTTGGTGGGCGTGCCGCCAGAGCCGACGCCCGTGTCCGCGCCCTCGCTGATCGGGGGAAACAAGCGGCTCGCTGGCTCCATGATCGGCGGGATCCCCGAGACGCAGGAGATGCTGGATTACTGCGCCGCCCACGAGGTCGCGGCGGACATCGAGGTGATCCCGATCCAGGAGATCAACGGGGCCTACGAGCGGATGCTCCGCAATGACGTCCGGTACCGGTTCGTCATCGATCTCGGAAGCCTGCCCTAATGCACAGGTTCAATCGGGAGCTCGACGGTGAAGGTGGCTCCCTTCCCCGTCGCGCTCTCGACCCGGATCTTGCCCCCGTGCGCCTGCACGAACTCGCTCGCGATCCAGAGCCCAAGCCCTAGCCCGCCGTACTGGCTGACCCCGACAGCCCGCTCGAACCGGCGGAAGATCCGCTTCTGGTCCTCGCGCGCGATGCCGATGCCTTCGTCCTGTACGGACAGGAGCGCGCGATCGCCATTGCGCTCGACCCGGACGTGCACCGGCTTCCCTCGGCCGAACTTGAAGGCGTTGAGGAGCAGGTGGGCGATGACGTGCTCGAGGCGGGCAGGGTCCCAGCGGCCCACCACTGGGGCAAGCGCCTCCACCTCCAGCGCTGGGATGACCGATGAAGCGAGGCGGTCTCCCACCTCCCGCGCCAGTGCGCCCAGATCGACGGTCTTCCGGTCCAACTCGACGCGAGCCTGCTGCAGGCGGATCGCGTCGAGAAACTGATGGATCAGCCCGTCCATGCGCAGGATCTGGCGCAATGCAGCACTGAGATCGTCCTGCTCTTCCAGCGCCCCAACCCGACCTCGCAGCCGTTGCAGGCGCAGTTGGAGCGTGGTGAGCGGAGTGCGAAGCTCGTGCGCCGCGACGGTGAGGAAGTTCTCGCGCACCACGTTGGCTTCGTCGGCTGCGCGCAGAGCTCGCAGCCTCGAGTAGCACAGAATGCTGAAGCCCACGCCGATGGCGAGGAATACTGCAGTGGCGATGACGGCAGGCGGCGAGAGTGACGGGGCTCCGGGTGGATCGAGGAAGAAGACGTTCACGATCGCCGCGCCGGAAACCGTGCAGACGAGCCCTGGCAAAAGCCCGCCGTACCAGGCGCTGATGAAGTTGGCACCGTGGAAGAGCATGAAGGGCACCATCTCGAGCGATGGCCGGAGGGCGGCGTGCAGCGCCGCTGCTCCACCCAGCGCGGCTGCGACGACGGCCCAGGATCGGATGCGCGCGCGGGCCTCGCTCATGGCGCGCCATCATGGGTGCGATCGGTAGCGTGTCAATGGCTGTTGGTCCTTGGAGTGCGCCAGCCGTGCAGTCGAGCGCATGTTGCAACGGTTCAGCCGCCACTCGACGTGGGAGAATGGAAGGATGCGGAGGAAGAACGGGCTTTGCTGGCTGCCGGCGACCGAGCTGGCACGCAGGCTGCGACGTCGTCAGTTGACCGCCGTCGAGGTGCTGGAGGCCCACCTCGAACAGATCGAAGAGCACAACCCGACGCTCAACGCAGTCGTCTCGCTCGATGCCGACCGGGCGCGGCAACTGGCCAGAGCGGCCGACGCAGCTTTGAAGCGCGGTGAGATCCTGGGGCCCCTCCACGGCGTCCCGATGACGCTCAAGGATGCGCATGACGTAGCGGGCCTGAGAACGACCCTGGGCACCGTGGAGCTCGACCGGGTCGCGGACGAGGACGGAACGGTCGCGGCCCGGCTGCGCGCGGCGGGAGCGATCGTCATCGGTCACACGAACGTGCCCTCCTGGCTGGCGGACCACCAGACCGCTTCGACGACGACGGCCTGCCGATCGGCATCGAGATCGTTGGACCGCGCTGGTCCGAGATGCGCCTGCTGAGAATCGCCCGCGAGCTGGAACAAGCGGGGATCCTGCCCGGGTTCGAGCGGCCACCGGGCGATTGAGAGCGTCGCTTTGCCGAAGCCGGTAGGAAGTCGATCCCATTTGGGTTAAGGGAGCACCGTCACTTCGTCAGGAGATCCGCATGAGGAGCCTTCGGGCCGCGTTGTCGCTTCTGTTCGCGTTCTTTCTGTTGGGGAAGGCGCATGCGGCATCGACCATCGATTCACGAACGGCGGTCGCTGACGGGGTCAAGCTGCATTACCTCGTGTCCGGCAGCGGCCCGCCGGTGATTCTCTTGCACGGCTACGCGGAAACGTCGCGCATGTGGAGGCCGCTCATTCCGCGCCTCGCCGAGAAGTTCACGGTGATCGCGCCGGACTTGCCGGGGATCGGCGATTCGGACATCCCCCGGGACGGCCTGGACATGAAGAGCGCCGCGGCGCGCATCCACTCGCTCGTCAGGTCACTGGGCGTCGAGAAAGCGCGGGTGGTGGGCCACGACATCGGCCTGATGGTGGCGTACGCCTACGCCGCGCAGTTCCCCGCCGAGACGGAAAAGCTCGTCTTGATGGATGCCTTTCTTCCCGGCGTGGCCGGCTGGGAGGCCATCTACAACCACCCCCACCTCTGGCATTTCAGGTTCAACGGCCCGACGCCAGAAGCATTGGTGAAGGGTCGCGAGCGGACGTATTTCGAGAGCCTCTGGAACGACTTCGCCGCCGACAAGACGCATTCGATTCCAGAGGCCGATCGCGTCGCTTACGCGAAGGCTTACGCCCGTCCGGGACGGATGCGCGCGGGATGGGCGTATTTCGGTTCGTTCCAGAAGGCGGCGAAGGACTTCGAGGACCTCTCTCGGACCAAACTGACCATGCCGGTCCTTTCCATGGGCGGCGCGAAGGCAAACGGAACGGCGCTGGGCGAGCAAGCGAAGATCGTCGCTGCGGACGCGGAGGTCGTCGTCCTCGAGAACACCGGACACTGGATGATGGAGGAAAACCCGCAGCAGACGATGGACGTGCTGACGAAGTTCCTCTGAGGAGTCAGGGCCTGAGGACCGCGCGGAAACGGACGCGGTTTTCCATCATCTTCGCGAAGGCCTGCTCCGCCTGCTCGAGCTTGAAGACCTCGACGCGCGGACGGACGCCAGTGAGGACGCTGAAGGCGACGGTCTCCTCGGAATCGATCGCGCTGCCGCTGGGCCATCCCGCGACGCTCTTCCCGCTGAGCAGGGTCAACCCGGAGACCTTCAGCGGTTCCATCGCGGCGGCTACGATGAGGAGCTTGCCGCGAGGCTTCAGGCCGTCCACGGTGCTCGCGATGGCATCGCTGTTCGGCGCCGTTGCCAGGACGAGGTCTGCTCCTCCAAGCTTTTGCAAGCCTTCGGCGGCGGTGACCTTCTCCGTGTCGACGTACTCGTGCGCGCCGAGCTGCTGAGCGAGCTCCCTCTTGTCCGCGCCGCGCGAGACGGCGATGGTCCGGAAGCCCATGCGGGCGGCAAACTGGATGCCAAGGTGTCCGAGGCCGCCGATGCCTTGGACCGCTACCGTCTCGCCCGAGCGCGCGCCGCTGTTGCGGAGAGCGTTGTAGGTGGTGATGCCGGCGCAGAGCAGCGGCGCGGCTTCGGCGGCGTCCAGCTTCTCGGGAATGCGCGCGGCGGCTTCGTGCGGGACCATGACGTATTCGGCGTAGCCGCCGTCGTAGCTGATGCCGGTGATCTGCTGGCGCTCGCAATTGATGAAGAGGCCCTTGCGGCAGGCGTTGCAGACGAAGCAGTGGCCGCCGTGCCAGCCCACGCCTACCCGGTCGCCCTTCTTCCACTCGGTCACGTTCGCGCCCACCTTCTCGACGCGGCCGGCGATCTCGTGGCCCGGAATGCGCGGCAAGGAAAGGCCCGGATAGGCGCCGAACTTCACGAGCGCATCGCTGTGACAGATTCCGCAAGCCTCGACCTGGATCCGGATCTGCCCGGACGCCGGCTCCGGCAATTCGCGCTCGACGAGCTCGAATGCGCCGCCGGGCTTCGACACTTGGACGGCCCTCATCATCTTCGGCATTTTGGCTCCTCCCGCTGCACGCGTTTCGGCGAGATGCCTGTGCAGATGCCCATGCCGTCAAGTCGATGCGAAGCCGCTTGTTGCGAGGCAGCGAAGTCAGGCAGGCTCGATGAAACACCGCAGCGCGTCACCCGCCGGGATGCGCACATCGTCCAGGTACCACTGAAACCGCTGATGCGCGACGGGGATCACCAGGCTCGAACCGTCGATGCTGATATCGCCACTCGGTTGGCCGTTGCCGCTCGAAAGGTCCCCTTCCAAGATGCAGTTCCCGTTCTCCGGCGCCCAGAGGACGACAAGCACATGGGACGGCGCATCGATGTTGCCGAGGAAATCGCCGCCGCGGGGCTTCGTAGCGGCTTCTCGCGCCGCCGCGTCCCAGTCACCGTCGAACCAGCCGCGCACCAGCACGAGACCGCCGTCCTCCCGCCCGAATACCCACGATGTGCCCGGACCTCCGGGTTCCCACACCGCGGCACGGAGCCCATCCAGGTGCCACGGAATTCCCCAACGCCACCGCCCCATCTGCTCCAGAGCACTGCATGCGGCGTCGTAGTCCCGCGACCCTTCCTCAGCTCCCCGCCAGCTGCGGGCGGCACGCGCGTCCGCAATCAGGAATGGACCTCCCTCGCTGCTGACGGTCCCAAGCTGATCCATCAATCTCGGAAGTATAGCTCGTCGCCGCGAATGCCAGCCGTCAGGATTTCTCGGCCAGTGGACGGAGGTCGAGCTCGGCGGTGCCCACCGCGGCGGCATAGCGCGGCGCCCACTCCATCGCGTCCTGCAGCGACCGCGCCTCGAGGATCACGTAGCCGGCGATCAGCTCCTTCGATTCGGTGAACGGCCCATCGGTCACCGTGTGCTTGCCGCCGGCGGACTTGAACCGTCCGCCCTTCGAGCTCGGCTGGAGCTCCTCGGCCGCGACCAACACGCCGGCCTTGGTCATCTCCTCGATCAATCGCCCCATCTCGGCCATCTGCTTCGGCATGGGCGCGACGCCGGCTTTCCTCGCCGCGTCGGCTTTGTACATCGCCATGAACCGCCGCGTCGTCAGTCCCGCCGGTTTCGGCGAGAGGCCGATGTCCCACGGTTCAGTCACTGGCCGGATGTCGACCTCGACGTTGCCCATCACGGTCGCGAAACGAGACGCCCATTCGATCGCTTCCTCGATCGACTCCACCCGGAGAATGGCGAAGCCCGCCGGCAGCGCGTTCGACGCGCTGAAGGGACCTCCGATGACGGTGCGCCTGCCGCCGGAGAACTGGAGGCGCACGCCCTGCGAGCTCGCCCGGAGGCCCTCGGCTCCCAACAGCACGCGCGCCGCCGCCATCGCCCCGATCACCTTCCCGACCCGGGCGATCAACTCCAGGCTGGGAGCGGCGCCCGCCTCCCAGTGCGGATTGGTCCGGTGCATCATCATGAACCGCATCGGCGTGCCTCCGGATCGCTGCCCGAGGCGTGCTCAGCCGCGAAAAACTCCAGCAGCGCGGCCGAGAGGACCTCCGGCTTCACGTTGTGCGTCTGACCCTTCAGCGTGCGCAGCTGCGCGCCCGGGACGGCCTTCGCCACGGCCCGCACTGCTTTTTGCAGCCTGGCGTCGGTCTTCTCGCCGTGGATCGCGAGAGTGGGGGTGGTGATGGACGCAAGCCGCGCGGCCGGCAGCGAGAAGTCACCCATCACGGTGGCATCGTAGGGAAGCGTATGCGCTACTGCTTCCAGCTTCCGCCACACCCAGGGCATCAGGCGCATCAGCACGACGAACGGGGCGGGGACGCCGACCATCTTGCGCATGAAGTATTTGACCGCCGCGCCGCGGCGCCCTTCGGCGATCATCCGGTTGAGCTGCCCCTGGTGATCCGCGGCCGCATGGTGAGCCACCAGGATGATCGCGGGTCCCGCGCCGGACCGCTCGAACGCAATGCGGGTTCCGTCTTTCGAAGTGACTTTTTCCATGAAGGTTGTCCTTGGACCGTGATCAGTCGCGCGCGCGCAGCGGAATGAGCGAACGGAGCCGGGCATCGCGCAGGTAGAGCCCTCCCCAGATCAAGATGGCGACGTAGATCGGGAAGAGGGTGTGGCTGAAGAGTGGATCGCCGACCCGCACATGGGTGGCGATGGCGCCCCCGAGGTAGCCCGTCAGCAAGATCGCTCCGAGTACGGAGGTGCGTGGAATCGCATACAGGATGACGCAGAGGAGCAGAACGGTGCCCAGGCCGAAGACGACGCTCACCGGGTACCCGAGCTTGGCAGTCCCCTCCAGAACAGGGGGCAGTCGCAGCAGCTTGGCGACGGCATCGAAGGCCAGGAACAGGATCGCGAGGCCGCTCATGATGCGTCCGACCCAGAGCCTTTTCCCCGAGGCGGCGGCGGTCCGTGTGTCGGTCACCTCGATCGACTTCCCTCTCTCCGCGATCACTTCCATGCGAGCAGTCTCCCTCTCTGGTCGGAAGCCGGGCTTCCGAGCGGTTTCGCGGGGTCGGAACCCCGCTTCTCCATGGCGACGAACCAGGGTGGGCGAAATCGACACGCCCCCGGTTCTTTTTTTCGCGATGGGGGAGGCAAACTAACCGGTGCCGGTAGTTTGCGTCTCGCGAATTCTGCGTGGCGTCCGGATCGAGAGGGATACCGCGGCGCTACGTCCGTAGACTTGGAAAGGCGGCCTTGAGCTTGTTGAAATACATGTAGGAAACGACCAACAGGCCCAGGAAAATCAGCGGATCGATGACGAACAGAACGCTGATCCTCGCATCGCCAGTGGCAAAATGAGCGATGCTGGCCGAGACCAAGGTGATCCCGAACCCGAAATAGGCGAACTCCTTGATCTTGGTGGGGACGCCGGGCACCAGCAGCGCAAGAACTCCCAGTGCCTTGGCCACCGTGATCTCCGCCTTGAAGTAGTTGGGCAATCCCAGATGGACGAAAGCCCCCTCCGAAAATGGGAAGCGGTCGATGAAGGTGAAGTTGACGATGCTGAACACCATCACGGCACACACAATCCCCGTGGTGGTCCAGTAGACGATTCGATCTCTTCGCGTTCCCAAGCCTTTGGCCGCGTTCGGGGTGGAGCCCTGGATGGCCTCTGTCGCCGTGATCATGATACGGTTCCTCCGGACATCAGATTATACGGAATAGATATCGTATGACTTCCATATCGTCAAGCGATTCGGACGCGGCCCAGCGCCGGCGGCGGTTGACCGCGGCGATCAAGCAGTCGCTGCGCGCGCTGAGCATCCAGCTCTCTCTGCTCAACCATCAGGTCGGCGCGCGCGCCGGTCTCAACGACGCCGACCTCGATTGCCTCGACCTGGTCGCCCGCCACGGTCCGCTCAGTCCGAGCGCCCTGGCGCAACGCGCCGCACTCCACCCAGCCACCATCACCGGGATCCTGGACCGGCTCGAACGCGGCGGCTGGGTAGCCCGCGAACGCGACCCGTCCGACCGCCGCTCTGTCGTCGTCCGGGCCCGGCGCGACCGGAACCCGGAGCTGATGCGCCTCTACTCGGGGATGAACTCCTCGATGAACGAGATCTGCGCCGGATATGGAGACGCCGAGCTCGAAGTGCTGGCCGATTTTCTCCGCCGCACCGTGGACGCCGGACGAAGCGCGACCGACAAGCTAGCCGAGGACTAAGTCGACCAGATGACCTCGCGGAGGCGAGGTCGCCGGAGATAAAGCCCCAGCCAGATCAAGAATCCAAGGAGGATGTTGATGTAGACGGGTTCCCCGACGCGCAAGTGAGTGATGATGGTACCGCCCACGTATCCGGTGAGGAGGATCGCTCCGAATACAGCGGTCTGTGGGACGAGATAGACCACGGCGCAAAGCAGCTCGATCACGCCCAGCGGCCTGATCAGGGACTCGGGCAAGCCCAGGTGGCTCACCCCTTTGACCACTTCCGGGTGAACGATCAGCTTCATCACCGCGCTGTAGACAAAGGGAAGAGCGACGAGGATCGACACGATGCGTCCCGCCCAGATCGCTTTCTTGTTGCCCTCGTCCATCTCGCCTCCGCGTTCGCGTCCGTCAGTCGGAGCGCCGGGAGGTAACTACCACGCGAAGCTACCCGAATCACGGTGTGACGACAGCGACCGCTTCGCGCTCGGCCGCCGCGCCCTGCAGATCGATCCGGAGGGTGGTAGCCGCGCGGGAGGAAGGCTCGCCCAGCGCTACCCGAAGCCGGTCGCGTCCGTCCGGAAGCGGCAAGGTGAACGTCACAGCCCGATCGGAATCGAACCGGACAGTGGAGGCGAGGCGCGGTCGTGAATCCAGCAGCACGAGGCGCGATTCCTGCGGGCAGCGCTCCTTCGTGTCCCTGCGCGCCGCGAACGCCGCTTGCGCCTGGAGCTTCCTCTGGCCCAGGCCCTGTTCGATCCAGAGCTTCTCGAACGCGCCGCGCTCGAGCGTGGCACAGCCTGTCGCAGTCGGAATCCTTGCGAACGGTGCGTCGATGCGCCCCGCGATGGCGTATCCGACCCGATGCACCTCGCGGCGATCGAGATCGATGCGCCACGACTCCAGCGAGCGGGTCGTGCTCGCCAGATCGAGGCGGACCACATGGACGCCGTCGGGAAGGTCGAAATTGTAGAGAACGTCGCGCCAGCCGTCGCGAGGAGTCTCCCCGAGCCTGCCCGACGAGCGGAGAGCACGGCCGCTGTCCGTCGAGGCGGTGACCTCGAGCGGCAGCCATTCGCAAGCGGCGTCCTGCGAGTGCAGCACGATCTTCAACTGCAGGGCCTTCATCGCGGGCCAGACCCGAAGACGGGCGAGCTCGATGCCCGCGTCCTGATAGCAGGACGGCAGCTCCGGGTCGATCTCGAGCAATTTTGCTCCGTGCAGGAGCCGGCCCAAGGAGATGTCGCGATGACCCGATTTGGGGGGAGAAGGAGCCGGCGCCGGATTGGGCGGTTCAGTCAGCGCGCGCTCCAAGGCCTCGAGCTGCGCGCGCCGGGCGCGCTCGATGTTTGCCTCTGGACGCGCCGTCAGCACGTTCAGCGTTTTCTGCATCGCCATCCAAGGGAGGATGATCGAGCCGAGCGCGACGGCCGCCGCGAAGGGGACCAGGAACCTGGCGCGGACCCGGCGCGTCCGAGGCGCTGGTGCGTCGAGGGCGAGCAGCGCCTCCACTGCAGATGCTGGACGGGCGGCGCGTTTCCGGGCCGTCAATCGACCCAGGAAGGCGCGAAAGCCCGGAGTGACGTTCAGATGGTCGAGCCGAAGCTCCAGGTCCGGTCCGAGGATGTCCTCCGGTGCCTTGCGGCCGACCAGGTGAACCAGGGTGGCTCCCAGCGCGTACAGGTCGGCCGTCGCATCGACGGTGCCACCCAGCTGCTCGGGCGGCATGTATCCGAAGGTGCCGACCAGCGTCGCTCCGTGGGTCACTCCCTCCACGGCGCGCGCAGCGCCGAAATCGACCGGCGCGAGCGTGCCGTCGGCGCGGCGCAAGACGTTCGCCGGCTTGACGTCGCGGTGCACGATTCCGCGCTCGTGCAGATAGCGCAGGATGTTCAGGAGCTGCCGCGCGATGACGCGCGCCTCCGCTTCGTCGATGCCGATGCGTCTGGAGAGGGGCTCGCCGTCGACGAGCTCCTGGGCGAGATAGAGGCGCAGGGAAGGGCCGTCGCCTTCGCGGAAGGAGTCGATCAGGCGCGGGATCCGCGGGTGGGAGACGGAACCGAGAAGACGCGCTTCCCGCTCGAACGCCTCGAGCTGTTGCGCGGTCGGGACGAGCGCGAAGACCAGTTCCTTGAGCGCGACCATCCCGGTTGGCCCCTGGGCGCGGTAGGTCCTGCCGTGCGGAGACTGCGCCAGCACCGACAGGACGCGGTAGGCTCCGGCGCGGGCGGCGGCGCCGCATGCAGGACAGCGATGGCCATCCAGCGGAGCGGAGCACGACGGACAGACCGAGGCGGCGTCCATCCAGCGATGATGACACCGGGGTCCGGCGGCACCAGTTTTCCAACTGGAGCCGCTGTCGCACAGGGCGCCTTGGAAGGCGCTGGCCGCCAGGCGAACGGCTACAATGCGCTCGCGCCGACACACCCGAAGTGCTCCATGCTCAGCCCGCTCGACATCGCACGCCGGCGGTTTGCAAGCCAGCACCTCGCCGAGCCCGCGCTTCGCAGTCCAGCCGACGTGGTGGGATGGCTCGGGGCCGTCCAGGCCCAGGACTACCTGGCGGCGAAATGGGGAGTCGCCCAGCGCACGGCGGAACCGAAGGATGCAGCGGTCGAGCAGGCCTTGAATGCCGGCACGATCCTCCGCACCCATGTCCTGCGCCCCACCTGGCATTTCGTGCGCGAGCGCGACATCCGCTGGATGCTGGCGCTCACCGCGCCGCGGGTGATCGGTGCGAGCGCCTATTACCTGCGGAAACTGGAGATCGATGATGCGCTGGTTCGCCGAAGCCGGGCGGCGCTCACCAAAGCGCTGCAGGGAGGCAAGCACCTCACGCGCGCGGACCTCGGCTCGGTGCTGCGGCGGGCGCGGATCGAAGTCGGCGGGCCTTTGCGTCTTGGCTTGCTGCTGATGCGCGCCGAGTTGGACGGGGTCATCATCAGCGGCGCGCGGCGCGGGAACCAGTCCACCTACGCGCTGCTGGAGGAGCGCGTGCCTCCCGCTGCGCCAATCGAGCGCGACGAAGCGCTGTCGCAGCTCGCGATCCGGTATTACACGCGCGGGCCCGCGACCGTGCACGACTTTGCGTGGTGGTCGGGGCTCACGGTCACCGACGCGAGAAGGGGCACCGCGGCCGCGGCACGGGGCCTGCACAGGGAGTCCGTGGACGGAAGGGAGTACTGGTTCACCGCCGGGCCGCAGCCTGCGCCGGGCAGGCCCGCGCAGGCGCGGCTGCTGCCGAACTACGACGAGGCGTTCGTCGGATTCAAGGATCGGAGCGCTTTCCTGGAGCGCCTGAAGAGTGGGGGGGCAAAGTTGCCGGATCCGGCACTCCGGGCGCACGTGATCGGGATCGACGGGCAATTGGTGGGGGGCTGGAGGCGAACGTTCGAAGGGAAGAGCGTCAAGGTTCATGTGACCGTGATCACCCGGGCGACGGCGGCTGAGCACCGAGCCATCGCCGCCGAGGCAGCCCGGTACGGCACGTTCCTTGGATTGCCCGTCCAGCTCGGTGATGCGAGATCTTCAGCCGCCCATCCACCGTCACGAAGAGGTTCTCGGGCTTGAGATCGCGGTGGACTACACCCTTGTCGTGTGCGGCCGTGAGACCCCGCGCCAGCTGGACGGCGTAATCGATGGCCTGTTGACAAGTGGGACGCTGCGTTTCGACGAGTGAACGGAGAGTGCGGCCCTCCAGCAGCTCGGAAACGATGTACGGCTCATTCTCGTGGACGCCGACATCGTGCACAGCAACGATGTTCGGATGGTTGAGGGATCCGGCCGCGCGCGCTTCCAACTCGAACCGCTTCAGCTGCACTTGGTCGCGAAGCCCCGCGAGAATCTTGATCGCAACATCCCGGCCAAGGCGCGCGTCATGGGCCCGATACACCACTCCCATCGCACCGGCGCCGAGCGGCGCCACGATCTCGTAGGGCCCGAGACGATCGCCGGCCGGCAGCTCTCGCATGCGTGAATACTGGCCCCGCCGCGGCGGGCTTACAAGCTACGGCGCCAGTCGACAGAGTTGGCGCTGCCGTTCGAATCGCAGGCCAGACTCTAGTGCGGCGCCTCGTCGACAGACCGAGTCCGTCTTCGAGGCGCCGCTGCCGAGAGTGGTCAGGCGGCGAGCAGCCCGCCGTCCACCGACAACTCGTGCCCGGTGACGAACGCAGCGTCGTCGCTGGCCAGGAAGAGCGCGGCGTGCGCGACATCGTCGGCGGCACCGAATCGACCCAGCGGGATGCGCTCGGTCGTGTGCTGCACGAAGCCCTCAAGCGCCTCGGCCGACAGACCCGTCTTTTCGAGGATCGGGGTGGTGATCGGCCCTGGCCTCACGACATTGACGCGCACGCCCCGGGCCGCCAGCTCGATCGCGGCGCCCCTGGCGAGGGCGGCCAGCGCGGCTTTGCTCGCCGAATAGACTGCGGCGCCGGCAAAGGCGCGCTCCGACACGACGGATGTGTTGACGATCACCGACGCTCCCTTGCCCAGGAGCGGCAGCGCCGCCCGGAGCGCCAGGAACGGCCCCTTCAAGTTCACCTGGATGGTGTGGTCGAACAGCTCCTCGTCCGAATCGGCGAGCGGAACGAACTTCGCGATCCCTGCGTTGAGGAACAGGACGTCAATCCTTCCGTGAGTGCGACCGATTTCCTGGAAGAGCTTGCGCACCTGTGCGGGGTCACCCGCGTCCGACTGCACCACCTCGGCCACCCGTGACAGCTCCTTGCGCGCCGCCGCCAGCGTGTCCGGGTTGCGCCCGGTCACGATCACCTTTGCGCCCTCGGCCGCGAAAAGCCTCGCCGTAGCGAGCCCGATGCCCGTGGTTCCACCTGTGATCACTGCCACCTTGCCCGACAGCTTGCCCATTGTGCCACTCCTGTCATTGTAGACCGGACGGTCTAGTTAGGCTTGGGATGCCGTCTCCCTGAAATGGACTCATCGGTCTAGAATCGGGAGTGCTCTTCAGTCGATGGCGCGGAGCGTCACGGCCACCAGGTCCCGCGGGGCAGCCGACCCGGGCATCGCCTTGACCATCACGCGCAGGCCCTGCAGCGCCCCGACCAGGAAGCGGGCAGTCTGCTCGATGCGCTTCGGCGCGAGCTTCAATTCACCTTCCCGCACGCCGCGGCGGAGCGCCTCGGCCAGAGCGCGTTCTTGCCGGGCCATCGTCGATGCAACCAGCCGGCCGACTTCCGCATCGCGCGGCAGGAGCTCCGTGGCGGCGTTCACCAGAAAGCACCCATTGTCGCGATCGGCGCACTCCAGCGCACCCTCGAAGACTCCGCGGAGCGCGGCCCGCACCGATCCTCCTTCGAGCGCCTCCGACAGCCGGCCGATTGCGAGGTCTGCGTAGCGCCGCAGGCTGGCCAGGAACAGCGCGCGCTTGTCGCCGAAGGTGTTGTACAGGCTTTGCCGCGCCAGGCCAGTCGCCTCGAGCAGGTCGGGAAGCGTGGTCGCCTCGTAACCTTTTCGCCAGAACGCGTGCAACGCAGCGTCCAGCACTTGCTCCCGGTCGAACTCAGGCGTCCGGGCCAATCGGTTCCTCGACCTCGCGGATGGCGCGCATCAGCGGGGTTCTGTCGCCATTCCCCTCTCGCCGCAAGTCCGACTCCCACGTTTCGGTGTAAAAGACGCTCTCATGGCGAAGAAGCTGCGCATCGCCCTGGAAGAGCTGCGCTGGGCATTCGACGCTCGGGACAGCGAGTATTCGTGGGTCCTCGACACCGAAACGGGCGAGGTGCTCCGCCTGTGCGAGGATGACGAGCTGCCGCTCTCCATCGAGAAAATCGAGGAGGACCAGACCGGCCGGTTCCTCGGCATCGATCCGGAGGACCCGCACGAGTGGTACCGTGACATGGAGGAGTTCATCGCAACGGTTGCGGACTCCAGACTGCGAGAGCTGCTCGAGGTCGCCATCGCGGGGAAGGGCGCGTTCCGCCGTTTCAAGGACGTGCTCATCCAAGCCCCGCAGGAACGCGAGCGCTGGTTCCGTTTCCAGGAGGAACGGGTCAACGGCCGGCTTCGCGCCTGGCTGGCAGCAAACGGCATCGAGACGCTGGAGGGCTGATCCGTGGTGGCCCGATCATGTGCTCGAACTCGTCCCGGGGCGGGACGCGCCGCGTCATCGGACATGACGCTACGGAGAGTCGCGGGGACGCTGCAGGTCTCGAACCCTGACCGCGTCGTCTTCCCGGAGATCGGCCGCACCAAGGGCGACGTCGTCGCCTACTACGAGCGGATCGCCTCACGCGCGCTGCCGCACGTCTCAGGTCGCCCGCTCTCCATTCGCCGCTACCCGAAGGGACTCGCCGCGCTCGGGTTCTTCCAGAAGAACGTCCCCGACCACTACCCGGAGTCGATCGATCGCTTCGCCGTTCCGCGAAGCCGGGCGGCGTCGAAGAAGCACCCGAGCAAGGGAGGCAAGGACCAGGACTTCACGGTCTATCCCGTCGTGGGCAAGCCTGAACACCTCCCGTACCTCGCGAACCAAGGCGCGATCGAGCTCCATGTGCCGACGTCGCGCGCTGCCGATCTCTTCCACCCGGATCGCCTGGTCATCGATCTCGACCCGCCACCCGGCCCGTTCGCGGGCGTCCGCCGCGCGGCGTACATCGTCCGAGATGCGCTCGCCGAGCACGGCCTGGCGAGCGTGCCGGTCGCGACTGGGTCGAAGGGCTATCACGTCGTATCGGCGATCCGCCCGTCGGCTTCGAGCGAGACGATCGCCGTCACGCTCCAGAAATTCGCTGCGCTTCTCGCCGCCAAGCACGGAGAAGAGCTCACCATCATGTTCCGCGTAGCGTTGCGGGGCGGGCGCGTCTTCATCGACTGGCTGCGGAACAACCCGATCGCGACCGTGATCGCGCCATACTCGCTTCGTGCGCGGCCGCGCGCCACGGTGGCGGTGCCGCTGAGCTGGACCGAGATCGAGAAGACGGATCCGGACGCATTCAGCATCGCCGACCTGGATCGCCTCCTCGACCGGCCCGACTCGCTCGCCGAGCTCGCTTCCGCTCCGAGCGATACGGAGCGCTTCGTCACCACCGTACAGGCGTCGTTCGAGGCGTCGGGTCTAGTCCTAGAGACATTCGACCGCTTCCGCTCCTAGCTCTGCCCCGATACCGTGCTCGTCCGGCGCCAGGGAAATGCAATCGTTCTGGAGCCTGCAGACGAATGGCCCGAAGGATACGTCGAGTCCTTTGCGGGGTGCCGGGCATGCGCGACACACCGACGCCCGTCAGGGGCCGGCGGTCCAGTGGATCTGGCCATGGAGCGCAGCAGTCCCGCCCTCGCAGTGCTGCTCGAAGCGCAAGTCGATCGCGCTCAGGATGCCGCTGTTGTACGCCACGCTGTCGACAACGAACCAGCCCGTGAGCGTGTTGCACCCGCGTCCCTGACCGGACCAACTGAGCCCGCCGTGCGCGGGATTGTGGAAGGGATACCGCTCGAGGTTTCCGTAATAGCCGGGTACCAGCTGAACGGTGCCGGTCATGCCCTGGAAGTCGCCGCGCCAGGTCTGGTTGCCGACGACGATCGTGAGCCGGTTGCACACCGCTGAGACGGATAGCCCGGTATCGGCCGGCGTATAGGTGACGGTCTGTCCTTGGCCGATGTAGTCGCCCTGATCGCTCTGAAGATAGACGTAGTTGCCCGCGGCGGGCGTGGAGCCGGGAACCGGCTGCCAGAGGCCAGACGGTAGCGGATTGATCGGCCCGCTGCCATTCGAAGTACCGCAGCTCGGGGGTGGCGGTGCCGCACTACTCGACCTCCCCGTGAATGTCGCTGTGAAGCGCAAGTTCTGTCCACAGCCTGAGGCGGTCCCCGTGAGCGTCAAGGTCAGCGTGTCCTGCGCCAGGTTCCCGATCCCGCTCTCGTAGCGGACCGTCACCGGGCCACAGGACTGATTCGTCGGCGGGCAGGCCACAGGATCCATCGAGAACGTCGTGGCGCTGTCGAGACCGGCCGGGCCGTCCAGGCCGGCGCACACTCCCGCGATGGACACACGATTGAACCCGGTGCGGTCGATTTGCTGGCTGCCGGTTGTAGTCTGTGTCTGACCGGATATTGCTACGACGACGGAGCCGTCCCAGGTACCGGCGAAATTGCCGGCGTAGTCCTGATTGAGCGTCGGGTGCTGAAGGTGCGTCGAGCCATCACCGCCGCCACAGCCGACCGCCAGAGTCGCCAGGATGCCGATGCGAGCCAAGGTTCCCGTGCGCATTTTCCCCCCACGGACGAGCCGAGCTCGAGGTCTTAGCATGGCCGCCCGAGTCGAGTCCGCCATCGATCCGCCTGAACCTAGGGGGGCTTTCACAATTCTCCACGCTCCTCATCGGTTTTGGCGGCGGGCGGCCGCCGCCGTTGTCGTACGTGGAATTCGATCCCTGAAAGGGCCGGAGCATTGACGGGCGGCCCCTAATGGACCGAGGATTCCATTCCTCCGCGCATACCCGTCGGGGCGGGACGATACATGGATAAGGTGTTCTTGGCGCATCCATTCCAAGAGAAAGATCGCGAGCTCGTACGCGTCGTCGAGGCAATTCTCGAGAGCTTCGAGCTCAAGCCGGTGACCGGCGAAACCGCCGGAGGTGGCGCACTCAGCCAAGTCGTGATGGACCGGATTCGGAATTGCGGCGCATTGGTCGCGCTCCAGACCGCTGCGGTGGCGCGGAACGACGGAAAGTTCAGCACGAGTCGGTGAAGTATATCCTGCACCCTGCGTTCCCTGAGCCCGAGAGGATCGTGACGAACCGAAAGACAGGCTTCAAGTTGTCGTCTGCCGGTTGGGGCGAATTCCGCCTGCGGCTCGCGATCACCCTGAAGAATGGCAAGGTCCTCAATCGGCAGCACGACCTGAAGCTGAAATATCCGCGCAACCCGCAGCGGGATGGCATCAACCCACAACGCGGCGATACAACCCAGGTACTCGGAAGTGCCGGTACGAAAACGTCAGCCGCGCCACAGCTTCGCGTGTTCTTGTCGAGTTCAGTCGCGGATGCGGCCATAGCAGATGCCATCAAGGAAACCCTTGAGCAACATGGAGCGAAAGTCGTGGAGGCGGATGCCGTGGGACCGTCATTCCGACCGCTTGTAGAAAGCATGATTCGGAAAGCGGATGGCATCATCGGAGTGCTGTCGCCCGCATCGGGCAACTCGGTTCACGAGGAACTGCAGCTTGCCGAACGGAACGGAGTGCCGGTGTGGCGGATCGGCGTCGGCTCTGAACCACTCGTGCCGGAACCTCATTGGCGAGTAGACGGCCCCAGCGACGTGGCCTCAGCAGTCAAAAGAGTCGAAGAGATGCTTGCGAGCATTTCCAATCCGCCCCGGCAGAGATAGCGCCGCATTTCGCCGTTGCTGCTGGTTTCGAGCTCATCCGGTTGAGCCTCCATTTCATGTGGGCTGTCCGAAGCAACTAGTCAAGTCCGCCCCATGAGCAGTTAGTGATGTCCGCGTGGAGTCATCTTCAAGCGGCCTTGTTGCTCAGGGTGGGAAGGGCTGCACCCTGGCGGTTGAAGCGGGCGATCAGCTTGCCGCCAAAGCTGACGTCCAGGCTGTCATCGAGCAGCTCGTGCACGAGCACGGGGCAGCGAGCGAGGTGGAGCCGGCCGCGAAGTCGGGGTAGCTGCAGCGTGAGCTTCCCGAAGACCACGGTGTTGTCGTTTGCCACGACCCTCACCCGCTCGCTCTACAGGCCGCCCGGTAAAGGCGGACATCACTAACTGCTCATGGGGCGGACATTTCGGGTGCTCTCTACAAATCGCCGCGGGGGGCTTGACAAACGATCTTCCGAATTGCTAAACGGCGCGCTCCGATTTGGAGGCATCAATGGAATCCCGACTGCAAACATCCGACGAAAGAGCGATGGCTGCAGGGGAGTTCTGCCTCCCGACGCCGCATCGCGCATAGCGTCGAATTCCAGGAACCAATCTCGAGGATGGCGGTAGGCCAGCGGCGGCGCGGGGCCTCCCGGCGAGCGATCCGATCGATGCGGATCAGTTCGCCGCGGGTAGCTCGCAGCGCGTTCCGCGGATCGGCACCGCTGGGCGAAGGACGCCTGCCCTGAACGGCGTTCACGAAGCGATGTAGCTCAATGGGTAGAGCACTGGCCTGATAAGCCAACGGTAGGAGGTTCGAATCCTCCCATTACTACCGGGACCAGGAGGGCCGGCCGCAAGCCGCCGCCGCATCCGGCCGGACGAGGCCATGCGGCCCGCGACGATGAGCCGCTCCGACGCCATCCCCGGCGCTGAGGACGCGAGAAGCGATCGCGTCGGACGCCGGGGCCCGCTGCGGAGCCGCCGCGAAGCGCGCCGCACGGACTGCGCCCGGGGAGGGGACGGGAACAGTGGTCGCGAGCGGCCGGTCCTCCGCTTTTCGCAGGGCAAATGCAGTGCAACGAGGAAGGAGGTGCGCAATGCGTGTCGACGTGTCGATGAAGGAGCGGGTGCTGGTCCTGGTCGACGGCAAGCCGCAGAAGTACCTG
>Ga0137407_10000981_pt1 | contig 18779 bp, 12 predicted proteins | sample CZOMad2_2_16fung_FD_108410 | JGI IMG/M metagenome (GOLD analysis project Ga0137407, IMG submission 108410) | Vadose zone soil fungal communities from Angelo Coast Range Reserve, California, USA - CZOMad2_2_16fungal (Illumina Assembly) | ecosystem: Environmental > Terrestrial > Soil > Vadose... | reverse complement strand
TTGACGGCAAAGGTCAGCGGCTTCCTGTACACTCGCTTCACCTCGAAGATGTGCTGGGCGGGGCCGGGCGCCCCCGCCACCTCTCGAATTCGCGAGCAGTTCACGGTCTCCGTTCGGCGCTGCCACCGTTCCTCGCGGCTCACCCTCAGGCGACGACAGGGAGATCGATGGCTGCCGCTCACCTGCTCACGGAGCTGACCCCCGAGACGCTCGAGGAGCCGATCCGGGCGGAGCTCTTCGGTGTCGAACGCCTCGAGCAGCACGCCGAGAGCCTGGCCGCCGCCCAGCCCGTCCTCAGCGGAACGGTCAGAGGACGCCCGCTGCTCCCGCGCGTCCAGGACAACGGCCGCTTCTTGCGCGAGACGTATCGGGCGGTCGCCAAGGCGATTCGCGAAGAGCGCTCCATCGTGCCCGCGGCAGAATGGCTCGTCGACAACTTCCACATCGTGGATGAGCAGCTGCGCGAGATCCGCGACGATCTGCCGCCGGGCTTCTATCGGGAATTGCCCAAGCTGGCCGACGGGCCTTTCGCCGGCTATCCGCGCGTCTACGGTATCGCGTGGGCCTTTGTCGCGCACACGGATAGTCGCTTCGACCCGGACCTTCTCCGCCGATTCGTGCTGGCCTATCAACGCGTCCAACCGCTGACCATCGGCGAGCTGTGGGCGGTCGCCATCACCCTGCGAGTGGTGCTGGTGGAAAACCTTCGCCGGCTCGCGGAAGGCATCGTGCGCGGGCGCAGCGCACGCGAGGCCGCCGACGCCCTGGCCGACGATCTCCTCGGCCTGAGCGGCGATGAATCACGGCTGGCCACCCGCGCGCTCCAGAGGCTCGAAGAGGCGCGGTTGGGGACCGCCTTTGCTGTGCAGCTCGTTCAGCGACTCCGCGATCAGGATCCTGCGGTGACCCCCGCTCTCGTCTGGCTGGACCGTCGCCTGACTGCCCAAGGGACGACGCCCGACGAGATCGTCCGCGTCGAGCATCAACGGCAGGCCGCGATGAACGTGACCGTCCGGAACGTGATCATGAGCATGGGGCTGATGTCCGCGCTGGATTGGACGGAATTCTTCGAGAGCGTTAGCCTCGTGGACCGCGTGCTCCAGGCGGACGCCAACTATCCCGCCATGGACTTCTCGACGCGCGACAGCTACCGGCATGCCATCGAGGAGCTCGCGAAAGGCTCGGGCCGCGCTGAGCTCGACGTGGCCCGTGAGGCAATCGGACAGGCGGCACGGAGCGACGTACACGACGGCCGGCGGAATGATCCCGGCTTCTATCTCGTGGGGGCGGGGCGCCTTCCATTGGAGACGATCCTCGGCTGCCGAGCCTCGCTGCCCCGCCGGCTCCTCCGTGCCTATATCGGGGCGGCGACGTTCGGGTATCTCGGCACCATCGGCCTTCTCACCTTGGCTCTTCTCGCGCTGCCCCTCTTCGCCGCGTGGGCATCCGGCGTGCGACCGACGGTCCTCATCGTGCTCGGCCTCCTTGCCGTCATCCCGTCGTCGGATCTCGCCATAGCGCTCGTGAATCGCTTCGTCGCGGCCGTGGTGAAGCCGGGAGCTCTGCCGCGATTCGAGCTTCGCGATGGTGTGCCGCCGGCTCTCCGCACCATGGTGGTCGTTCCCACGCTGCTGGCCGCTCGCGGCGAGATCGACGAGCAGATGGAGCGGCTGGAAGTGCACTACCTGGCCAACCCCGACGGCGACCTGCGATTTGCCATCCTCTCGGACTGGACGGACGCGCCCCAGGAAACCATGCCGTACGACGAGGACCTATTGGCCGTGGCGCGCGAGCGGATCGCGGGGTTGAACCAGCGCCATGGAGCGGCACCGGATGGTGGCCACCGATTCTTCCTCTTCCATCGCCACCGGCTCTGGAACGAGCGCGAAGGGGCCTGGATGGGGTGGGAACGCAAGCGCGGAAAGCTTCATGAGCTGAACCGCCTCCTTCGAGGAGCGACCGACACCACGTTTCTGGCCGCTCGGGACCCTGTAGACGGGCCGCCGCCGGATGTCCGCTACGTCATTACCCTGGATGCGGACACGCGCCTGCCGCGCGGGGCCGTCAATCGGCTCGTTGGCACAATAGCGCATCCGCTCAATCGGCCCGGCTTCGATCCAGCCACGGGTCGCGTCGTCGAAGGTTATGGCGTACTCCAGCCTCGGGTCACGCCGCCGCTCCCGGGGCGGCAGGGCTCCATCTTCCAGCAGCTCTCGTCCGGTCAGTCCGGCATTGACCCGTACGCGGCCGCCGTGTCCGACGTCTACCAGGATCTTTTCGGTGAGGGGTCGTACACGGGCAAAGGGATCTATGACATCGACGCCTTCGAATCGGCTCTGACGGGGCGCGTGCCGGAGAATGCGTTGCTGAGCCACGATCTCTTCGAGGGGCTATTCGCGCGCGCGGGACTGGTCACCGACGTCGAGCTCTTCGAGAGCGCGCCCTCGCACTACGGGGTCGCCGCCGCCCGCCAGCATCGATGGGCACGCGGCGACTGGCAGCTGCTGCCGTGGATCCTCCGCGCGCGCGTCCCGCTCATCGGGCGCTGGAAGATGGCGGACAATCTGCGCCGCACCCTGTCTGCCCCTACCGCTTTCCTTACATTGGTGGGCGCATGGACCATGCAGGGCACCTCGCCCGCGACGTGGACTCTTTTCGTTCTCGCGACTATCGGCGTCCCCGCGTTCCTGCCGGTCCTCAACGGGCTGATTCCCAGGAAGCGCGGCATCTCCAAGCGCAGCCACCTGCGCGCGGTCGGCCGCGATGTCTTCCACGCCGTCTCGCAGACGGCGTACACGTTCACCATGTTGGCGTATCAGGCCTGGCTGATGGGCGACGCCGTGGTGCGGACGCTCTGTCGCGTCTACATAACGCACCACCATCTGCTGGAGTGGGTCACGGCGGCCCAAGCGAAGGTCGGGCTCGGGCTCGATCTCCGGGGATTCTATCGCCGCATGGCGGGAGGTCTTGTCCTCACCGTGACCACAGCGGCCCTCGTCGGCTGGCGGCGATACGAGGTGTTAGGCGCGGTCATACCTCTCCTGCTGCTGTGGTTGGCGTCGCCGGCGCTGGCGCGATGGGTCAGCCTGCCTGGGCTCGCCGCCCCGAACGCGCCACTCTCGGCTGCCGACACGCGCGCGCTTCGATTGATCGCGTGCCGGACATGGCGCTTCTTCACGACCTTCGTGGGCCCGGAGGATCACTCTCTGCCTCCGGACAACTTCCAGGAAGACCCCAAGCCCGTGGTGGCTCACCGGACGTCGCCCACCAACCTGGGTCTGTATCTGCTGTCGACGGTGGCCGCCCGGGATTTCGGCTGGATGGGTACCCTCGATACCGTCGACCGGCTGGAGGCGACACTCCAGACGATGCAACGGCTCGAGCGTTTTCGCGGCCACTTTTTCAACTGGTACGACACGACGGACCTCCGCCCGCTCGAACCGCGATACGTGTCGTCGGTCGATAGCGGCAATCTCGCCGGTCACCTCATCGCACTGGGGCACGCCTGCCGGGAAATCATGGAGCGGCCACTCCTTCGTGACGCGGCCCTGGCCGGGATGGAGGACGCCGCGCTGCTCGTTCGGGAGGCCGCGCGCTCTCTCAGCGATGGCCGGCGCACGCGTTCGGTCGTCCGGCAGCGTCTGAACGAGGCTTTGGATGCCGTATCGGCCGTCGTCAAGGCGGGGCCCGGCGTGGGCGATTGGTCGGAGCGCGTCGCTGAGCTCAGGGCCCATGCCCGCGCCGTGACCGACCTCGCGCGCAGCCTGATCGCCGAGGAACGCGTGAGCGCGCCCGCCGAGGAGCCGTCCGAAGAAGTGATCGTGTGGGCCCTCGCCCTGCACGCGACGGTGGAAAGCCACAGCCACGATCTCGCGATGACGAGCCCCATGTCCGGACTTTTAGTCCAGCGCCTCGCGAGCCTTGCCCGAAGCGCAGAGGGACTGCTCAGGGCCATGGAGTTCGGCTTCCTTTTTGACCCGGTACGCAAGCTCTTCTCCATCGGCTACCGGGTCACGGACGGCAGTCTGGATTCCGGCTACTACGATCTGTTCGCTTCGGAGGCCCGGCTCACGAGCTTCGTCGTGATCGCCAAGGGCGATGTCCCCGTCTCCCACTGGTTCCGGTTGGGCCGCGCCTTGACGCCGGTGGAGCAGGACTCCGTGCTCGTGTCCTGGTCGGGCTCCATGTTCGAGTACCTGATGCCCGCCCTCGTCATGCGCGCGCCCGCGGGCAGCCTCCTCGACCAGACATACCATCTCGTCGTCCGGCGCCAGATCACCTACGGCGCGGAGCGGGGCGTGCCGTGGGGCGTCTCGGAGTCCGGCTACAACGTCCGCGATCTCGAGATGACCTACCAGTACTCGAATTTCGGGGTGCCCGGCCTCGGGCTCCGCCGGGGGCTGAGCGACGATATCGTGGTCGCGCCGTACGCGACGGCTCTGGCGGCCATGATCGATCCGGGGTCTGCGGTCCGGAATTTTCAGCGTCTGGCAGAGGCCGGGGGCAGTGGCGCCTACGGCTTCTACGAAGCGCTCGACTACACGCCGTCCCGGCTGGCCGAGAATGCAGAGGTGGCCAGCGTGCGCGCGTACATGGCGCATCACCAAGGCATGTCCCTCGTCGCCCTCGACAATGTCGTGCACGGTGGGATCATGCGCACGCGTTTTCATGCCGAGCCCATCGTCCAGGCCACCGATCTTCTACTCCAGGAGCGGACACCGCGCGATGTCGCGGTCGCCCGGCCGCCCGCGGAAGACTTGATGACGATCGGCGATGCGCGGGAGTTCATCCCTCCCGTGGTCCGGCGCTTCACCACGCCGCACGGAGCGCTTCCCCGCACCAATATTCTGTCGAATGGGCGTTATGCGGTGATGGTCACAGGGGCGGGCTCCGGGTATAGCCGGTGGCGCGACATCGCGGTGACGCGCTGGAAGGAAGACGTCACCCTCGACGTGGGAGGCACCTACGTCTATCTCCGGGATGCCCAGAGTGGCCAAAGCTGGTCGGCCGGCTATCAGCCCACCGGGCGCGAGCCCGACAGCTACGAGGCGGTATTCTCGGAGGATCGGGCGAGGATCGCGAGGCGGGACGGCTCGATCAACACCACCCTCGATGTGCTGGTCTCTCCGGAAGACGACGCCGAGGTGCGTCGTGTCTCGGTCATGAACCTGGGGACACGCACCCGGGACATCGAGCTGACCTCGTATGCCGAGGTGGTGCTCGTGCCCTCGGCCGCCGATGAGGCCCACCCCGCGTTTTCGAACCTCTTCGTCCAGACGGAGTGTGTTCCTGAGCTGGACGCGGTGCTCGCGACGCGCCGGCCGCGATCCTCCGACGAGCCGCGGCTGTGGCTGGCCCACGTGGTGGCCGTCGAGGGCGAAACCGTGGGCGACCTCCAGTGGGAAACCGACCGCGCTCGGTTTCTCGGGCGCGGGCGCGGCGTCCGGAGGCCCATCTCGCAGTCCGAAGGCCGAGCGCTCTCCAACACGGTCGGTTCCGTGCTGGATCCGATCGTGAGCCTGCGGCGGCGCGTGCGCATTCCTCCCGGCGCCACCGTTCGGTTGTCGTTCTCGACCATGGTGGCGCCATCGCGCGAAGAGGCTCTCGGCCTTGCCGAGAAGTACCGCGATGCCGTCACGTTCGACCGTGCCGCCACATTGGCGTGGACCCGGGCCCAGGTGCAGCTGCATCATCTCGGCATCGGGCCCGACGAGGCCCACCTTTTCCAGAGCCTTGCCCGGCGCGCGCTCTTTCTGGACCGGACGCTACGGCCCTCCGGGGACCTGCTCACGCGCGAGGCGGGCGGTCCTCCGTCTCTGTGGCCGCATGGTATCTCGGGGGACATTCCGATCGTCCTCGTGCAGATCGACGAGCCCGACGATGTGGGCATTGTGCGGCAGCTGCTCCGCGCCCACGAATATTGGCGGCTGAAACAGCTCCCGGTGGACTTGGTGATCCTGAACGAGCGGGCGCCGTCCTACGTGCAGGACCTGCAATCCTTGCTGGAGACGCTGGTCCGCACCAGTCAATCGGCCGCGGCTCATGACGGACACGTGCCGCATGGCAGCGTGTTTATTCTGCGATCGGATCGCATCACACCCGTGCAGCGCGATGCTCTTCTCACGGCGGCTCGCGCGGTGCTGTCGAATCGGCACGGGACACTGGCCGAGCAGATCGCGCGTGAGCTCCGAGCGGAGACCCCGCCCACCACTCCCTCGCGACGGCCGGCCCCGAGCAGGCCATCCGCGGAGCCCCCGCTGCCACAACCGGAGCTCGAGATCTTCAACGGCCTGGGAGGTTTTGCCGCGGAGGGCCGGGAGTACGTGACACGACTCGAAGCGGGGCAGCACACGCCGGCCCCCTGGATCAATGTCGTGGCGAATCCTGCCTTCGGCTTTCAGGTCTCCGAGTCTGGATCCGGCTACACGTGGTCGGTCAATAGCCGGATGAACCAGCTGACCGCGTGGTCGAACGATCCGGTCAGCGATCCGCCCGGTGAAGTCATCTATGTGCGCGATCAGGAGACCGGCGAGGTATGGGGCCCCACCGCGCTGCCCATAGGCGAGGCGGGCCAGCCGTATATCGCCCGCCATGGCCAAGGCTATAGCCGCTTCGAGCACGCCTCGCATGGCATCTCGCTCGAGCTGCTGCAGTTTGTGCCGCTCGAGGATTCGATCAAGGTGTCACGGCTGACGGTGAGGAACGGGTCCGGCCGGACCCGGCGATTGTCCGTGACTGCCTATGTGGAATGGGTGCTCGGGACGTCTCGGAGCGCGTCCGCTCCGTTCATCGTGACTGAGATCGACGCGGTTACCCAGGCGATGTATGTCCGCAATACCTGGAGCAGCGACTTCGCCGGGCGCGTGGCTTTCGCCGATCTTCGAGGGATGCAAACGGCGTGGACGGGAGACCGGACGGAATTCCTCGGCCGAAACGGCGCCATCGATCGCCCGGCCGCCCTCACTCGCGAGGGCCGGCTCTCCGGGCGCGTGGGCGCCGGGCTCGATCCATGCGGTGCGCTTCAGACCCTCCTGGAGCTTCGCGCGGGGGAGCGCGTCGACGTCGTGTTCTTCCTCGGCGAGGCCGCGACGCGCGAAGAGGCGGGCACCCTGATCGCACGCTACCGGACGGCCGATCTCGACACGGCGCTGCGCGCGGTCGAAGACCGCTGGGACAAAGTGCTGGGTGCGGTGCAGGTGAAGACCCCGGATCGCTCCATGGATCTGCTGCTCAACCGTTGGCTTCTCTACCAGACGCTCGCCTGCCGGGTGTGGTCGCGCTCCGCCTTCTATCAGGCGGGCGGCGCCTATGGTTTCCGCGACCAGCTCCAGGACGTGATGGCCTTGTCGGCGGCCACGCCGGACATCGCGCGCGAGCACATCCTTCGCGCCGCGGCCCGCCAGTTCGTGGAGGGCGACGTGCAGCACTGGTGGCACCCTCCCACCGGGCGCGGCGTTCGTACCCGGATCGCCGACGATGCGGTCTGGCTGCCGTACTCCGTCCTCCACTATCGGGCCACCACGGGAGATGCCGCGGTGCTGGACGAGGTCGTGTCCTACCTCGACGGGCCTACCCTCGCGACAGGGCAGGAGGAGTCATATTTTCAGCCCGGCGTGTCATCGCAGCAGGGGACTCTTTTCGAGCACTGCGCCCGCGCTCTCGACCGCGCGCTCGCGGTGGGGGCTCACGGCTTACCCTTGATGGGCACGGGCGACTGGAATGACGGCATGAACCGGGTCGGCCGGGAGGGTCGCGGAGAAAGCGTCTGGCTCGCATGGTTTCTCCATACGACCCTCCGTGACTTCGCGCCAGTAGCCGAGAGCCGGGGGGACCGGGCGCGGGCCGCCGCGTGGCGAGGGCATGCGGACGCCCTCAAGGCCTCCGTGGAAGCGCAGGCGTGGGATGGCGACTGGTATCGCCGCGCCTATTTCGATGACGGCACCCCCCTCGGCTCCTCCGCCGGCGAGGAATGCCGGATCGATTCGATCGCGCAGTCCTGGGGTGTGATCTCAGGCGCGGCGGCGCCGCTTCGCGCCGCCCGGGCCATGGCCGCGGTGGAGGAACATCTGATTCGGCGGGACGCGGGACTCATGGTCCTTCTCGCTCCGCCCTTCGACCATGCGGCTCTCGATCCCGGCTACATCAAGGGTTATCCGCCGGGTATCCGAGAGAATGGCGGCCAGTACACTCACGCCGCTCTCTGGTCCGTGATCGCCTTCGCCGCGCTGGGCGAGGGCGACAAGGCGCACGGGCTGTTTTCCCTGTTGAACCCCATCACCCACGCGAGCGACCGCGCGAGCGCCGATCGCTACCGGGTGGAACCGTATGTCGTGGCCGGCGATGTGTACGCCGAGGCGGCCCACGTGGGTCGGGGCGGCTGGACCTGGTATACGGGTTCAGCCGGATGGATGTACCGCGCCGGTCTCGAATGGCTGCTCGGATTCCGTGTGCGAGGGGACTGCCTTCTCGTCGACCCGTGCATCCCGCGTAGCTGGCCGCGCTTCGAGATTTCTTTCAGGTATCGGTCGGCGCGCTACGAGCTCGCGGTGGAGAACCCGCACGGTCGCTCGCGCGGTGTCTCGAGCGTAGAGGTGGACGGCGCCTTGGTGGGCTCCGACGGGCCGCTCCGGCTCACCGATGACGGCGCTCCTCACTCCATTCGCGTCGTGCTCGGCTAGGCAAACCGGCTTCGCGAGCGAGGGGAACTGCAACCGTCGCGGAGAGCGCAGGGCGGAACGGGAATAGCCACGATCAGCAGCACGACGGCCTCCCAGGGGTCGTCCCTTTGGAGGCCGTCGCATTGCGAAGGATCGAGCCCAGGCGCCGGGCCCGGGCTATCCAGGTTACTGACTAGAAGTCGTCACCACCGTGGGGCATGGAGGGCATAGCCGGCGGCCCGTCCTCGGTCAGGTCCGTGATGACGGCCTCGGTGGTGAGAAGCAGGGAAGCGATCGACGCCGCATTCTGCAGGGCGACCCGCTCCACCTTCGTCGGATCGATGATTCCGGCCTGGACCATGTCAACGTACTCGTTCGACTCGGCGTTGAAGCCTTGGGCCGGGTCCTTGGACGCTTTGATCTTCTCGACTACTACTGAACCCTCCAGGCCGGCGTTCTGCACGATCTGGCGCAGCGGCTCCTCGAGCGCCCGCCGCACGATCTCGGCGCCCGTGGCCTCATCACCGGAAAGCTTGAGGCCTTCGAGAGCCTTCGCAGCCCGGAGAAGCGCGACCCCGCCGCCGGGCACGATGCCTTCCTCGACGGCTGCCCGCGTGGCGTTCAGCGCGTCCTCAACGCGCGCCTTCCTCTCCTTCATCTCCGTCTCCGTGGCCGCTCCCACCTTGATGATGGCCACGCCGCCCGCCAGCTTGGCCAGGCGCTCCTGGAGCTTCTCGCGATCGTAGTCCGATGTCGTCTCCTCGATCTGCGCCCGGATCTGCTTGATGCGACCCTCGATGGCGCCCGTCTTGCCGCCGCCTTCGATGATGGTGGTGTTGTCCTTGTCCACCACGACCTTCTTGGCGCGCCCGAGGTCCTCGAGCTTCAGGTTCTCGAGCTTGACTCCCAGATCCTCGGTGATCGCCTTCCCACCGGTGAGGGTGGCAATGTCCTCGAGCATGGCCTTGCGGCGGTCGCCGAAGCCCGGCGCCTTCACGGCACAGGTGGAGAGTGTCCCGCGCAGCTTGTTGACCACGAGCGTGGCCAGAGCCTCACCCTCCACGTCCTCGGCCACGATCAGCAGCGGCCGGCCTGATTTGGCCACCTGCTCGAGCAGCGGGAGCATGTCCTTCATCACGCTGAGCTTCTTTTCGTAGATGAGAACGTGACAATCCTCGAGGGAGGCCTCCATCCGCGCCGGATCGGTCACCATGTAGGGGGAAAGGTAGCCACGGTCGAACTGCATCCCCTCGACAACCTCGAGGACGGTCTCCATGCCCTTGGCCTCTTCCACCGTGATGACGCCGTCCTTGCCCACCTTGTCCATGGCCTCCGCGATCAGGCTGCCGATGGTCTTGTCGTTATTGGAAGCGATGGTGGCGACCTGGGCGATCTCCTTCTTGTCCTTGGTCGACTTGGACATCTTCTTCAGCTCCACCACGACTTTCTCCACGGCCTGGTCGATGCCCCGCTGGAGCCCCATGGGGTTCGCCCCCGCCGTCACGTTCCTGAGGCCTCCGCGGTAGATCGCCTGGGCGAGCACGGTGGCGGTGGTGGTGCCGTCGCCGGCCAGATCGGAGGTCTTGGAGGCGACCTCCTTGATCATCTGGGCCCCGATGTTCTCGTAGTGGTCCTTGAGCTCTATTTCCTTGGCCACGGCCACGCCGTCCTTGGTGATGGTCGGGCTACCGAACTTCTTGTCGAGCACGACGTTCCGCCCCTTGGGCCCCAAGGTGACCTTGACCGCGTGCGAGATGACATTGACGCCGCGCAACAGGGCGGCCCGGGCTTCGTCCTTGAACAGGATCTGCTTTGCCATGGATGAGGTTCCTCTCGAGTGAGTGCAGACGATCGACTGCGGCGGAGCAGCCTAGGAGCTGAGAATGCCGAGAACGTCGTCCTCCTTCATGATCAGGTAGTCCTGGCCGTTGAGGGTGACCTCGCTGCCGGAGTACTTGCCAAACAGCACGCGATCCCCCGCCTTGACGTCAAGCGGTGTTCTCTTCTTCCCATCCTCGGTCACCGTGCCTTGGCCCACCGCGAGGACCTTGCCCTCCTGGGGCTTCTCCTTCGCGCTGTCGGGGATGATGAGTCCGCCGCGGCGAACTTCTCCCTCTTCGATCCGCTGGACCAGGATGCGGTCGTGGAGCGGGTGCAGGGTCGTGGTCATGGCTTTCGGCATGGCGCGGGTGCCTCCCTCTTTCCGGCGAGTACGGCGGTCCGAATGCCGGAGTGTCGTTCGGACGCCTTCCACGTTCCTACGGTGTGGGTGCGGGCGAGATCGAGATTTCTCTTGATCTGCAGTCGATATATATCATATTATAATTTTTATAACAACCACATATTATACAGCCCAGGGGGCCCTCGACGGCGACGCCTGGCCAACACCGGAGAGACACCATGGAACAGGCAAGGCAGAGCATCGGACAGAAGTGGAGTGCCGCCCGGCCGACGAAGACGGCGGTCTGCTGGGCGTGCATCGCGTCGATCATCGTGACCATGATCGTCGGCTTCACGTGGGGGGGCTGGGTGACGGGCGGTACGGCCCTGAAAATGGCCGAGGCGAGCGGAGAGGACGCCGTCGCTAAGCGCCTCGGTCCGGTGTGTGTCGTCCAGTTCAAACAGGATGCGCAGAAGATTCAGAAGCTGAAGGGGTTCAAGGAGACGGGCACCTGGGAGCAGGCGGACTTCGTCAAGAAGCAGGGCTGGGCGACTATGCCCGGTGAGAACGAGCCCGATAGCAAGGTGGCCGGCGAGTGTGCCAAGCTCCTGCTGCTGATGAGCTAGCAGGCAGGATCAAAGACACGGCATGCGATGATCGCGTCGTCAACGGCCTTGGGGGGAGCGATGTTCGAGGATAAGACCAGAGTTCTGCTCGTGGTTCCCCAGGCGGTCTTGGATCGCGCTCGAGTCTTCGCCGGCGAGGCGACGAGCAGGCTCAAGCGGCCGGTGAGCCTCCAGATGGTGCTCCGGTCCCTCATCGACGAGGGACTGAAGCGCTCCGGCGATCGAGCCGTGTTCGCGAACATCGAAGCGCAGGTTCAGGCGGTCCGGCAGATCCGGAGCAGGGTTGGTCGGGTCGGGGTCGAGAAGGCTCGGCCCCGGCGGGCCGCCAAGTGAGCGGCGAGGCTGACTGAAGATGTTCTTCTCATTGTTTCTGGTCCTCTTCATCGTCTGTTTTGTCGCCTGGTTCCTTGGAGGATTCGTATTTCACGTCGCCGGGGGCCTGATTCATATTCTCCTGGCCATCGGGGTCATCTCCTTGATCGTGCATTTCGCGCGGGGTCGTCCGTAGGGAATCCCAACGGCTCTGCAATCATGCGACCGTCTGGATCGTCCACAGGTCGTCGCACAGATTTGAATCGGTCAGGTACGCGTAAGGAATCGTGAAGTAGCCGTGCGTACCCCACGAAGTGCCCCAAGAATTCCGCATGATGAATCGCTGGTCGCCGTCGTGGTAGCCGACGGCGACGATGGCATGGCCGCCGAGAAGCTTTTCCCGGCTCGCGGGCATTGGTACCACCCCAGACTTGGCAACCTCCCGCGACTCGAACGACTCATAGACCGAGATCCCGAGAACGATAGGCGAGCCCGCGGCGAGGCAGCCTTTCATTTGGTCGAGGGTCTGCACCACACGCTGATAGGAGACCGTTTTCCCCAGCGGGGCATCCTTGAAGGCTCGGAGCGGGGGCTTGCGAGCAAAATTCGCGATGACGTATGGCCAGTCGGTCTCTGGGCAGGCCCCGATGTGGTTGACCGACTTCATCCCGTCGCGGATCTGCGCCCCCGCGTCCTGGCCCACGGTGTGCTCCATGACCCGCTCGTTGTAGTAGATGAACAGGCGAGATGGAGCGAACGGCTTGGGCTCCTTCTGCCGGATCTGCTCGTATTGGATGGCGGCCGCGATCGCGTTGGCCGTACACGATCCGAGTTGACCCTGATCGTACACGGGTGGACAACCCGGCCGGAGATCGACCGAAGGCGGGAGGGTAGTGACCCGCGCCGTGGCAAACACTAAATCGCGCTGGTCGGGGACGTCGGGCATCCATCCATAGTGGCCGAGATATTTGCCGCGGGCTCCCGCCGCTGGCTTCTCCTTGCTCACCCTCCGACTCTTCGGCGTCGGCTTGCTCGGATTTCTCTTCGCCATGACGATCCCTCCTGTCTGCGTGTGATCTCTCTTCCATCGCCTCACGTCATCGACGAAGAGACTGTAGGCCATGCAAGGCGAGAGCGCTAGGTACCTCTTCGGATATCAGGTCAGTTCGGTCGCTTTCATCTCAGCTTCTCCCCAGCCCGGCCGGAGCCGCATGTCCAGTTCGCGAAACATCGTCATCGCGGTCTCGCGGGGAATACCTTACGCCCGAGGCCGCCTCGCAGTGCGTCCACGTTTCGCTGGAACACCTCGACGGACTGGGTGAATTCTCCGAGGTAGAAGTGGGCTTGGCTCAGCCGATTATTGGCCAAGGCCTGGAGAGGGAAGTCCGCGATTGAGAACGCAATCGCCTCGGCTCGGCGCCCGGCAGAGTGGTGGCCTCGCGTATTCCCTTTTTGGTACCACATTGACCAGTATGGAAAGAGTGCAGCCCCGGTGTGTGGGGGGTGTTCACACCGGGGCGCTCGTTAGACTACTTGACTCTACGGTTTCTTCTTGTACGGGAGGAACCCTCAAGAGTTCTGAACGATAACTGTCGTTATGCACGGCTGATAAAGCAGAAGCAGTATTCATCGAGGCCGCCAGAGCCGTCCCCGGGAGCTAGAAAATGCAGTTTGTCCACCATGTGGTTATGACCACCTGCAAAGGATCGATAAATCCCGGTCCCCTCCAGTATCGTTAGTTCGAAGGTCCCTTCCAAGTACCGCCCACCGACCCCGTCGGGAACAAAAACGACATTGCTATCCGTGAAGCGCATCGCAAATGAGCCTCCGGGGACGTGGTAGGCACAATGAACCACACCACCCCCGCCGAGCTGCGCGTAAAAGGTGCCGATAGACTTGTTCACGTCCGTGTTACCCGGAATTCCGCTAACGGGGTAGATCAGCGTTTTCGAGTACGAACCATCACTCAGGTTCACCATGGACAGGCCGAGGTTGGGACCGTGAACCACGGGCTCATAGATTCCCTTCAGCAGGAGGACGAAAGAATCGTTAGGCACAGCCACGGCCGGTCCTTGGGCCATCACTCGCCCAGGGGATGAAAGCAGAGCGAGCAGCGCCCCGCCGATCACAGTCCTTCTTTGTATGTTGGTTGGTTCTTTTTCGCTGCCGGGCTTGCTTTGGTCGATCAAGGCAAGAGTGTTCATTCCGGCACCTCCGGGTTTAAGGACGGGCTGAAGCAACAGAGAAGTAGGGCGATGGGGTCGGACCGGGAACCCTCCAGGAACACCAGGCCGAACTGCTCGCCCCGCCCAGGAGGACGGAGCCGCGGATTGAGAAGGAGGCTGGAAGCTACCTCGTCGGCCCTACATCTGTCAAACGACTATTAGGACCAGTCTGCCTATACGCTCTTTGACGTAGGTCGTGCATCGCGCACCTTCGAGTACAAACGATCCGAAAGCGGCCTCAGGCAACGGGATGAACTCTTGACAGCGCCCGCACCAGTTCACGACGCGCATCGGCTTCCATTAGCGACGGCGGGAGACTCTCTACGATGGTTCCGCGCCTATACCCTTCGCGGAAGGGGCATACGCAGCGGGCCGCGGCCGGGAGAGGGTCACCCCGCTCACCACCAGCAGGAGGCACGCGAGCAACAGGGGCCGCGAGAAGTCACCATCCGGGCCGACGGTACAGGCCACGAGCAGAGGCCCCGCGATCTGACCCGCCGCGAATGCGGCCGTCATCACGGCGATGAGGCTCGTCGCATGCGGGCCCCCGACAATCTGCGCCTCCTGCATGCCGCCCATGGTGTTGACCATGAACGTGCCGCCCACGAGACACGCGGCAATCAAGACGCCGCAGATGCTTGGCCACACCATCGGCGCCGCCACGCCGAGCGCCATGACCAGGTGGCTCATGGCCCACAATCGTCGGTTCCCGACGAGTTGGCTCCCGCCCGCCGCCAGGAGCGTCGAGAGAGCTGCCGCGATGCCGAAGGCCGGCCAAGACCAGCCGAACACAAGCGGATCCTTCACGAGCTCTCGGGCCATGGCCGGTACGAAGGTCGCGGGGATGATGTAGCCAAAGCCGAAGGCCCCGTAGCAGAGCACGAGCCGCACCGAGTCGAAGTCCCAGTGGTAGCAGGGGCCGGGTCCTCGCCGACTCTGCTCCCCGCTCCCGTGATGGTCGGTTCGGAGGGTTCGCCAGATCGCCATCGTGCCGCCGAGCGCGATGACTCCAAGCCCTAGCCATGCCTTGGGCGAGCCCGCGCTCCATTGCATGAGGGCGATAGAGAACACGCCCGCGACGGCAATCCCCGAGCCGACCCCCGCGAAAACGACGCCGCGCAGGGCGGACCGACCAGCCGCGTTGAGTTTCCCAAGCGCCCACGCGGAGACGAAGACCAAAACCCATGCGCTTCCGATCCCGGCCAGCGCCCGGAGCACGAGCCACGCCGCGAAACTCTGCGTCAGCCCCATGGCCAGTGTGGTGAGGCCAATGGCGGCGAGCCCGGCTCGCATTGCCGTCGTCATCCGGCCGCGAAGGGTCAGCGCAGACAGGGAGCCGAGCAGGTAGCCGAGATAGTTGGCCGAGGCCAGCCATGCGCCTTGGCCAACCGATAGCGCGGCCTCCTGCTGCATCATGGGCAGGAGTGGCGTGAAGGCGAAGCGGCCGATGCCCATGGCGATTCCGAGGGCGGTGAATCCCGCCCCGGCGATGACGAGCGGCGAGGACCCGAGGGCGGGCCTCCTCTCACCCAGATTCGAAGCGGGAGCCATGCGGCGAGTCTAGAGAGCCATCGTAGTTTTGGGAAATGAATTAAAGTGATAGAGTCGTTCTCGATATGAGAAATATCGATCTGGCGGCCCTGGAAATCTTCCAAGCGGTGGCGGAGCAGGGCGGCATCACGAAGGCGGCCGTCCGGCTCCACCGCGTGCCGTCGAACGTGACGACGCGAGTGAAGCAGCTCGAGGAGAAGCTTGGCACCAAGCTGTTCCTCCGCCGGAATCGCAAACTCGTGCTCTCGGCGGAGGGCAAACGGCTGCTTGGATACGCTGACCGGCTCCTGCACCTGTCTTCTGAGGCCGAGGCCGCGGTTCGGCATGGCTCGCCGGCTGGAGTGTTCCAGATCGGGGCGCTTGAAAGTACCGCGGCGACCCGACTGCCACCGCTTCTCGCGCGCTACCACCGGAGCTATCCGGAGGTGCGGCTCGAGCTTGTCACGGGCACGACGGGCGCCTTGATCGCCAGGGTTCTGAACCACGAGATCGAGGCGGCGTTCGTGGCGGAGCCGTTTGCCGCCGACGATCTCGAGGGCGACCCCGTGTTCTGCGAAAAGCTGGTCCTGATTACGCCCAAGAGCTTTCGCAGGATCAAGACGCCCAGAGACATCGGCCGCACGACGCTGATCGCTTTTCCCACGGGCTGCTCGTACCGACGGCGGCTCGAGTCGTGGCTGGGGGCAGCGAGGGTGGTGCCGGAGCGCGTCATGGAATTCAGCTCGTACCACGCCATCGTGGCCTGTGTCGCGGCGGGGTCCGGAATCGCCATTGTCCCGCGTTCGGTGATTCGGGTCAGCTTGGCGGCGTCAGGCGTGGCGATATACCCGTTGCCCTCCGCGGTGGCGACGGCCCGAACATTCTTCGTCTGGCGCCAAGGCCACCAATCGATCGCGCTCGAGGCGATGCGGACCGAGGTTCGACGCATCACGCGCTAGCCGGGATCCGGGCGACGACGCTTCTCTTGGACGGCCGGACTTCCCTTTGCTAATCTCCGCATGCAGGCACCGGTGACCGGGTGGCCGAATCCACGAACACCCGTCCGAGCGCCCTTACCGGAGGAGACCCTCATGGCAAGCGGTCCTTTCGTTGACCTCGCGCGCCGGGATTTCATTCGCATGGCAGGGAGCGGCCTGGCCCTGATGGCAGTCGCGACCCAGGCGCACATTGCTGAAGCGCAGACGGCCGGCTCGCCGTTGAAGATCGGGATGGTCGGTTCCGGACGGGAGGGCAGCGCGCTCGGGAAGCTGTTGATCAAGGCCGGCCACCCGGTGATGTTCTCGTCGCGGCATCCCGAGGATCTCAAGGGTCTCGTGGCCGGCCTCGCACCCCTCGCGCAGGCCGGCACGGTCGAGCAAGCGATCGCCTTCGGTGACGTCGTCGCGATCGTCGTTCCCTATACCGCCATCGAGCAGATTGGCAAGGCACATGCCGAGGCCCTCGCCAAGAAGGTGCTGGTGATCGATGTGAGCAATCCGATTGCTCGGCGCGACGGCGAAGACTTCGTCAAATCGGTCGGCGAGCAGGGGGGAGCCGGACTGATGACCGCCAAATTGCTGCCGGGCGCGCGCATCGTTCGCGCGTTCAATGCGATCGGCTCGGGGCGGCTGGGGGAGCTCGCGCATCGCCCGGGTGAGCCGCTTGGGGTGCCGATCGCAGGCGACGACCCGAAGGCGATCGCGGTCGCCCAGAGCCTCATTCGTGAGATCGGTTTCGAACCCGTTCTCGTGGGCGGATTGGCCAAGGGCAAGTATCTGGTACCGGGAACGCCGCTCGCAGGCGAGCACACGCCCGCCGAGATTCGACAGATCGCGGGCGGCCTGCCCTGAGGGGGCGTGAGGTCGTGAGTAGCCACACGCTCGCGGTCCTCGTCACCATTGGCTTCAGCGCGGTCGGCGTGGTCGGCGACTATTTTCTGAAGCTCGCGAGTCAGCAGGATACGCCGCTGCGGAGCGTGTGGTTCTACGTCGGGTTCGCGGTCTATGCCTCGACGGCCTTCGGCTGGGTTTTCGTGATGAAGCACCTGAAGCTCGCCACCGTCGGCGTAGTGTACTCGGTGTCGATGATCGTCCTCTTGACGGCCGTCGGCGCGATCCGCTTCGGAGAATCACTGGGGCCACGAGAGATCGCCGGCCTGCTCCTGGCGATCCTCTCGCTCTATCTCCTGATGCCGTTCGCCTAGTTGATGCGGAGGGCGAGCCGCTACTTCATGAACCCGTAGAGCTTGCCCGCGTTCTCGCAAATGATCTTTCGACGGACGTCGGCCGGCAGATGCGCGAGCTCGCGGTCGATGTACTCCACGGAATCCGGCCAGATTCCATCGGGGTGCGGGAAATCCGAGGCCCACATGACATTGTCGATGCCGAGCTCGTCGAGGAGCTTCATGCCCACCTTGTCGGACTGGAAAGTGGCCTTGCACTGCCGCCGCCAATACTCGCTGGGAGCCATGCGCAGGCCGAGATCCTTGAACTGGTCTTCCCACTCGAGGTCCATGCGGTCGAGGATGTAGGGGATCCAGCCGATCCCGCCCTCTCCGAGGACCAGGGTGATCCGCGGATGACGCTCGAGCACGCCTCCGTAGATCATGCCCATGAGCACCATGGACATGAACATCTGGAACGACGTGATGTGGACGGCGAAGCCGGCCCGCGCCACCCGGAAGTCCATGGGGGCTTCGGTCTTCTCCGGGCTGGGCGGGCCCCACAGGGTTTTCCGGATCGCATCGGGGATGCGGGTGCCCACCGTGTGGAAGTGCATCGGCAACCCGCAGTCGTTGATGACCTCCCATAGCGGCTCCCAGTAGGGATCGTAGGTCGGCGGCATGTCGAAGGTGTTGGCCACGTCGAGGCCTCTCACGCCGCCGCGCTTCACGACCTGCTTCACGGTCTCTACGGCCTTGTCGATGGGCCGGCTCGGGATGCAGGCCAGTCCCGCATAGCGGTCGGGATGGCGCTCGCAGAACCACGCCAGCCATTCGTTGTAGATGCGGATCATCTCGACGGCGGCCTCGGGGTCGTTGAGCCGGGTGGTGGAGCCCAGGATCCCGTACAGCGCCTCGGCCTGAACTCCGTCACGATCCTGGTCCTTCAGGCGGAGCTCCGGGTCGCTCAGACGGTAGACGCCCTTCTTGCCATCCTCGTAGAGCCCGGTGGAGGCCATGCGGTCGGAGCGGTGGATCTGGCCCGGGACGTACTCGCGGCCGGCCGAGCCCATGCCGCCCGCCAGGCCGAAGAAGCCACCGTTCTTG
>Ga0137407_10000979_pt1 | contig 18785 bp, 15 predicted proteins | sample CZOMad2_2_16fung_FD_108410 | JGI IMG/M metagenome (GOLD analysis project Ga0137407, IMG submission 108410) | Vadose zone soil fungal communities from Angelo Coast Range Reserve, California, USA - CZOMad2_2_16fungal (Illumina Assembly) | ecosystem: Environmental > Terrestrial > Soil > Vadose... | reverse complement strand
TCTTTCTCCGGTTAAACTTTCCGGGGATACTTCAGCAGAGATTGATGGCATCGATGAGATTCGTGTTTGCACGCGCGGTGGCACTGTTGGCGGCAATCGGCTGCGCGCCGGTTCCGGCCAATACTGTATCATCGACCTCGGCGTCTGCTGCATCCGATTCCGTCGAAGCGCTGCGACTGTTCGAGGAGAACATCGACGCGATACACAAACGTGACCGCGCCCGTTACCTCGCCACGTATCTTCACACCAACACGCTGGCGCGCAACGCACCTGCGGGTCTCGATCTCGGATACGACAACTGGAGCGCGCGCCGCGACTCCACCTGGCCGGATACTCTGATCGCGAGAAATCTGCGCGTTCTGCCCATAAGATCGGGCGTGGTATACGGAACCTATTGCTATACGGTGACTCAGAAGGACACGACGTCTAGTGGAGTCTCGGAGCGGGTTTTCGTGAAGACGCCCGATGGCTGGAGGATCGCCGTCACTACGGCATTCGGTCTTCCCGTTGGCGCGCCCGCGCAGTGTAAGTAGACCGACCGCCTCGCCCGAGACCCTCAAATGAGCTACCGCTTCAAGAGTTTGGTGCTGTCGATGGCACTTCTGGCCATCGCTGTGCCGGTATGCGCACAGGTGCGTGATACCTCAACACCCAAGCTCGTCTTGTTCATCACGGTCGACGCGATGCGACCGGAATACCTGACTCGATTCGAGACTCAGCTCACTGGCGGTTTGGGAAGGCTGTATCGCGGAGGTGCGTTTTTCACGAACGCATTCCACGATCACGCGATAACGGAAACAGCGCCCGGTCATGCAGCGACGATGTCCGGTCGTTTCCCGGTTCATACCGGCATCCAGGCCAATTCGGCAGGCGTATACGACAGCACCGTTTCGCTGGTCGGTGCCTCAGGCCTCGGCGCATCACCGTTTCGGTTTCGTGGGACGACCCTTACCGACTGGTTGATCGTAAAAGATCCGCGTACCAGAGTTCTGTCGGTTTCGAGGAAAGACCGGGCGGCAATTCTGCCGATCGGGAAATCGAAGCAGCCCGTGTTCTGGTACGCTGCGAACGGGACGTTCACGACGAGCACTTATTACGCGTCAACTCTCCCTCCATGGGTGACGGCGTTCAATGATCGCAAGCTTCCAGCGAGCTATGCGGGACGAACGTGGGAATTACTGCTGCCGGACACCGCGTACAGCGAGCCGGACAGCGTTGCGATCGAGTCTGGTGGAGTTGGATTTCTATTTCCGCATCGCGAGCCCGGAGCGGCGGATTCAACCGCAATGACGCTCGGCGAATTCCCATGGATGGACGACGTGACGCTCCAATTCGCGCTTGCGGGAGTCAACGCGCTCAACCTCGGCGCAGGTCCGCAGACGGACGTTCTGGCCATTTCGCTGTCGACGACTGATGCAATCGGCCATCGTTACGGTCCCGATTCGCGAGAGCTGCACGACCAAATACTTCGTCTCGATCGCTCGCTCGGCGTCTTTCTAGACTCACTGTTCCGCATCCGCAACCAGAAGGATGTGGTAATCGCTCTTACCGGTGATCATGGTCTTACCCCATTTCCTGATGTGCACGCCCACGATCCGAATGCCGGTGCGATTCGCGTCGACGTCAGGCCGGTACTGCAACGCCTGAGTAATTCACTCGCTGGAGCAGGAGTGGCCGGAAACGGGTTGACCTACATCCCGGGCTTCTACAGGGGAAACGGCTTTTCAATGGACGGCGCCGTTCTCGAGCTGGACAAACCGGCTCTGGTCAAGGCGCGGATAAATCAGGATTCGCTGCTGCGCGCGCTCAGCGCTGATTTTCTGCGAGTGCCGGGCGTCGCCAGAGCCGACAGAATCTCGGATCTCGCTCGAGCCGATACGGTCAATGACAGGATTGCACGCAGGTGGCTGCACATGTTCGCCGACGAGAGCAAGGCGGCGCTGGTCATTACGCTGGCACCATACAATTATTGGTTCCCCGGTACCATAGCGCAGCACGGGAGCCCGAATGACACGGACGCACACGTGCCCATAGTCTTCTACGGCGCCAGGATCAAACCGGGCCGGTATCCGGAATTTGCCAGAGTGGTAGACATGGCTCCAACACTCGCAGTGATCGTACGTGTGATTCCGCAAGAGAGACTAGACGGCCACGTGCTCCAGAATGCGATCAGGTAAGGTTTCGCTTCACTCCGTCCTCAGAGCGTTCGATGAGGCGGAGTTCGGAGCCAAGAACACCCTGAACCTGCGGGAGTCGCTGCCGACGGCGGCCGATGCGCGTTTTCGCGCAGAGGCGTGGCTGCGTGAGCGCCAGATCAGCCGGGTGAGCGAAGTGCTCGTCATCACCGGCCGCGGCAACCAGAGCCCGGGGGGAGTGTCGGCGGTGCGGACAGCGATTCTGGCACTGCTCCCGTTGTTGAGGCGTCGGGGCGTCGTCAGTGAGTGGCGAGAGCACTCCCCGGGATCCTTCGTGATAAAACTCGGCTCGATCTCCTCGTTGCTAACCGCTCCGCGTCGCAAGCGCGACCGTGCCGCGAAAGATGCGACTCCGGATCCTGAGGCACTGACGGGGCTCGATGGCTCGACGCTGTCGTTACTGCGTCGATTGGCGATTCGATCTCTCGAATCGCTCGGCATGCGCGAACCCGAAAAATTCGTAGAGGCGGAGATGCTATCCAAATTCAACTCTCTGGCCGCCGGCATTCCAGCTGGCGAGGACAGTGAAGCCAGGCTGCGTGAAGCAATTTCAGCGGCTCTCGAACAGCTCGACGATTGAACGTAGCTCCTCAACCAGAATCAGGAATTCATCAGGGATGATCAGACGACTTGTTCTTGCGGCAGCATTGACGCTCGCCGTTCCACTTCGCGCTCAGAGTGTTACTCCGGGATACTCACCGCAATCGGCGACGATTGAACGTGCCACGGAAGCTGACGTCATCACCAGGCCGTCACCCGCACAGGCTTCTGCGCACTCGCGTTTTCTTTCTCTCCAGCCACATATGGCTGGTACGCCGGCGCAGGCGCGGACACGGGACTACGTGGTGTCACAGATGAAATCATGGGGTCTCGAGACGGAAGTACGCGCATACAAGGTGTGGATGCCGCATCCGCTGAGCGCGCGGGTGTGGCGCATCTCTCCCGATCCGATCGAGTTGAATCTTCAGGAAGGTCCGATCGCTGAAGACACCACGTCGCTGACTTTTCCGCAGGTGATGCCGTTCAACGGATACGGTGCAGCGGGCGACGTTCGTGGCGAGGTAGTGTACGTGAACTACGGGCTGATCGAGGACTATACCCAGCTCGATTCCATGGGAGTCTCGGTCAAAGGGAAAATCGCGATTGCGCGATATGGCCGTTCGTACCGCGGCATCAAAGCGCGCGAAGCCGAGAAGCATGGCGCGGTTGGCCTGATCATCTACAGCGATCCGGCGGATGACGGTTACGTGCGTGGCGATGTCTATCCCGCCGGACCAATGCGGCCATCGCACGGAATTCAGCGCGGAAGCGTGATGAATCCGAACGGGGATCCGAGCACGCCTGGCTATCCGAGCACCGAGAATGCGAAACGAATCCCGTTGTCGGAGATGGAGGTTCCGCGCATTCCGGTTCTGCCGATGTCCTATGGTAACGCGGCCGAGTTGCTGCGCGGGCTGTCGGGCAACTCGATCCCACAGCCGTGGCAGGGTGGTCTCGGCTTCCGGTATCACGTCGGCCCGGGGCCAGTGCAAGCGCGAATCGCCGTCACGACCGACGTGAACACGAATCCTTACAAGGAAATCTGGGACACTTTCGGAATCATTCGCGGAAGCGAGTATCCGGATGAAATCGTAATCATGGGCGGCCATCGCGATGCGTGGGGGCCGGGCGCAGCGGACAATGTGAGCGGAACGGTCAGTGTTCTCGAAGCAGCGCGCGCGATCGCGGATCAGGCAAAAGCCGGAAAGAGGCCGAAGCGAACCATTGTGTTCGCCACCTGGGACGCCGAAGAGTGGGGATTAATCGGCTCGACCGAGTACGTCGAAGATGACTCGCTGCGCTTGAAAAGAAGCGCGGTCGGGTACCTCAACCAGGATGACATTGCGCAGGGGCCGAATTTCAGTGGTGGCGGCTCGCCTTCACTTCGCGCGCTGTTGCGAGACATAGCGAAGAAGGTCCCCGATCCCAGCCATCAAGGGAGCGTTTACGACGTTTGGCGAAAGCGTGCCAACCTCGCGGCGGATTCACTCGAGCCGCAAATGGGTGATCCCGGCGGAGGCTCGGACTTCGCGGGCTTCTACAATCATCTCGGAATTCCAATCGCCGACTGGGGTTTCGGCGGACCGCAAGGCGTCTATCACTCCGCGTATGATTCGTATCACTGGATGTCGAAGTTCGGCGATCCGAATTTCGAGTATCACGCGACGGCAGCGCGCATCGGGGCGGCGATGCTGCTGCGGATCGCCAATGCCGACATTCTGCCGTACGACTATGTGGAATTCGCGCGGACAATGCGCCGATTCGCGAGCCGGGTCGATAGCGCAATTGTCGACAAGCATTGGAAAGTCTCCGGCACCGGCTTGACAGCGGCGATAGCCAGGATGGAAGACGCCGCGGCCTCGTTCAACGCGGCGCGCGATCATGCGCTTACGGCTCAGCTGTCCAAGGAAACCCTCAGGCAAATCAACAGCGCGCTGCTAGAAGTTGAACGCCAGCTTACAAGACCCCAGGGTCTCGTCACACGCCCGTGGTTTAGAAACCTCATTTACGCGTCTGACGAGAACAACGGTTATGCGACGATGGTTCTGCCATCCGTCAATGAAGCGATTCGGCTCGGCGATCAGAGTGGAGTCCAACGGGAGCTCACCGATCTTGCCAGCCGCTTTGACGCGGCGACGCGTGTACTGCAGCGAGCTACTGCGTTGATGAAGTGAGAGCGAAAACGCGAAGACATCGGTCATTTCGTACAGGCCCGGACATTGCGATAGACCTTTCTCATCGAGAACAGAACGGCAGGAAGCTTGATGCGAACCACGCACGCAGGAGTGCGACGATCACGTCTCACTCCCGAAGAAGTAGCTGCCATAAGCGCGTACGGAGCGAAGGCAGTGTGGCCTTCTGGATTCCAGCTCTATCAGCGGGGCGCACCGGCTGACGGCGTTTTCATCGTGCTCGAAGGCCACGTAGTGCTGCGCAACAAGATCAAGGTCGGGCGTGGATTCGTTCCCGTGATCGCGACATCGGGTCAGACATTCGGAAGCGAAGGCCTGTCGCCGAGCAGCTGCTACGTCACTGATGCAAATGCATCGGAAGAAACGAAGACGATGTTTCTCAGTGGAGCACAATTCCGTGCCTTCGTCCGAGAACGCCCCGCTCAGACCATTCCACTGTTGTCGCAGATCATGTCGGAGCGCGCGTACCTGCTGGAGAAGCTGCACGAGCTCGCCGCATTGAACGTCGATCAGCGGCTAATGTCGACTTTGACTCACTTGAGCAGCGACCGCAGCTTCACCGCGCCAGACGGACGGCTCAAACTGGAGAACAATCATCATCGCCTGCTTTGCGAGATGGTAGGTGCGACGCGAGAATCGATAGCATTGGCCCTGAGCCGCCTTGTGTCCGCTGGAATCGCGGAGCGAAGAGGCATGACATTCCTCATCGAGCCGGGTTCACTCGCATCTACATTCAGCGACATTGGTGAAAGGGATGCGGTCGTGCCGATAGCAAGAGAGATGTCTTCCTGAGGACGAATGGTCGATCAGCAAGGCGCTGACTCGGTCATCCGCAGAGGAGCTGAGACGATCGATCTGCAGGAGGAGGGCTCACACGGAGTTCTCCTCCTGCATGGTTTTGGAGATACTCCCCAGACGCTTTCCCTGGTTGCGCGCAGGCTTGCCAAGGCCGGCTATGGCGTGCTTGCTCCGCTCCTTCCCGGCCATGGTCGCAACATGGACGCGTTTCGGCGATCACGCGCCGATGAGTGGGTCGATGCAGCGAGAGAGTCACTGCTACGAATGCGAAACCGGTACACTAGTGTCAGCGTCCTTGGGCTCTCGATGGGTGGCGCCCTCGCCGTTGTCGTTGCAGCCGAGAGGACGACCGCCATTGCATCGGTCGTACTGATCGCTCCCTATCTGGGCATGCCGATCCAACTTCGCGTCGCGGCGGCCACGCACTGGTTGTGGGGATCGGTTGCGGGCGAAATCAACGCGAGAAATCCGAGCTCGATTTACGACCCGATCGAGCGCGAAAGGAATCTTGCCTACGGCGCAGTGACCGGGCACGCGCTATTCGAGCTGTCGAAGATTGTAAAACGGGCGAGAAAAGCTCTTCCCGAGGTGACAACGCCGACTCTCGTGATTCAATCGAGGGAAGATCCCCGCGTCGCGCCGGGTGTTGCGGAGTTTGCAATGAAGAAATTGGGCACGCGCGAGAAGAAACTGGTGTGGACCGAAGGGGCGGGGCACATCATTACGGTCGATTACGGCCGTGAGCGCGTGTTCAGCGAAGTCGAAAAGTGGCTGCGCGCGTATGATGGCCCCGAGCGCGACAGCCGCCGAGGATGACAGGGCGGCTGTCGAAGGGCCCTGAGGCTAGAACCGATCCTGGACGAATTCGGTAACCGTGTCGACAGCGCGCTCGCCCAAGTCTGCAGCCTGGTGAACGACGCCAGTGGCAACGCGTTTCACGCGAGCCACGGGAGACTGTGATCTACGACGAGCACGGCGACGGCTTCCTCCACCCTTCCTGGCGCTGGCTCCGCGACCACCTCTTTTGCTACGGGAGGAGGACCTCCGCGAAGAAGATTTGCGTCCGGCGGCTTTCCGACGAGAGGATGATTTCCGAGCCCCACGCGATGATTTGCGCGCACTTCCGGAGCTTCGCCTCGAGCGTTTCCGCGCGCCTCCACTCTTTCGTCCGCCGGACCGCTTTCTACCGCCTCTTGAACGACTGGATTTCTTGGCTGCAGCCATTGGCAAGCTCCGTGTACGAGGGTTCGTAGAACGGATAGCAAGATTCGCGCACAAGCGCTGACAATCAGTGCTGCATGCAGTGGTGCTGTTTGTCCTAGTAACTAACCTACGTTGCGAGTCTCACCATGTCGCATGATCCACAGATCATTCGCGTCGAATCGGGATGCTTGCCATAGCTGATGCATCCTGGCCGGCGGCTCGTCCATCGGCTCGTCGGTGAGCTTGAAGGTACCCCAGTGTGCGGCAGCCATGATCAGTCGCTGATCTTTTTGCCCGTTTGAAAGTTGTGACATTGCTTTGACGCAATCTTCAGGATTCATATGTACGGAGCCCATGAACCAACGAGGTTCGTACGCCCCGATCGGTAGGATTGCCAGCTCGAATGGTCCGCACCGCTCACCGATCGTAAGGAATTCGGGGTGTAATGCCGTGTCACCGGCGAAAAACACAGACCGCTCGGGCGAACGCAGTGTCCATCCCGACCACAGTGTCCGGTTGCGACGACCAAGTGTTCTGCCGGAGAAGTGCTGTGCGGGAACGCACGTGAGTTGGAGATCCCCGATCGAGCCCGCTTGCCACCAGTCTCGCTCGTTCACATCTCGTGCTCCGTGTTGCTTCAGAAATGCGCCCAGTCCGAGCGGAGCATACCACGCTACGGCAGGATAACGGTCGGCGATACGCGAAACAGTCGTTGTGTCCAGGTGGTCGTAATGGTCGTGTGACAGAACGACCACGTCAATTGGCGGCAGTCGGTCGAACTCAATTGCCGGCGGAACCCAGCGACGCGGGCCGATGAACTGCACGGGTGATGCACGTTGACTCCAGACCGGGTCCGTCAGAACATTGAGCCCCGCGATCTGGATAAGAAAGGTGGTGTGCCCCACCCAGGTGATTGTGAGCTGCTCAGGAGCTGCCCTCGGCACTACGAAAGAAGGATCGGCTCGGGCGAAAGCGCTGGGAGGGGGATCGGGACGCCGTGGATTCCGCCGTCTCTCGATCAACGTCCACTTGAGGAAGTCCATGAATCCATGCATCTGGGATGAGGGCCATGGATTTCTGAATCCACCTTCTGGTAGATGATGACTGGGGAGCATTTTGGCGGGCAGAACGTCAGTTGGCTGTGGGCGTCGCGAGGTTCTCTTCGAGGTGCACCCGCGATTTCATTCCGACTAATGCTGCCGCTACGGGCAGGGATTGGGTGAAGGCAATAGCGCGACGCGCGTCCGTTTTGAATCCCGGAAAGGCCGCATGTACCTGCTTCGGCAGCGATCTCGTCAGCTGCGACTGCATCAGTGTCGCACTGGCAATGACGGAGATGCCGAGCCGGCGAGCGGCTTCGAGCAAACTAATCTGGTCACCTCCCAGACACTGAGTCGGTAGACGCACCGCTTCAGTCATCGCGAGGTTGATCGGAAGCTGGATCAGTTTGAAATGATGTTTTGCGCCACCGACTTCGCGAGCGATTGAGACGAGCTCCTCCAGGCTCAGGTGATTTTTCGCCTCGCTCGGCACGCGAAAGCCGCTCCAGGTTGCGCAACCGTAAACACCGATTGTTCCTCGTTTCACCTGGCCCTCGAGCGCGCCGAATGCTTCCCGCACCACCGCGACGAACTTTGGTCGATCCAGTACCTCCAGCTGCTGTTCGGGATTGTGGAGATAGTAGACATCTATAACCTCGAGTCCGAGGTTGTTTCTGCTGCGCTCGATCTGATCGTCCAGGTAGCGCGGGATGAGACAGTGGCCTCCGCCGACGACATCAGCGGGGCTCATCACTCCCCGCTCGAAGTACTCGCTATCGAGAAATCCCCGATACGCCTCCTTCGTTGTCGGCGGAACCCTGTCGAGCGGGATGTATCCGCCTTTGGTGCAGACGACAATTTCCTCGCGTTTGATCTTTCCCGTCGCGATCGCGTCCCTGATTGCATCGCCAACGGCACGCTCCGACCGCTGGCATCTGTAGTTGATCGCGGTGTCAACGAGATTGATTCCTCTCTCGAGGGCCGCGGCGGTAGCTGCCGCATAGCGCGCGTCTTCGGCGTTGTCACACTCGCCCAGATAGGTGCCCAATCCGAGTGACGACACCAATGGACCGTTGGCAAGCTCCCGGTAGAACTGGTCAGCCTGTGCCTTGGCAAATCGTTTTCGAAAACGCTTTGTTCCCTCCGCTGTTGCGCGCCCCTCAACCAGAGCTGTGGCGGCGAGACCGGTTGGAGTCTGAGTACGAGTCATTGCGCTGAGGCTACCCGTCGCAGAGGAGTAATGCAAGGTGCACGTAAGGTGCACTGGCCCTTACGTTGCTTAGCACTGAAGCACAGCTTACGAGTTTTTCCAAACCGCAACGAGTCTGAAGTGAAATCATACGCGTTCCTGTTCATAGCGCTTGTTGCTTGTACGCAGCAGCAGCGTCCTGTCGTGCTTGCTCCCGTTCAGATGGCGGCAATCGACACGTCACTGAACGTAGGGCAACCCCACAACGTCTTCGACACGCAGCGCGACGATCCCTTTGCGACAACGAATCGCATCGATTGGCCAGGCCCGAACCGTTACCGCTCTTCAGGGGGTTCGCCGGGACCTGATTATTGGCAGCAGCGTGCTGACTATACAATCGTCGCGAGTCTCGACACCGGGACGACCGAGCTGACCGGCTCGGTGCAGATCAACTACACGAATAACTCGCCCGACACGCTGCGATACGTGTGGTTGCAGGCGGATCAGAATCTTTACCGAACCGGCAGCAAGGGATCCGCGCTGTTTCCGGCTGATTCACGGTGGGGCGTCCGTGGGTTTGAGGGCGGATACACCTTCAATGACGTTCGCGTCAACGGCACTTCAGTGCAGCCACGCATCAACGACACGATGATGCGCCTCGATCTTCCCGCTCCACTCATGCCTCGCGGTGGAAAGACCACGATCGCGATCAAGTATTCGTTCCGAGTGCCGGAACACGGATCCGATCGCATGGGACGCGACAGTTCTCTGTACGAGTTAGCCCAATGGTACCCGCGCATGGCTGTCTACGACGATGTGCGCGGCTGGAACACGGATCCTTACCTGGGACAGGGAGAGTTCTATCTCGAGTACGGCGACTTCGATTATTCGGTTACGGTACCCGCCGGATACGTGGTTGCGGGCAGCGGCGTGCTGCAGAATCCCGAGGATGTTCTCACAGCCGAACAACGCCGCAGGCTTGCCTCGGCAGCGGCGAGTAGCACCGTCGTTCAGGTCATTACGCAAGCTGAGGCAGCCGCCGCAAAAACCCGTCAGACGACCGGTACAAAAACCTGGCGATTCCGTGCGCGCAGCGTTCACGATGTTGCGTGGGCAGGCGCTCCGGACTTCAGATGGGATGCAACGAGCTGGAGCGGAATCCTGATGCAATCCTACTACGAGTTTCCGAAATCGGGGAAAGCATGGGAGCAAGCCGCCGAGCAGACGCAGTGGACGATCAGGCAATACTCGGAGCTGTTCTTTCCATATCCCTATCCACAGGCGACGAGTGTCGCTGGCCCGGTTGGCGGGATGGAGTACCCGATGTTCGTGATGGTGGGATACGGGACTGACGACCCAGCTTCCATTTTCGGGACGGTCAACCACGAGCACGGCCACGAATGGTTCCCGATGATCGTCGGCTCCAACGAGCGGCGATATGCGTGGATGGACGAAGGAATCAACACTTACCTGAACGCGTTCGCGAATGAGGCCCGCTATCCGGGTCAGAGCGCGTACCCCGGATACCTTCGGAATTGGGTGGCTGCGGTTACGAGCGGAACGCAGTCACCGCTGATGACCGCGCCGGACAACATAGACCCGACGGCGCTCGGCGCGATCGGTTATCGAAAACCGGCGCTGGTACTCTTGACGCTGAGAAATCACGTCGTGGGGGCTGATCTGTTCGATCGAGCCTTTCGTGACTACATCAGAGCGTGGGCTTTTAAGCATCCGACACCAGGGGATTTTTTCCGGAGGATCGAGAACGGCACGGGTGAGGATCTTTCCTGGTTCTGGCGCAGCTTCTTCTACACGACGGACGTTCTCGACATCGCCATCGACAGCGTAGCGATGCAGAGCTCCGAAGGCCAAAACTTCGCGAAGATCTCGTTGCACCGGCTCACGTCAGTTCCCTTTCCGGTACGCTTCAGGGTCGCTTATGCTGATGGAACCGCAGAGGATTTCTCATTGCCGGTGAACATCTGGGCTCGAGGGAATCGCTTCGATGCGATAGTGCCCGCGCGCGGGAAAGTGACCGGCGTGCGGCTGTGGCCCGACCCGTCGGTTCCCGACTGGAATCCCGCTAATGACACGTGGGGGACTCCACCACCAGCAAATGCTCGAGGACCAGTTACGAGAAAGTGATGCGGTCGTTTGGAATAGGGGAGTCGTTCGGATAAATTGAACGAGAACCAGTACCTGGAAAATGGAGCAAGTAATGCCGGATTTTGGAAGTTGGGCGACCGCTTGGTGGAAGCCGATTCTGTTTGTTATCGTGGCCGGACACCTCACTAATGTGTCCGTCACTCTGTTCCTGCACCGCGCCCAGACACATCGCGGCGTGAAGCTGCACTACCTGGCGGCGCTTCCGATGCGGCTATGGCTATGGCTTTCGACCGCCATCGTGACGAAGGAATGGGTTGCCTGCCATCGCAAGCATCACGCATTCGCCGATCGCGAGGGAGATCCCCACAGCCCGCTGATGGAAGGCCTCCGCAATATCGTTCTCAAGGGAGCCTTCTACTACAGGAAGGCGGTTCGTCAACCTGGGGTTCTGGACAAGTATGGGAAGGGTACGCCGAACGACTGGCTCGAGAGACACCTTCTTTCTCCCCTCAACTGGCTCGGCATCGTCGTGATGCTCGGCGTTGATATTTATCTATTCGGGTTCTTTGTCGGCCCGCTGGTATGGGGCGTTCAGATGATCTGGATCCCGTTCTGGGCAGCCGGGATCATCAATGGAGTAGGGCACGCCGTGGGTTACCGGAACTTCAACGTCAAGGACGAAAGCCGGAACATCTCACCCATCGCGATCTGGCTGGGCGGCGAGGAGCTGCACAATAATCATCACGCCGATCCGCACTCCGCGAAATTCAAGGCCAAGTGGTATGAGCTCGACATCGGCTGGGTTTATCTCAAACTCCTCTCCATTTTCGGCCTCGCTGAAATATCGTACGCGCGGAATTAGCCTCCGTGCCTGAGACCGTTACCTGCGCGCGGTGTGGACAGACGCGCGCAGGCTTTGTGAAGCCTCCTTTCCCGGGTCCGATCGGCGCCCGAGTCGTGGAAGAGATTTGCACGCAATGCTGGGCCGATTGGCTCAAGCAGCAGACGATGCTGATCAATCACTACGGCTTGAACGTGATGGATCCGCAGGCGCGGTCCTTCCTCACCAAGAACATGACGGCTTTCCTCTTCAAGACGGGCGCTGCGTCAGACATCGACACGAGCAAGAAAGGCACGATCACACATTGAGGATGCGGAAGTTGAAGGCAATTACCGCTTTACCTCTCGCGTTGCTCATTGCGAGCTGCGCGACTTTGAGCAGCGGCACGACTGGATCGACAGCGGCAGGGGCAACCCCGGCGCGCTGGACAGATTCCGTTCTCGCCTCGATGACGCTGCGAGAGAAAGCAGCGCAGATCGTGTGGCCAAGCGTGTTCGGCGATTACGTCTCCGGCGACTCGCCACAATGGCGACGACTGACGCAGTACATCCAGCAGGAAAAGGTGGGTGGCTTCACGATCTCAGTGGGCTCGCCGATCGAAGTAGCGGCAAAGCTCAACGCGCTGCAGGCCATGAGCAAAGTTCCGCTGCTGTTCGGGGCCGATCTCGAGGCTGGCGCTGGGTTTCGCGCGCGCGGCGGATACTTCGTTCCCAACGCGATCGATCTCGGTGGCGCAATTGTCTTCCCGCCGGAGATGGCGATTGGGGCAACCCGAGACACCATACTCGCTTACGAGGAAGGGCGGCTCACCGCTCTGGAAGGTCGGGCGCTCGGCATTCACATCGCGTACGCGCCGGTATTGGACGTCAACAACAACCCCGACAACCCGGTCATCAACACCCGCTCGTACGGTGAAGATCCCGATCTCGCCGCACGGATGGGCGTCGCGTTCATTCATGGCCTGCAGGATCACGGCATGATCGCGACAGGGAAGCACTTTCCCGGACATGGCGACACTGGCGTCAATTCCCATCTCGCGCTCCCCGTCGTGACCGTGAGCCGAAGTCGGCTCGATACTGTGGAGCTCGTGCCATTCCGCGCCGCTGTCAACGCTGGAGTCGGTGCGATCATGTCGTTTCACGGCGCAATGCCGGCGCTTGACTCGTCGAACGTCCCGGGAACGCTCTCGCCAAAAGTTCTAACGGGGCTGCTACGCGAAGAGATGGGATTGAAGGGGATAATCATCTCCGACGCGATGGACATGCGCGGTGTACTCGACACCTATGGTGCCGACGAGGCCGTAAAACGCGCCATTGCGGCCGGAATCGATGTGCTGATTCAACCGCTCGACGTTTCGAAAACGATAGATGCGGTCGTGGCCGGCATTTCGGAGGGGCGGTACACGCAGGCGCGTCTCGATTCGTCGGTGCGAAAGGTTCTCGAGACCAAGCGTCGACTCGGCCTTGCTCAAGCGAAGCTCGTCGACCTCGGTGCGCTACGGTTTCTTGTCGGGGACAGCAGCAATGCGCAGATAGCGAGAACCGCAGCGGAAAAATCGATTACGCTCGTTCGGGATTCACTCGGGCAAATACCGCTGCTGGCAGACAGCGCGAAGGTTCTCTCGATCACTGTTGCTCGACGGGCGGATCTTTCCGCAGGGAATGCCTTCAATTCGGAGCTGCGACAGCGTCTGCCGAAGTTGCGGACGGAGTTCGTGGGTACCGAGGAGGCGGCACTCAACTATCCGAGGCTTATCGCAGCAGCCGATTCGGCAGATGTGACCATTGTCAGCTCCTACGTTGGTCAGAGCTGGGATGCTCTCACGGCGAGCGCACCGGAAGCTTTCACGAATTTCGTGCGCACGCTGGTGCAGCACGGCAGAAAGCCAAACGTGGTTGCGTTCGGGAATCCGTATTTGCTGCAGCAGCTTCCCTGGGTTGGCACTTATCTCGTTGCGTGGGGAGGATTTCCGGTCTCTCAGGTCGCGGCGGCGCGAGCGATGCTGGGCACTGCCGCGATCTCAGGGCATCTACCTATCAGCATTCCGCCGTATGTGAGCCATGGCGCGGGACAGGAGAGAGCAGTTCAGCGGCGCTGACGACGGCGCGCGAAATCGTTGACGAGCCAACAAGTTTTCTTTCAAAATGTTTCAGTTGACGATTGCGCACTGCGCGGATATATCCATAGTTGCCTGCCCGAGACTGTCCTGCACGCGCGGATAGTCACTCCGAGAAAAAATGTTCGACGCGGCCTTGACTTTAGTCACAAAAAGTGACTAATTCGCATGCACCATGCGCGAGCGGTCGTCACGAATCCACTCATGCAGTATCGATGTAGTTCTGGTTACCGCGACGAGAAACGAACTGGCGGTTTTGCTGGCGCGGAACTCGAGCGAGCGCGAGCGCTGGTCGCTGCCGTGGCGTCCATCGCAAGCCGGTGAGACGTTCGAGCTCGCCGGAACTCGCGCCGCGCAGGAAGCACTTGGCGAGGCGCCAAGCTGGATAGAGCAGATCGGTGCATTTGGCGACGGGAAGCGGCACCCAAGCGAAGCGGATGTCTCGGTCGCCTTTCTGGGTCTCGTTCCTCATGAGACCGCTTCGCCACGAGCGGGCTACACATGGTTCCAACTCGCCGACCTCCCCCCGCTTTCTCCCCGGCAGCGGGCGATGGTCGACGCCGCCACGAGAACCATCCAAAGCAGGCTCGATCAGGCACCCATCGCTTTCAGGCTCCTTCCGACGACTTTTACCCTCAGCGATCTACAGCAGATGTATGAGCTGCTGTTGGGTAAACGCTTGCACAAGGCGAGCTTCCGACGTGCCCTCCAGGCCGCCTGGCTCGTCGAACCTACAGAAGAATGGCGCAGCGAGGGCCGTGGGAGACCGGCGCAGCTATTTCGGTATTTACCGAAGAAAAGGCGTAGACCGCACCGGGGTGTGAGGTTCGATTTTCTCTATCCCTAACGTCGGTAACGGCGTGGTACCAAGCCGGTTACGAGGTCAGGAACCTCTTGCGGTAACGGTGTATTAGTTGCAATGTGTACCTAAGGGCAAACACCCGAACCGGGGGCCTGTTAGCTATGCTGGCTTATCTGGACAGTTTGTGCGCAGCACTGCTCGCACGAGACAGCACAGAGATACAGCGACTTCTTGCACTGCCTGCAGCGCGCGATCTTCCGCGTCGCGTGCGTGAAGAAGCGGTCGCGATTTCTCGCGCCGGCAATCGCAGCTTCATGGCGCCGATCCACGCCCTCCATTTTTATTACAAGCTCACTCACATGGTTGATGAGTCGAGCGATCCGATCTTCGGTGATGCGTCGAAGCAGGGCGAGCCAGAGGGCGGACAAATGGAGCTGCCGCTCCGTAAAGTGGGAAACGGCGGCCGTTAGACCGCTCTAGACCAGCGCGCGAAGCGAATTCTTTTTCTTCATCGCTTCGTTCCAGATGTCTCCACTATTCTCAAAGCGATCGGCCGCGTTGCCGAGGTGAAAGTCGCGGGGGTCAAGGTCGTCCGTTAACTCCGACCATTTAAGCGGCGTCGACACAGTCGCTCCCGGTTTGGCCCGTACACAATACGGCCCCGCGACGGTTTTTCCCTGAATGTTCTGCAGGTAATCGACGTAAACCGTTGCCGCTCCCCGCGCTTTCACGAAGCGCTCGATAGTCGCTTCCTTCGGATGCGCGTCCGCTACCTTCGTAGCGATAAGCTGGGCAACCAGGGTCGCTGCCTCGTTCGGCGTACGAGGGGGAAGCGGAAGGTAAATGTGTAACCCGCTCGATCCGGAAGTCTTGATTGCGGCGTTAAGTCCGAATCCATCGATGACTTCCTTTGCCCAGCGGGCAATCTGGACTACGCGACCAAAGTTTGCGCGAGGGCCCGGATCCAAATCGATGATCGTGTAATCTGCGTATTCGAGCGACTGAACACGGGAATGCCAGGGATCTACTGAGATGGCGCCGAGCTGGATGGTGTAGAGAAGCGTCAGCAGATCGCCGCCGACGTAACGGGGCTGCTCGCCATCAGCGGTTTGGAGGAGCTCGACTCGAACCTCGGGCGGCGTTGTTTCCGAGGCCTTCTGTTGGTAGAAGCTCTCGCCATCGATGCCGTTCGGGAACCGCTTCAATACGAGCGGCCGGTCCAATATGGTGGGAAGGATGAAGTCGGCGATTCGCGCGTAAAAGCGCATGGCTTCGCCCTTGGTGTACTTCTCCTTGGGAAAGAACACCTTCTCGAGGTTGGATACCTTCAGCGTCTTTCCGCGGCCCAGATCGAGGGTTCCATCTCCGCCCTTTTTCTCGAGCTCGGTCAGTTGAGAGAGTAGTGAGTCCGTGTCGACCTTGGCTCTAGAGGTAGTCGAAGCCTTAGCTCGCGATTTGGTCGATGCCGGCTTTGCGGTAGTGCTTGCGCGCGCCGCGATACTCGTGCGCGCCGGGATACTCGTGTGCGCGTCCCGCCTGTTAATGCTGCCACTGTGAGTCGATTTTTTCTGCACGCTGGTCGGCTCGATGCCGACCTCGTTCGCGTCCTTGTCGTCGCGAACGCCGAGGAAGATCGGCTGACGGAGACGCCGATCAGCGGTCCACTCGCTGAACTTCACCTCCACGACCACCTCGGGCTTGGTCCAGTGTGCCCTCTCGTTCGTCTTCGGAGTCTCGACGAAGGGCGAAGTCTTTATCTCGAGCGACTTCAGCCGGCGATACATCTCCTCCAAGCCCTGGCGAGTGAAACCGCCGCCAGTGTGCCCAACGTAGATGAACCTATCCTGATCGAAATAGCCAAGGAGGAGAGCGCCGATGTGCTCGCGACTGTTGCGCGGCTCGGTGTAGCCCCCGATCACAAACTCCTGGCGGAACTCGATCTTCAGCTTGAGCCAGTTGCGCGAGCGGTAGCCGGGCTCGTAGCGGGCGTCGACCCGCTTGGCGATAACTCCTTCCCATCCTTCGCGGCGAGCCTTGTCCAGCATCTTCTTGCCGTTTCCTTCGACTGATTCGGTGAGGCGCAGCTGGTTCGTAACGCGCTTCCCAACGCGCTTGACGAGACGTTCCCGCCGTTTCGACCATGGTTCGCGCATCAGGATCTCGTCGCCGTCCATTAGGATGTCGAACAGAATGAGCGCCGCCGGGGTGGAACTAGAATGTCGCTCGATCAGGTGCGACTCCTTCACGTGCATGCGGCTCTGGAGCTCCTGAAAGCGAGCCGGCTTCCCATCGATCAGTGCGACGATCTCACCATCGAGCACCAGCGATCGCCTGGCCTGAGCGGAAAGTTTTTTCAGTGCGGCGGCGATCTCCGGAAACTGCTTCGCCTTATCCTTGTTGTTGCGTGTCACGAGTTTTACGTCGTCCGCCGTCGCATAGGCGAGGACGCGGATTCCATCGTACTTGGGCTCGAAGGTCCATCCCTTTCCCGGAATTTCGCTGCCCACGCTCGCGTACATCGGCTCGAGAGAAGTCGCGGACAGCTTCGCCTGCGAATCAGAGTCGCCGGCATCGTCGTCAGCAGGCGGGCGTGCATTTGCACGAGACGGAGAGGGGGATCGCTTGCTCTTCGCCTCGCGGTTGCTTCTCCAGACGCTGCTCTTTCCGCTTGCGATCTCGTCCATGGTACGGCCGCTGTCGACCGACGTCATGTTTTCGGCGACCACATCCTCATCGCTTGCGAACTCATCTCGATGCTTGATCAGCAGCCACTGCGGCTTCGCTGAAGAGGAGGCATCGCGCGAGAATTTCATGCGAATCAATGCGAACGAACCCTGTAGCCTGTCGCCGTGGAAAGTGATCTTGAGATCGCCACGCTTCAGCCCTTCGCGGATCGCGTTTTCCTCTTCCTTTGGGGAGGTAGCGGTGTCGGACGAGTAAGTGCCGCGATCCCAAAGCATGACTGTTCCGCCGCCGTATTCTCCCTTCGGAATCGTGCCCTCGAAGGTGTTGTAGTCGATGGGGTGATCTTCGACCTGCATCGCAAGTCTTTTTACCGACGGGTTGAGGCTGGGCCCCTTGGGGACCGCCCAGCTTTTCATGACCCCATCGAGCTCGAGGCGCAAATCGAAGTGGAGATGACTCGCCGCGTGCTTCTGGAGCACGAAACGAAGGCGGCCAACGCGAGCAGGTCCAAGCGCTTTCTCTCCGGACGGCTCGTGAGTGCGAGTGAAATCGCGCTTGTGTCTATACTCGGCGAGTTGGGTGCGAGCGCCCCGCCCGGAAGTGGCAGCCGATTTTACAGCCATGCAGGTATCTTAGGCGGTCTTCGTCTTTTTCGCCTTGGCAGGTTTGCGACTAGCCGCAACTGATTTGCGTTTTGCGCGCACCGCGCCCTTCTTCCCGGCACCTTCCTCAAGGCTCGCGCGCAACCGCGACATCAAGTCGAGCACGCCGCTGTCCGGCGTCTCTCCTTCGGGCTCTTCGAACTTGGGCTTCTTGCCCTTCATCTTCGCTTTGATCACTCGCATCAGGTTGGCGCGATATTCGTCGGTGTAGCGCGTCGGGTCGAACGGCTCGGCAAGATTCTCGACGAGCTGTTCCGCCATCTGCAGCTCCTGTGGCCTAACGCCTTCGCGACTCGGAAAGCTGAACTCGCTGGCATCAACCAGCTCGTTGGCGAAGCGCATGATCTCGAGCACAAGTGCCTCGCCGATGACTTTAACGCCCGCCAAATGCTGCGTCTGTCGAATGATGATCTTGC
>Ga0137407_10000978_pt1 | contig 18793 bp, 11 predicted proteins | sample CZOMad2_2_16fung_FD_108410 | JGI IMG/M metagenome (GOLD analysis project Ga0137407, IMG submission 108410) | Vadose zone soil fungal communities from Angelo Coast Range Reserve, California, USA - CZOMad2_2_16fungal (Illumina Assembly) | ecosystem: Environmental > Terrestrial > Soil > Vadose... | reverse complement strand
TACGAGCGTTTTGCTAATCCTTCGGAGCGGCCAATGACTGCCTTCTCATTCGAATGCGGGGGCGGATCGGAAAAGCCTTCAAAGGCACTGCTCGGATTCCATTCTTGAAGACTATACACGCGCTTGCCGCGCAATCCCGTTACACCCTCGCTCCATGCGAGAAGCATTCGCTTGCCGATATCCTCAAAAGCGGCGTAGCGTGTCATAGCTTCTCGCACCCGAGGCGCGATATCAGAAACCGCATCACTGATCGCTTCGACGATTTCGACTTGTGCTTTGACGGAAACGCCAAATGTGGCGGCGATGAACTTTCCGAGACTCTTACCCGGACTCCAGGTTTTCTTACCCATGAAGCTGATGCCGGGAGGATTTTGTTGGTATCCGGCGTACGCGACCGTTGTAATCATATCGTAGGCCGGTGAAAGGTGAACATCAGCCCGCGACGTATAGAGCAACGCGAGATTCTTCGCGTGACAATCGGCGTTGCGTAACGCGTAGGTTAACAGCAACGTTGTCGCAAGCTGGCGGAAGGTTTCGAGCTGTGTAGCGCCGGGAACGTGATCGCGAATCGCCCTAGCGACGCGCTCCCAAGTAGTCTCGTACTTCGCGGCAGGGCGTAGTCCCAGCAGAGCGCAGAAATCTTCCATTCCCAAACGCAACTGTCCATTGTCATCCACGTCGAAACGATGAACGACGAGGGCGTTGCCGTCCTGCGAGAGCTCGGTCCTGGCCGTGGGCAGGACTCGCGCTGCCACCTGCATGCAGAGGTGCTCGTTCAGGGTAACGTAAGGGAGTCTACCGGTGGACCCCTTGATGATGTGGCGGCGGGTCAGCAGTGTGGTCTTTTTGTGGACGGCGCCTCGCCCGACATCCTCACTCTGCGTGTCGAGGAACTTCGGCACGACTCCAGAAACACCACTAGCCGCATGTTGCCGGACCAGCTCCGCGAAGGCTTCCTCGGAATTGTCCCCTTGGAGGAGTTCGGCGACTTCGACCGGCTGGGTGGGCTCATCAAGTTTCGCGCCCGCCGCGGCGACTTGAATGCGGCCGACCATGTTTCGTCCGATGACGGAAAGGAGCGCCATCGGGCTGGCCGTGATTTGAGGGCCGAGTTGCTCTTGGAGCGCTTGCAGAAGGTACCCCTCAGGGAGATTCATTTGGAAAACGGGATGCAGCGTGTCGTCCCATACATAGGACTCGGTACGCACTGGCATCGTGAGTGACACGAAGGCGTCTGTAGGTGTGCTCGCGTGGTAGGTGAGCACGCTGCGAAAGTCGCCCGCCGACTCAAGGACCGCGACGTCCCGGCCGAGGACATAGGCTGACAGCCTCATGATTTGGCCCGTTCGCGGCGCAATTCATCGAGCGAGCCGGATTGGCCACCTTCGGTGAATTCGAGTTCGACGCCGAGCACTGCGAGCACCGCCAGGAGTTTGCGGGAACCAAATTCCGACGCGCGACCGCGCTCGAAGCGCGACAGGGATTCGGGGGTTACGCCAGCTTGATGCGCGACCGCTTTTTGCCTCAGGCGGAGGGCTTGGCGGCGGGCCGCCACTGCGGCTCCCAGTTCTTGGAGTGTCTTCATATTGATATATACATCATGATATTGGCAAATATTGCCATTTATTGATGTATATAGCAATATTCTCGCCGATATCCACGGAACTCACGCAATTCATTGATTTACCTCACTAGGCAGCTATCCGAGCCTTAGTGCGCCGCAGAAATGCTTGAACGGCCCGGAGACTCATTTTTCCCAGTTTTCTTTCAGCGGCCTCGGCGCCATCTATGCGTTGAGCGCGGCGGCCCGCATCGTCTCTCTGATTTGAGCGAGCATGCCCTCTGCCCGATCAGAATGTGAAGCTGAGTTCGAGCCACAGGCACTGCCAACGCCAACTGCTCGAGACGCGTAGCCGTCGCTGACCTCGTGCGCAGCGCGGTTCAACTCCCGCTCCAAGGCCGCTGGTTCCTGCTTCCTAGTGACAGCGACGGATTCGCTAGCCGCGGTGGTGCGAGCGCGATTGCCGTCGCGCTTTCCGGAACGAGTCATTGACTCTATCGCCGCAGGAGTCAAACAACAGGTACAGGCCTTTCTCGCGACGGCGCCGCCGGCGTCAGCGGAATGACAGGGCGCGTGCTGCGCCAGCCTGCGAGAATAGGACAATGCCGCCTCACACGCTTCCGCGCTCCGCGTCCGCTCTATTCAGCCATGTCATGGCCGACAACGCGCCGCTGTACCGGGCCATTCTCGATGTCTTTGCGGCATCGAAGCGCCAATTCCGCCTGCATCTGCGCCCCGACGACGTGCTCGCCGAAGCGACTTGGCCAGGCGGCCCCCCTACGCCGGAGACCGTCCAGCAAGCACTCGGACAGCTCGTCGACTGGGGTAATCTGCAGTCGCAACCGGACACAGCCCGGGTCGCGACGATCGAAGACTTTTACCGCAAACGCCTGCTCTACCGGATGACCTCCAGCGGAGAAGCGGTCGAGGCGGGGTTGCAGGCATTCGTCGAGGCTCTTGCGCGGCGCGCTGAATTGCAGTCCGTGGCGCTCGACGATATCCGGGCACGCCTCATCTCCCTCGAGCAGCTCATGCGCGAATCACCCCCCGATGCGGCCAAGGTCCACGGCGCACTTCGGGATCTCGTGCATGTGTTCGAAGACTTATCAAACAACGCGGAGGCCTTCATGGCGGGTCTCGCACGCACCATCGAGCTCCAACGTGCCGAGGTCGCCGCCGTGATGAGCTTCAAGACGCGGCTGATCGATTACCTGCAGCGCTTCATCGGCGATTTGGTCACGCGCTCGAGTCAAATCGCCGAACTATTGATCCATCTGAGGCCGCTCGAGCGGGCGTTGTTACAAATCGCCGCCGAGCGCGATGCACGCAATGCGGCACCTGGTGATGTCGCGATGGACACCGAAGCCGTCGACACCCGACTCATCGCGTGGAACGAGCGCTGGGCCGGCCTCACGCGGTGGTTCGTGTCCGACGGCCGGGACCGTGCCCAAGCGGAGCTTTTGCGCGCGAGCGCTCTGTCGGCGATTCCTCGCCTGCTGCAGGCCGTCTCGCTGCTGCACGAACGCCGCGCGGGCCGCAGCGATCGCGCGGCGGATTTTCGGCGCCTGGCGCTGTGGTTCGCCGCGGCGGGCGGCGACGCCAACTCGCATCGGCTATGGCGGGCCGCTTTTGCCTTATCGCCGGCGCGGCATCTAGCGTTGGCGGTGGCCGACGAGAAGGTCAGTGCGAATACACCATGGCGCGACTCGCCCGGTATCGCGGTGCTGCCGAAACTTCGCGAACAAGGCGTGCTACCAACCCGCGGCGCACCGCCCCGGATCCAGGACCGCTCCGCGGAGCGCAGCTTGCTCGCGGCCCGCGTCGCAAAAGAGGCGGCTCAAACTGAAGCGGCGCGACAACGCCTGGCCACCAACCGTGAGACCCGGCTGTCCGAGTTGGGTCGGCTCGATTCGTCGTCGTTTCGATTGTTCCTCATACTGCTGGGCGAGGCTCTCGCCAGCCAGACGCATCCCGACGAGGCCGTGGAACGGTTGACTGGCGATGGTACGCTCATCGTTCGGCTCGTTCCTCTCGCTGCTCACACGGAGGCGGAAATTGCAACGGACTTAGGGACCTTCCGCGGTCGCGACCATCTCCTTCTCATTCGTAGAACCTAACCCATGCCAGCCCCCGGACTAAAGGACGTTCTGAAACACCAGGAGGCTGAGGAGCGCGAGCGCGCACTGCGCGCCTTGCTGATGCGTCCGCTCATGCCCGCCGGTGACCCGGCGCTCGAACTCGTGCGTCGACATGCCGGCTACTTGCGTGACTGGTTCGGACGTGAGACGGGATGGAACCTACAGGTGGAGCGGCAATGCGCGCGGCTCTACAAAAGGCCCGCCGCACTCGACGACGCAACGCGGGGGTTGCCGGAGTTCGATCAGGGTCGCTATGTGCTCCTATGTCTCGCGTGCGCGGTGCTCGAGCGCGCCGAATCACAGATCACCCTGAGAACCTTGGGTGAGCGTCTCTTGGAGGCGGCGGCAGACCCCGATCTCGCAGCGTGCGGATTTGTCTTTACCCTCGAGAGCGCGCGCGAGCGACGCTCGCTGGTTGCCGTGTGCCGCCTGCTGCTGGAACTCGGCGCGCTCACGCGCGTCGCAGGCGACGAAGAGGGTTACGTCAACCAATCCGGCGACGTTCTGTACGACGTCCATCGCCGCGTGCTCGCGCGATTGCCCGCCGGCACGCGCGGTGCCAGTCTCATCGCCATGACTCAGGCAGACCTCCTTTTAGACGGCCGGCTCGCGGCGCTCGTGGATGAGTACATACCGGACAGTCCCGACGGCAAGCGCATGGCACTACGCCATCGATTGGCGCGGCGGCTGCTCGATGATCCCGTGCTCTATCACGACGAACTCTCCCCGGAGGAGCGCGAGTACTTGGTCAGCCAGCGCGGACCTCTGGCGCATCGACTGGCGCACGCAACCGGACTCACGGCCGAGCTGCGCGCCGAAGGCCTGGCGCTCGTCGATGGCGACGGCGAACTCTCCGACAAACACCTGCCGGCGGTAGGCACGGAAGCACACGCGACGCTGCTGGTGGCCGAGCACCTGGCGCGCACCGCACGCGCCGAGCCTGCGCGGATTCATTCGCTGCACGAACTTGCGGGTTACCTGCGGTCCGCCGGCGACCGGTACGGCCGCTTCTGGCGCAAGGATGCGCGCGAAGCAGGCGCCGAAGTCCAGCTCGCCACCGAAGCGGTCAATCGCCTCGAGGCACTGCGGCTGGTTAGACGCCTCGAGAACGGGGCGCAGGCGCTGCCTGCCTTGCATCGCTACGCCATTTCCGTGCCGCTAACTTGACCCACACTCCTTCCACGATTGCACTGCCTTCCCCCGGGCGAGCTCGCTGGCAACCTCTGCGCCTCGGTCTCGTTGAGCTGTATCACTACGACGTCGAGGAGTTCTGGTTCCGCGACGGTCACCTGATGCTCCGGGGTAACAACGGCACTGGCAAATCCAAAGTGTTGTCGCTCACGCTGCCGTTTCTCTTGGATGCCAACCTGAGCGCTTCCCGCGTCGAACCGGACGGCGACCGCGGCAAGCGCATGGAATGGAACTTGTTGATGAACAAGCGGCACGAGCGCCGCATCGGCTACACGTGGATGGAGTTCGGCCGCCTCGACAGCGCCGGCAAAGTCCTGACGCTGACCTTGGGCTGCGGTTTGCGCGCCATCGCCGGCCGCCCGACGACGGACTCATGGTTCTTCATCACCGACCAACGTATCGGCGCGGATCTGTGGCTGACCACGCCGGAGAAGACCGCGTTATCCCGGGAGCGCTTGATCGACGCCATCGGCGCCCGTGGCCAGGTATTCCCCACTGCGCAAGCCTATCGTCGCGCCGTGGATGAGAAGCTGTTTCGGCTGGGGACCGAGCGCTACGACGCGCTGGTCGACACGTTGATTCAGTTGCGCCAGCCGCAACTGTCCAAGAATCCCGACGAGGGGCAACTCTCGGAAGCATTGACCCACGCGCTGCGACCGCTCGATCGTGCCGCCATCGAGGATGTCGCCGAAGCCATGAGCGAACTCGCTGACATCCGGCGCGACCTGGAAGAGATCGAGGCCATGCGCAAAGCGATCGGATCGTTCGGGACCCGCTATCGGCGCTACGCCCAAGTGGCCACCCGGCGCCGTGCAAGAACCCTGCGGCAGGCGCAGACCGACTTCGACAATGCGAGTCGTGACGTCAACGCCGCACAGACGGAACTCGACGAGGCGCGCGCCCGCGTCACCCGTTACCAGTCGCAGCAGCAGAGCTTGGACGAACAGCTGGCGGCCGACGAAGCTCGCCTGCGCGTGCTGCGATCGGACCCCATCATGCGGGATGCGAACCGGCTGTCCAGCGCTCGCGATCGAGCCGCCGAATGCCACGAACTAATGGATGAGGCTGCAAAACGGGAAACACTCGCCGGCACCCTACTCACTCGCGAAGCGGAGGCAGCCAATCGCCGGCGCGGGCAGGCTGAAGCCAGCCGCTCGACGCTGGTGGATTCCGCATCCAGTGCTGCCGGTCTCGCGCGCGACACGGGACTCGCCGACGGACACGCGCGCGCACTCCAGGGCATTTCTCTACCTGACGGCGTGACAGATCTCCCCGAGGCCGCCATAACCGCCCTGCTTCGCGAGAGGCGCGAATCCGCGGCGCGCCGCCGCGAGGACATAGCCTTGATCCGCAAACGGCTGCTCGAAGTGGAGTCGGCCGCGCAGGCTCGTACCCGCGCACAGGACGCTCGAGCGCTGCATGCCGATGCCTTCGACATCGCATCCGAGGCCGCCCGGAACGCCGCGGAGAATTTGCTTCAGGGAAGTGCCAAACTGCTGGCCGCGTGGCGACAGTACGGAGATACCGCGCAGGCACTGCGCATTCCCGAGGTCGACGCGGCCCTAGATGAACTGGAACTCTGGCATACCACCCTAAGCGGCATCAATCCCATGCGCGCTGCGTTGGAACGCGCGCTCCGGCTGTTGGAACAGGACTTCGCAATGCGCGTCGCTGCGCTGGCAGAGGAACGCCGGCTCTTAGGTCTGGAACAGAGCGAGTTGCATGCGGAACGCGCGCGTCTCGAGGCCGGCGAAGACCAGGCGCCTCCTGCGCCCTACACGCGAGATGCGTCGATGCGCGCCCAAGCGGCCGGTGCGCCGCTGTGGCAGCTCGTGGATTTTGCCTCCCATGTGCCGAGAGGCGCCCACGCAGGCGTGGAGGCGGCCTTGGAAGCGAGCGGGCTCCTCGACGCGTGGGTGCTCCCGGATGGCACTGCGATCCATACCCGCACCCACGATGTCATCTTGACCGTGCGGCCGCCCAGTGCGAATTCCTTGGCAGACTGGCTGACACCCTCCATCCCGGCCGTGGGTGGCGGCGCCTCTATCGACGCGCACACCTTGTCCGCCCTGCTGCGCTCGGTGGCCTGTGCCGAGGATGAGCCGGTCGATGCCGAAACATGGATATCGCCGAGCGGGCAATTTCGCGTGGGTTCCGTGCGGGGCGCCTGGACGAAACCCGGCGCGCGTTATATCGGTCACGCCGCGCGCGAGGCCGCGCGCCGGGCGCGCCTCGATGAGATCGCCACCCGGTTGATCGAACTCGCCGCAGCACTCGTGGCCCAAGCGTCGGCCGCCGAGCGACTCGCCGCCCTGCGCGAAGATGCTCGCAGTGAGTACGCACGTGCGCCGGCCGACGACGGCCTCCTGCGTTGGCATGCCGAGAACAATGCGGCCGAGCAACGGCGGCGTGAGGCGCAGACGCGTCTCGGCGAGGCAGAGTCCAAACTCCTGCAGGCCGACCACGCCCTCGCACGCGCGCGGGACGACCTGAGTCTGGACGCACGCGACCTGAATCTACCGGTTGCCATCGCCGAACTCGATGTCATCGAACGAGCGCTCGGCGAATATCGCGTGACGGTCATGGAAGTCGCCAACGCGCTGCGCCAGCACAAGGCCGCGCTGGCCGAACTCGCCGATCAAACGGTGCGCGAAGCCGACGCACGCGAGTCCTTGGAGGCAGCCATCGAGGATCATCGGGAAAAGCAGACGCTACTGCGCGCTGCGACCGAGACGGTGGCCACGCTGCAAGCCACGGTCGGCAGACAGGTGAGCGAGTTACTGAGCGACATCGAGGCCTCCCAGCAGGCGCAGCAGAAACACGAGCGCGCGCTGAAAGACTTGCGGGCACAATTGGTGGTGGTCGCCACTCAACGCGGCATCGCCGAGCAGAAGCACTCGGAGCTCAACGAGAAACTCGCGGAGCGCGTGCGCGTGCGTCAGACCGCCGTCGAGACGTTGCAGGCGTATACGCAACAGACCGGCTTCGTGGCCATCGCCGTTCCGGATCTGCTAGTGGCGGACGACACGGCTGCATGGAGCATCGAGGCCGGGCTGACCATCGCGAGGCGCGCCGAGCAGGCGCTGGCCGATATTCCCGCAGAGGAGGCGGACTGGGATCGCGTGCAACGCGAGATCGGACGCGACCTCACGGAGCTGCAGAGCACAATGTCCACCCAGGGCCACGCCGCGACCGCAGAGCCCAGCGACCATGGGCTCATCGTGCGCATCGTCTATCAGCAGCGACCGGAGCGCCCAGACGCACTCGAGCAGCGGCTCGACGCGGAGCTGGCGGAACAACGCCTGATCCTGTCCGCTCAGGAGCGTGCATTGCTCGAGGAGCATCTCGAGAAGGAGATCGCCGCCAACTTGCAGCGCATGATTCGCGACACGGAGGAGCGAGTCACGACGATCAACGTCGAACTGCATAAACGGCCCACCTCCACCGGAATGCGCTACCGACTGGTCTGGGAGCCCCTCCCCGAGAACGATGAGAATGCGGTGCCCGGACTCGAGCTGGCGCGCAAGCGGTTGCTCAATACCAGTTCGGATGCCTGGTCCGCCGAGGACCGGCGGCTCGTCGGCGAGTTTCTCCAGGCGCGCATCGATGCTGAGCGACAGCGTGACGAGCGCGGCACGCTATACGACAGCCTGGCGCGGGCGCTGGACTATCGCCGTTGGCATCAATTCACCGTCGAACGCAACCAGGACAGGCAATGGAAACCGCTTTCTGGACCCGCATCGAGCGGCGAACGCGCGCTCGGTCTGACGGTGCCGCTTTTTGCGGCCGCCAGCAGCCACTACGAGAGTTCGGACCGCCACGCTCCGCGGCTGGTACTGCTCGACGAAGCCTTCGCCGGCATCGACGACGAGGCGCGCGCGAGCTGCATGGGGTTGATCCGTGAGTTCGATCTCGACTTCGTGATGACCAGCGAGCGCGAATGGGGTTGCTATGCGGAGATACCCGGTCTCAGCATTTGTCAGATCGTGCGCCGCGAAGATATGGACGCCATCTTCGTGTCCCGCTGGTCGTGGGACGGTCGCGAGCGTCGTGAGGAAGCGGATCCCGTGCGCCGCTTCCCAGAAGCAGCCGTTGCGGGCGAATGAGCAAGGATTCCATTGACGGGATACGCCTGCAGAAGCTGCTGGGGGGTATCGAACTCGCGAATCTGCGCCTGCGGCTTCGCGCGCGATACGAAAGAGGCGCGTCGCGCGACGAATTTACCCTGACGGATCTCTTAGGCCACGAACGCCGCGCGCTCGCGGGCCTGCTCGGCCGGCGCGCCGTCGCCGCAGGCTCCATGCGCATCCGGCGCTCCGAACTCGACGCAGCGCTGGACCATGCGGGAATCGCAGTCACACTGCGCGAGGCGCTGGAGTTCCTCGACGGACCGTTGTCGGACCGCCGGGCCGATCGAGTGGCGCGCGAGCAAGCGTGGAGTGCCGCGCTCTCTCTCACGGCGGAGCCACGGCTCGCCACTCTGTTGACCGATGCGCCCGGCGCCGCACTGGTGAAACGCCTCTCGGCTAGCGATCCTGCGCGAGCCGAAGTGCTGCTGGCGCAGGCCGCTCGCGTACTCGGCCGACTGCCGGCGCACGGCATCTCACGGGCACAACTCGCGGCCGAAGTTCTGGGCGACTCGCACGGCCTCGACAACGGACGTCCCGTCGCAACCATCGTGTTGCGGGCGTGCGCCGCCGAGACGTCTATCGACGTCATCGAAGCGGCTGGACTACAGGACGCCGAAGAATCTGTCCGCGATCGATGGGCTCGTCTGGGTATCACGGTCAATGAGCTGGCACTCCCAGCGCTATGTCTCAACCTCCCGGGTCTGGACATCGACGTCGCGCATCGGTCCCCGGGCGAGCCAGTGCACCTATCGCTGCGCACCCTGTTACGCCGCCCCCCCACCTGGCATGTGGCCCAACGCGACGTGTTCGTCTGCGAGAACCCCAACATCGTCGCCATAGCCGCCGACCGCTTAGGCGCAGCTTGCGCGCCCTTGGCCTGTACGGATGGGATGCCGTCAGCAGCCCAGCAAACCCTGCTGGCCCAACTCGCCACCGCCGGTGCCCGACTGCGCTATCACGGGGATTTTGATTGGGCTGGTTTGGTCATCGGCAATTTCGTGATGCGTGAATTCGGGGCGGAGCCCTGGCGTTTCGGGGCCGCGGACTACCTGTCGGCGACCGCAGACGACAGAATAGCGCTGCGGGGCGACAAACCCGTCGTGGCGCGATGGGACGATCGCCTCACCAGCGCGATGTCGGAGCGGCGAGTCGTCGTGCATGAAGAGGGTGTGGCTGAAACTCTTATGATGGACCTTGTGGCGAGCATGGACTCGGAGCGGGTGCCCGAATAGGCCGTACCGGCGTCAATGTGGCGTCCCCACGGGGATTCGAACCCCGGTCGCATCCGTGAAAGGGATGTGTCCTAGGCCTCTAGACGATGGGGACGCAGGCCTCAAAAATCGATCGGTCGCCGACATGAAAACTGGTGGAGCCAGGCGGGATCGAACCGCCGACCTCTTGCATGCCATGCAAGCGCTCTCCCAGCTGAGCTATGGCCCCCTACTCGTAAGATACTGTATTTTAAGGCGAAATTGAACCTAATTTCACCAAAATGTTACCGAAAAATGCAAACCGGTCCGTACAACAGGTCGCAGAGAATATCAGGAACTTCAGCATTCGTTTCGACAAAATATTTGCTCGACGTCTCTGGGTATAAGTCTCTGTCATTTCAATATTAATTCCCGGCGTAACGCCCGCGCCGAACGGGCGCGTAAAGCATTATGGACGACCCAGCCACCGCGCAGCCAATACGCGCTCCCCGTATCGCATCGGCATTAGATTTGATTCCAGCGCCCAGCCTGCACTGCGCACGCAAGTCGGGTAAAGGACTGGCGCGGTGCCTCGGCAGAATGGCCGACCCGTTTCCAGCTTTCAGCGAAAACGGCTGCTGTATAAATCCTTCAGCGCCCACAGCGTGACAGGGTGGCGGCTCAATCGGGCAGCCTCGTGAAAACCCGAAGAAAATCCGCCAGCCGCAATGAACAGAATGGGCGCATCCGGCTTGCGCGCCTCGTGCGCCCAAGACATCCCTGCCGCGGCAAGCCGGTCCAGCATGCTCAAGTGATGCGTGAATACCTCGGCACCCAAGACCTTTCGGTTCCACTTGATGCCCCCGGTTAACGTGCGTCCGTCATCCAGCGCGGCAACAAGGTCAATCTCGACCGGCGCCCCCTCTCGATCCTTCCCCTCCCAACGCCCCCAAGCCTTGGCGAGATTCAGGTGTTTGCCATTCATAGCGCGCACGTACGACTGCTCGGCGATTCGCTCGAATATATGTCCCATATACAGGTCCAACCGGGGTTGAATGTAGTGCGCCCAGAACACTCGTGGCGCCAGCCGCGTGAGCAGCGTTTGGTGCGGTACTACGAACTCGTGATAGAACATGAACGCTGGGTCAGCGATGCGATATCGGTATGGCTCTTTGGGATGTGCAGCGAAATTACGCTGCGCCTCGACGTAACCGAGCGTCACCAGTCGCTCAATCTTTTCGCGCAATGCCGTGTTGACGGGCAATCCAGCGCTATGACCAATGCCGTTGAGCTGCGTGTATCCCGCGCCGATGGTCCGCAGGAGCCCGGTGTAGATTTGGGGCTCGCGCAAACCTTCTTCCTGAACCATTGCCGTCTCCAGCAACAGCCTCACCTCCCCGCGCGGCGACAGGATGGCGCGCTGGGCATTCAGTGCCAGTGGCTGGCTGGGGCGCAAGGTGCTGAGATAGTGCGGCGTTCCACCATACATCCCGTAGGCGAGCGCCCGGTCGCGCAATGAACGGAATGACGCCATTTTGGCGGCGTACCAGTAATCGAACGGACGGAGTTGCCCATGCCACGCAAAACGGCCGTACAGCGGCGCGGCACCGGTATTGAGCGACTCCAGCATGCTGATGGACGAGCCCGACAGCACGAGAACAAATGCGCGCGGTGGACGACGCTGCTCCCATACGGCGTTCAGTTCTGAGGCGACATGACCCAGAGACGCTATATCGGCCCCGAAATACTGAAATTCGTCGAGAATGACTACGAGCGGTTCCGGCGTCTTAAGTTCGATCAGCATCCGGAAGACCGTCCGCCAAGTCGGATAATCCTCCTCACGCAGTGTCTCGCGACCCCACTCTGCCACGTCGGCAATTAACTGCCGTCGGTTCTGCTCGGGAGTTGTATTGGCGGCCGTGAAATGAAACGTCGTTCGTTCCGGCCAGACATGCTTCAGCAAGTGAGTCTTACCCACGCGCCGACGACCATACAACAGAGCAAGTCGCGGTCGGCCTTGCGCAAGCAGATCGCGAAGTTCGGCCCGTTCGGCGTGTCGATTGATGAAAACGGAATTTGCCGTATCGGATGTCTCTACCACGCCGTGTCCTCTCGGGGCTGTCCATTACTGTTACAACCATATACGGTCATGACCGTATACGGTTAAGAACGTAATATTAGGCCATCCATCGATTCGAAGCCAGTTCGCGAGCGGGAACTACCAGCGCCTAGACTGAGGCGGAGGGATCGAATCCCCCAACCTTTGCTCCCAAAGCGGACGCGACTGCATGTGTCGCGCAGACAACTGTCAACGTCGCGGAGTGCGATGACAGCGCAACGAGATGCAGCAACTTACAACCAATCGAAGGACTCGGAATGCTTGAATCCGGAGAGGAAACCCGGTCTTGCAAAAATGGGACCACCGATGGGACCAGAACGATCCGATTGGGCTTCGTATCTGATTGATTTTAGAAAGGATATTTAGTGTGGAGCCCTGATGCATACCATGCAAGCGCTCTCCCAGCTGAGCTATGGTCCCACATGGAGGCGCGGCACGTGACCTGACGGGGACCAATTCGTCAAGAAAATTAACGAGCTACGCGCCCCAAAGCGCTCGTGCGCGGTTCAATCGAGACAACGACTCGATTTTACCCAAAATAGCCAGCGTGACATCGATGGGCGGCGACACCGTTCCCCCGCAGACCGCAAGGCGAATGGGCTGCGCGAGCTTACCGAGCGAGATGCCTTTTGCCGCCGCAAGCCCGCTGATGACCTCGTGAATGGCCGGCGCCGACCAATCCGCCAATCGATCCAGCTCGCTGGACGCCTCGGCCAGCGGCACCAGCACATCGGCGGTTACATGTTTGCGCACCGCTTTCTCGTCATAGGCCAGGGGCGCCCGGAAAAAGAACACGCTGTTGAGCGCCATCTCGCGCACCGTTTTCGCACGCTCGCGCTGCGATCGAACGATTTGTTCGAGTTGCGTCTCATTCGGTGCCTGGATGCCCTCGCGGTCCAAGTGCCAACGCAGCACCGGGACGATGCGCGAAGCCGGCGCGCGTATCATGTGCTGTTGATTGAGCCAGGTCAGCTTTTCGACGTTGAAGGCCGAGGCGGATTTATTGACATCGGCAATGTCGAATAGCCGGATCATTTCTTCGATGGTGAAGAATTCCTGGTCGCCGTGCGACCAGCCCAAACGGACCAGGTAGTTGAGAACGGCTTCGGGCAGGAATCCGTCATCGCGGTACTGCAATACGCTGACGGCCCCGTGGCGCTTCGAGAGCTTGGCGCCATCCGGACCCAAAATCATCGGTAGGTGGGCATATACGGGCGGCCGAGCCCCCAGCGCGAGTAGCATGTTCAATTGTCGCGGCGTGTTGTTCAAGTGATCATCGCCACGAATCACATGCGTGATCTGCATGTCCATGTCGTCCACCACCACGCAGAAATTATAGGTAGGCGTGCCGTCGGATCGCGCGATGATGAGATCGTCGAGTTCGCTGTTTTGAAACACGACGCGGCCATGCACGACGTCATCGACCACCACTTCACCGGCGAGCGGGTTCTTGAAGCGCACCACCGGCGCGACGCCGGGGACCGAATCCGTGCGTTCGCGCCAGCGTCCGTCGTAACGCGGTTTCTCGCCGCGTGCGATCTGTTGCGCGCGCATCTGCTCGAGCTCTTGCTTGCTGCAGTAGCAGCGATAGGCCTTACCGCCGGCGAGCAATTCTTCGATGACGTCCTTGTAACGGTCAAAGCGCTTGGTTTGAAAAAAAGGACCTTCGTCGTGAACGAGCCCGGCCCATTCGAGACCGTCCAGAATCTGCTGGATTGCCTCGGGCGTCGAGCGCTCCAGATCGGTATCCTCGATCCGCAAAATGAACTGACCTGCATGACGCCGGGCGTACAGCCAGCAAAATAACGCGGTCCGCAGTCCACCGATGTGCAAGAAACCGGTTGGACTGGGAGCAAATCGGGTGCGGACAGTCATGAACTTAGACTTGAGGAAATTGAGGGGCGCAGAGTTTAGCAGAGGCACTAAAGAGAGCGCATGCAAGGGCACAGACCGATCAACGCCGACCGATCGTGCCGTTTGTGTTAACGGATGGTCGATGTCATACTTTGCTGCTGACTAACGGGCGGTTAGCTCAGCGGTAGAGCACTGCTTTCACACGGCAGGGGTCACAGGTTCAATCCCTGTACCGCCCACCAATAAATATTTTTCGATTCAAACGGTTGCCCGCGTTTCTACGCTGTTCCTTGCCGTCGTCCGGATACTGACCACGGCCGGCCTCGTGGTATGCACGACGTCATCCATTCGATCGGCGCTGCTGTTCTATACGAACCACGTCGACGTCGGCCAACTCGGCTGGCGCGCTGGTCATTTCTGGTCGCTCTCTGTGGAGGAACACTTCTATCTGTTATGGCCGTGTCTCCTAGTGGTGTTCGGCGTGCTGACGGGCTGGCGAACTGCAATCGCGATAGCCATCACGGTTTCACTATGGCGAATCGGCGATAACCACTTTCACATCCTATCGAGCTGCTCCGGAGCTAGTGTGAATACGCGCATGCAAGGCATCATTTTGGCTGGTGCTTTTATCCTGGTTTCGATCGCGTTGGTCTGGTGGGCGTTCGATCAGGATACCGCCGGCGCTAATTGCACTCCCACCGTGGCGCGACGCATGAATGCAGACGGCAGCACGGAGGAGGTGACCGAATGCCTGCGGTAGGGGGCGCCGTCCGCCAATTCGGATAATTCTCTTCAACAACGTCCGTCCACTGCCGAGTAGCGAGCCATTGCGCCGCGGCGTATAGTACTACAAATGCGAACGCTTCTCATTGTCATAAGCATTTGGTGTACCTGGGTTGCCGAAACTCAGGGCCGGGGCAGCAAGGATTTTATCCGCGCTTCCAGTTGCTTCAGATCCGGTTCACCTTGGTACCGCGCGACGACACGGCCATCTGGATCGATGAGGTAACTCACTGGCAGTCCGAGGACACCGCCGAAAAGCTCCCCGAGCTTTGCGTCCCCCATCGCGACGGGGTAGTTCAAGTGGTACTTCTCATACGCTCGCACAACCGGCGCGGAGTCATCGTCCATGGATACGCCCACGACCTGCAGGCCGGCCGCTCCGTAAGTGTTTTGCCAAGCCGCGAATCTGGGGATCTCGGTCAGGCACGGCCCGCACCACGTGGCCCAGAAGTTGAGCAGCACGAGCTTGCCCCGATAATTGCGCAAGCTCAGAGATTTCCCCTTGAGGTCCGTGCGCGTAAAGTCGGGTGCCATTCGGAGGGTGCCGTCACCGGCGAACAATGGTGCCGACGCAATCGACAGAGCAGACGTCGTGAGGAAGAACACCAGAATCACGCGCACACTCGCCAAGATTATCCGCCAGTTACCACGGGATAGCCCAACTTGACCCAGTCGTCACCGAAATTATCGGCGATGTAGAGCACCTTGACCTGAGTGAAGCCCATCGCATGAAGCGCGTCATAGGCGGCGGCGATGTTAGGGCAGTGGCTCCAGGGACAACAACCGCAGTAAATGACGATCGCGGTGTCCTTGGCCAGCTTCGCGACCCGGTTACTCAGCAACTTAAGGCCGGCGTCTTCACCCGCCGCGCCGACGTATTCGGAATCCGGAATATGAGCCTGCGCGTAGAGTTTGCGAAAGCCAACCTGCAGGATCAGCGGTTTCGGCGCAGACGCATTCTTGAGGTTTGCGGCGAGGTCGGCGGGCTGAATCAGATCGGCCGCCGGGATGGACGCGGCCGGCTCGTGCTGGGCCAAAGCTGACCCCGGCCGGGACAGGAAAATGAACGCGAAGACAAAGACATAGAGGGCCTTCATTGCATTGTGTTTCATCGAGACACCTCTGGGCTTGGCGGTGGGAGCTTAGCGGCTTTGGGAGCCTTTGACGCCGTCATCTTTGCATAGCCCGACGACTATTCGGGGACCAATGCCTGCCAGGCACGCGCGAGCGCGGCGGCGGCGCGATCGACCGCGGACTCGCTCGTGGCCCGTCCCAGCGTCAACCGGACCGAGCCCAGGGCGGCCTCGGCCGGGACACCCATTGCCAACAAAACTGCTGAAGCCGACTCGCCGCCCTCATGGCATGCCGAGCCGGTGGAGGCAGCAATCTCGGGAGTCGCCGTGAGAAGGGTCTCGCCGGAAACCCCAGGAAAGCGCACATTGAGTGTGTTCGGCAAGCGATTATCAGGATTCCCGTTGAGTGCCAGGTCCGGGATTGCCTGCGCCAGCTGTTCCCAGAGTCGATCGCGAAGCGCCCGTACGCGCACGCTCTCTTTGTCGAGATCATGCTGCGCTATCGCGCACGCAGCGCCAAATCCGACAATTGATGCGACGTTCTCGGTTCCCGGCCGCAATCCACGCTCGTGCCCGGCACCCAGCGTCAGGGCTTCGAGCACGGTACCGCGTCGCACATACAATGCGCCGATCCCCTTCGGGCCGTAGAGCTTGTGGCCGGCGATCGACAGCAGGTCCACCTCGATTGCCCGCACATCGATCGGCACCTTGCCGACCGATTGTGCCGCGTCGGTATGAACGTAGGCACCGGCTCGACGAGCAAAGTAAACGGCCTCTTGCACGGGCTGAAGCACACCTGTCTCGTTGTTCGAGTGCATGATCGTCACCAAGGCGGTTGCAGAGGTGATCGCGGCATCGAGATCAGGGACACGGGCGCGCCCGACGGCGTCCACACCGACACGGACAACATGCCAGCCCTGCTGTTCCAACCACGCCACGGGACGAACCGTCGCCGGGTGCTCTACCGTGGACGTCACGACACGGCGGCGAGAGGTGCGCGCAGCCGTGCCGCGAATGGCTAGATTATTCGCTTCAGTTCCGCCTGAAGTGAATATGATCTCGTCTGCGTCACTGCCAATCAGTGCGGCAACGTGTCCCCGTGCACGCTCGATCGCGTCGTGTGTCCGCCTACCGTAGACGTGTCGACTCGACGGGTTACCGAAGTGCTCTCGCAGATACGGCAGCATGGCATCGACAACATCCGGCAGGAGCGGTGTCGTCGCGTTGTAGTCGAGGTAGATCGGGTCGGTATCCACGGATCAGACCTTCGGAAAAAAAATGAAACTAATCCATTCTAGCGCACGCCGAACTTGCTTCATGCACCGATTGCGCTCGGCGAAAGCGCGCGATGCACCGTGATGTCGCGTGGCTGTCGCGAAGCCGATACACACAATGTGGGCGTGTCGCTCGATTGCGTCACTCGCGATATCCTCGATTTTGAGGCGTAATACGCAGAACGAACAATTCGTACGCGGCGATGAGGCCGTCACGGGACGCCCTTTCGTCATTGACATAATGCGCGGTGCGCGATGGCACATATATTGCTGATTCACAACGAGAGAGCACGATGATTGTTCGTCGAAAGGAGCATTGAATGCCCGAGACCTCGGCAGGCACGGAAAGCCTGTCCCACGATCGCGCACAGCTTCGGGCACCGTGGTCCAACCGCCCCGTCTCCGAGTCGCTATGCAACGGTTCCGTGCAGAGTAAGGCGGTGCGCTTCGGCAGCTTGGAGCCCGCCCGTGTCACGTTGGCGAAACAGTTCGTCTTGCCGCTGGTCGTGGTTCTCGCGCTCGCTGTGTGCGTGCTCGCCTGCGGTCAATCTCTGTCATTGCAATTCTGCGCGCTGGGTGTGGTGGCGTTCCTGATCACCGCCCAGGTATTCACTCCGTTGGATCTGGGGAACAGCCCGGACACCCAGCGAACCCGCAAAGTCCTGCCGCGCATTCTGCTCGAGTGGGGCTGCGTCGTGGCCTTGCTGGCATTTCTCTCGACATCGTTCAAGCTCACGCACTTCTTACCGCGCGACATCCTGGTGAGTTGGTTCCTGGTAACGCCCGTCGCATTGATGCTCGCCGACTCGTTGAGGAAGCCGATCGCGAAATGGCTGGCATCGGACCGAGGTATGGCTCAGCGCTACATCATCATAGGAGCCAACGATGTCGGGGTCGAACTGGCGCGGCGCATCGAACACGCTCACGCGGGCGAGAAGTTTTTCGGCTTCCTCGATTACCGCAGCGCCGATCGAGTGGCAGCCGATCGCGCGGTGCACGGCCTAAGCCAATCGATCAGGGGTAATTGCTCCGCGCGCGATTTTGCCGATTTCGTCCGCACACACGCGATCAGCCGGGTCTACCTGGCATTGCCGATTTCCACGGCGCCCCGCATCGAAGAGCTGCTCAAGGAACTACGCGATACCACGGCCTCGGTGTATTTCGTGCCGAACATCTTCGCCTTCGATCTCGTGCAGGCGCGCTGCCTGGAGATCAACGGCATGCCGGCATTCTCGATCTGCGACTCTCCGCTGCAAGGTATGAACGGCTTTTGGAAGCGAGTGCTCGACATCGTGCTCGCGTCGACCGCATTGGTATTCGCGTCGCCCGTGCTGCTCGCGGTGGCGCTCGCGATCAAGCAGTCGTCTCCCGGACCGGTACTGTTCAAGCAGCGCCGCTACGGCTTGAACGGCGAGGAAATACTGGTCTACAAGTTCCGCAGCATGACGGTTTGCGAGGATGGTCCCGTCGTGGCTCAAGC
>Ga0137407_10000977_pt1 | contig 18793 bp, 16 predicted proteins | sample CZOMad2_2_16fung_FD_108410 | JGI IMG/M metagenome (GOLD analysis project Ga0137407, IMG submission 108410) | Vadose zone soil fungal communities from Angelo Coast Range Reserve, California, USA - CZOMad2_2_16fungal (Illumina Assembly) | ecosystem: Environmental > Terrestrial > Soil > Vadose... | reverse complement strand
TGGTAGGTGCCGCCTGTCTCGGAAAAGACGAACCCGCCGTTATTCCTTGCGCCAATTCTGGCCAAAATCTTGATCGTGGCCGCCGCCACTTCAGAAGCGCAGGTGGGAGCTCCAATCTGATCGCTCACAATTTTCAGTTCCTCCCGATCCGTTGCAAGGCGCAAAATCGTCAGCAGAAAGTTGTGGCCTCGCGTGGCATAAACCCAGGAAGTTCGGAATATAAGGTGGTCCGAACATGAATCGCGAATGGTTTGCTCACCAGCTAGTTTGGTTTTCCCGTAAACGTTAATAGGATTTGCAGAATCCATCTCATCGTAGGGTGTCTGTTTCGTCCCATCAAATACATAGTCGGTCGAGTAATGAACCAGGGCCGCGCCGATTTTCCTAGCTTCCTCGCCAATCAGCCCAGGGGCTTCTGCGTTCACAGCTCGAGCCATCGCTTCGTCTGTTTCTGCACGATCTACAGCAGTATAGGCTGCTGCATTGACGATAAGTTGCGGCCGAACTTCTCGAATTGAACGACGGATGTCCGTGGGACTTGAAAGATCCAATTCATCGTGGCCGAATGCGACCACTTCGCCCAGCTGGGGCAAGAGACGCAGAAGCTCGCCGCCAACTTGGCCGTTCTTTCCGGTTAGCAAGATTACGGGTTTCATTTCCCAGGATGCCTCGGTAGATGTTCTGGCGGAACTTGAGCAAGGATTGGGTACTTCGCGTCTTTTTCGGAAACAATCGGAGCGCTCACACCCCAGGATATTTTTAGGCTCGGATCATTCCAGGCGATGCCATGTTCGTCCTCTCGAACGTAGAAGTCGCTGCATTTGTAAAGAAATTGAACTGTTTCCGTGAGGGCCAAGAAGGCATGCGCAAACCCACTCGGGACATAAATTTGATTTTGCTCTTTCGCAGAAAGAAGCACGCTTGTCCATTTTCCGAAATTAGGTGAGCCGACCCGAATATCGACTGCGACGTCCAGAGCTTCGCCTTCTATCACTCGGCAAAGTTTTGCTTGCGGATGACGTAGTTGGTAGTGAAGACCACGAAGCGTCCCCATGGTGGAATGCGAATGGTTGTCTTGAACAAAAGCATCCGCTATCCCCAAGTCTGCGAACTTTTTTTTCTGATACGTTTCAAGGAAGAAGCCGCGCGTGTCGTGATGGATAATCGGCCGCAGCTCAAGTACGCCGGGAAGGGATGTCTCGATTCGTTGCATTTTCTCCGATGTTCGCACGTTTGCAATAAAGTCCGAAAGTTAATGGTTGTGCAATTCAATCGGAGGCCGTGGACCCAGATCGGGCAACAGCACGAAGAGAACTCTCGCGATTTTCGTAGTACTTTTCGTAATACGAAAGGTACTCGCGGCTGCGAACACTGGCAAGCCAATCCCCACTATTCTTATACCAATCTATAGTTCGGCCGAGGCCATCTTCCAGAGCGATGGCGGGGCGCCAGCCCAGCTCGGTTTCCATTTTCTTGCAGTTCAGAGCATAACGACGATCGTGACCCGGACGGTCCTGCACATAGGACACTAGGCCCTCGGATTTTCCAGTCAGTTTGAGGATGCGCCGGACCAGTGTCAGGTTTTCCTCGAGATCTAGTCCGCCGATGTTGTAAACCTCGCCGACTTTGCCCTTTTCCAATACTGAAAAAATCCCTCTGCAATTGTCCTCGACGTGCAACCAATCCCGCTGCTGCTTCCCGTCTCCATAAATGGGAAGAGCCTTTCCGCTTTGGGCATTCGTGATCATGAGCGGCACAAATTTCTCAGGGAATTGATAAGGACCGTAGTTGTTCGACGACCTCGTAATCACCGCCGGAAAGTTGTAGGTGCGGATGTACGATTGAACCAGGAGGTCGGAGGCCGCCTTCGACGCGGAGTATGGGCTGCTCGGCCGCAACGGGAAATTCTCATCGGCGAAAACACCCGGCGGAATATCGCCATATACCTCGTCGGTAGAAACATGGACAAAACGACCCACTGAGATTTTGCGTGACACCTCGAGCAAAGTGAAAGTGCCGGTAACGTTTGTCTGAATTACTGGAGCCGGCTCATAGATGCTTCTATCAACGTGAGATTCCGCGGCAAAGTGAACCACGGCATCGCATCCATTCATTGCTTTTTCCAAACTGGCCGCATCACAAATATCTCCCCTTTCGAATTTATGGTTGGAATTGTCCGAAACCGATTGCAGATTTGCGAGATTGCCAGCGTAAGTCAATTTGTCAAAGTTAACGACAATATCGCTCGGTCGCTTCCCAAGAACATGCCGTATGAAATTGGAGCCAATGAATCCGGCGCCGCCTGTGACAAAAATCTTCATCGAGATTCTCCCAAATTATGACGATTCCCGTTTCGCGAACTACGGTTGCCCCGGCATTCCGCTGGGATCTTCCTCGAGTCTTCCTCTCGAATTCGAATCGGCGGTTTTCGTGAAGCCTATTCCGCCTAGCGCGCAGAAGCCGCGGCCAGTCTCTGCTCCTCGGCGAGCAACACTTTTTCGCGCACCATTTTCGTGGCGCGCCACAGCGATTCGAATGTTCCAGCGTCGGTCCAACCGCCCTCAATGATCTCGTGTTCCAGCCGACGTTCGCGAATGTAGGAGTTGTTGACGTCGGTGATTTCGAATTCTCCCCGTCCTGACGGCTTCAGGGACCGCACACGGTCGAACACCGTCCCGTCATAAAAATACACACCGATTACGGCGTACGGCGAGCAGGGCACCTTGGGTTTCTCTTCGATTTGTGTGATTCTTCCGCGTTCGAGAATTGGCACACCGAATCGCTCCGGGTCAGGCACTTCCTTCAGCAAGATGCGCGCACCTTCTCGCTGCCGCTCAAAGTTTTCTCTTGGTCTCCGAATGCCGTTTTCCAGGATGTTATCCCCAAGAATTACGCAGATTGGTTCGCCTGCCGCAAAAGGCTCCGCGAGCCGCAACGCGTCTGCGATTCCTCCTTCACCCTCTTGATAAGCAAAGTGCAATCGCTCCAGACCGAAGTCCTTGCCGTTCCGCAACAACCGCAGGAAGTCTCCAGCGCTATTGCCGCCGGTCACGAGCAGAATATCGTGGATTCCAGCATCCACTAATGTCTGTAACGGGTAATACACCATCGGCTTGTCGTATATCGGTAGCAGATGTTTGTTGGTTACCTTTGTCAACGGATGAAGTCGGCTCCCTGTTCCGCCTGCAAGTACAACACCCTTCATCTGAACCTCCTTAGTTCGTTTCTGCACGCCACGATCAAACGCAAACTTCTAAGAGTCGCTTCGACTGGATTCCCATCTTGTGATGGCTTAAGAGGCCCGCAGGCTTTAACTCCAAGGTTCAGCCAAAGTCGGTTGGGAGGAAATCTCACAAGAGGGTACGACAAAAATGAAGGACGAGCTATTCGTGACCACCTGCTGCTCGAGACTGACGACCAGCAAGGAGCCTACTACTATTTTTCTGAAGATCACTTTCTTGAAAAACATACTCAGGAACAATTTCCTTGATCTTGGCACGGATGGGTGCTGCGCCATCGATTGTTAATGAAGCCCGCAGTTCCTCAAGCTGGCGGCTTAAGCTAACCCAGTCGCTCAGCAATCCACTTGTCCGCTTAATCTTGTCACATGACGTGGGCATTACTTTTTCCTGCTCATAAAAAAGCTCTTCTTTGAGTTTTTCTCCGTCCCGCAGGCCCGTGAAGCGGATTTCCACGTCATCCTCGGATCTACCAGAAAGCCGAATAAGGCTGCGCGCCAAGTCGACGATTCTCACTGGTTCGCCCATGTCCAATACCAAGATGTCGCCATGGGACCCGATGGCAAAGCCCTGTAAGACCAAGGCCACTGCTTCTGGCGTAATCATGAAGAACCTCTTGATGTCCGGATGGGTGATCGTAAGAGCCTGATGATTGCAAAGCTGCTGTTTTAGAACGGGGACCACGCTCCCGCTGGAACCTAGTACATTCCCGAAGCGCACAGAGACACAACGCATTCCATTGAGAGGTTTGGCCGATATGATTAATTCGCAGATTCGTTTGGTAGCACCCATCACATTGGTGGGATTCACTGCTTTATCAGAGGAAATCAAAACGAAGCTTTTACAGCCTGCTTCGCCAGCCAAATTCAAAAGGCCCATGAATCCGAGCACGTTGTTCTTCACAGCTTCTTGAACGTTTGATTCCATCATTGGCACGTGCTTGTATGCGGCGGCGTGGAAAATGATCTCCGGTGAATATTCTTTCAGCAAAACTCGCACTCGCTCGTTGTCACAGACGTCGGCAACGCGGAAGGCAAGTTGGGCACCATTTTTATGGTCAACAAGACTCAAGCGGAGGAAGTAGAGTCCTGTTTCGCTTTGATCCAAACAGATCAGTTGAGCAGGGCTATAATCCAGGATTTGACGACAAAGCTCCGACCCGATGGAACCTGCTGCTCCTGTTACTAGAATGCGTCGACCAGCAATCTGTCTCCGGACAATCTCAAGATCTACCTGAACGGGCTCCCTGCCGAGGAGATCTTCTAGACTGACTTCGCGAAGCTGGCTTATCTCAATCCGCCCGGCAATAACATCTTTAAGTGCGGGGACTGTTCGGAAACTGATTTTAGCTCGATTGCAGATTTCCACGAATCTGCGCATTTGGGCGCCAGTGGCCGAGGGTACCACGATAAGTGCTTCGTCTGCGGGTTCAGATGAAAGCACTTCTGAAAGTTGATCGACTGTACCGAGAACTCTGACATTGTCGATCCTAATGCCCAGTTTGGACTGGTCGTCATCCAAGCAGCCCACGGCAACATAGGGACTTCCAGGCCGACGGATTTCGCGAAGAATGGTATGCGCTGCAAAACCTGCACCAATTAGGATCACTCTTTTACACGACGAAATATCTTCTCGTACTGATTCTGCAATTACCCGCGACAGTACACGAACACCTGACAATAACGCCGCTGTGAGCAGCGGCTCCAACACATAGATGGCGCGAGGGAATGCCGTCGCTCGTAAAATAAGCCGCATGACGACCCAGAACAGGATTGAACCTGTCCCAACAGCTCTCAGAATGTCAATTCCGTCCCTGATCCCCGCATATCTCCACCAGCCACGGAGGAGGCCAACGTATGCCATTGTCGCCAAGCGACTCAACACAAGAACCGGAATAGCGGAAAGCAGTACTAGGCGATACGGCAGAGTGAAATCAAACCGTAGAAGCCAGGCGAGGATCAGTGAGCAAATGACGAGCCAAGCCTGAAATATACCAATGAACCAAGACCTATACCGCAACAGCATTAGAGGTATTTTATGAGTCATAGTTTTGTGAACTTAGGAGGGTCACCTACAAATTCACCACGACTAAGAACGTAGCCACTACCTTCTACAGAACTTACTCAGAGCTTCTATTGTATTTTCTTGAGGATCGCCTCGCGCAATTCGGCGAGACCATCGAACCGGGTCTAGCTGTTGATCCCGCTCTCTATTTCACAATGCGCATTATCTCGAATTAGAGGCGGGACTTCCGTGTCACAGGTTGATCCGACCGACTTTCTCGCATTCAATGGACATCGCTCGAATCTCAGCCTGCTCGATGTGTGCGCTGCGTTTGCTTAAGGGCAGTGTCACGAAGCTCCTCGCTAGTCCGCTACCGCGGTACTCAGAGTCGCTGGACGCGAAGCAAAGAAGTCACGGATGCAACCGACAGTAATATCCACGTGCTCCGTAGTCGTTTCCGCGCTCATTGGCAAAGAAATGACTTCTCGGCAAATGCTTTCCGTCTCTGGAAGTCCCGGATCTACGAGCCCGAGGCGCTCGTGTTCCCACATCGGCCTAGCCCAATGCACAAGAGTCTCCACGGATTGGTCTTTCAAATATTGGCGCAGCTCGTCGCGGTACGACGTTCGAATGACATAATTTTGGTAGCTATCAAAGTATTGATCACCCGAGAAGTGAGGCAAACTAAGGCTGTTAATTCCTTCGAGTCCTTCGCGATAGAGTCCCGCGATCTTGCGTCGATGCTCGATCCACTTTGGAAGGTGACACAGCTTAACATCCAGAACGGAGGCTTGAACATTGTCGAGCAATGCGGTGTAGCCATGGTAATGGAACTCACCTGTTTGGCGGTCCTCGCCGTTAAATCGCACCAGAGTTGCAAAACGGGCGACTTCAGGATCGTTAGTTGTAACCGCACCGCCGTCTCCAAGTCCGCCTAAAGACTTGAACGGATAGAAACTGAAACATCCTGCTAGGCCAAATGAGCCCGCCTTCTTGCCCCGGAAGGTGGCGCCGAGAGCCTGGGCTGCGTCTTCGATGACGGCGACCCCGCGCTTCTTAGCCACGGCCATGATTTCATCCATCTCACATACACGACCGTTTAGGTGCACGGGGATAACCGCCTTAGTTCTAGGTGTTATCGCAGCCTCGAACTTATCGGGGGCCATATTGTAATCATCGCGGACATCAACCAACACTGGCTTGGCGCCTGCGTGAACGATAGCGGATACTGTAGCCACAAATGTGTGGCCAACAGTAATGACTTCGTCCCCAGGTCCCACGCCGGCAGCGAGCAACGAAAAATGCAGCGCGTGATAGCAACTATTTACTCCGACTGCATACTTCACACCAACATACTCAGCCAGATTTGCTTCGAAGCTTCTCAATTGTTGGCGTAAAACCAAATCACCCTTCGCGAGCGTATCGGTAATGGCGAAATCGATTTCCGTTTTCATCTTGCGGTAATGCTCGCGTGGATCTATGAACGGGACACGGTATGACAAGTGTTTCTCCTCCTTAAAGCGTTTAAACAAACTCGTTGTCAAATAGGAAGGCTAACCCTCACTAGTGGCGGCCAACGTTCGGCTTTTTTCCAACATTGAACGGATGGCACTTGCCAAGGAGTCCACGGAAAGCCCGTGCTGCGCTCGAAGATATTCCTGCGTTCCCACCACAGAGCAAAAAGCGGAAGGAAGGCCAAGTCGCTTAAATACGACCACTCCTGCGCAAGCCTCGGCCAGAAGTTCGGCAACAGCGCCTCCCAAGCCGCCAACCACACTATGTTCCTCGAGTGTGAAAACTGCGCCGGTTTCCTGTGCAGCTGCGAGGATGGAATCAGCGTCGAGGGGTTTCACCGTATGCATGCTCAGGAGGCGCGTATGTAAGCCAGCGCGATGCAGTCTATCGGCTACTTTAGCCGCCGTCTCCAGCATCCCTCCCGTAGTAACAAGTGTAAGATCCTTCCCCTCGCGAACTTGGATTGCTTTGCCCAATTGGAAGTCAATTCCTCCGCGATGGACCGTCGCCTCTCCCGCTCGTCCTAGGCGCAGGTAGCATGGGCCACCATGCGCAGTCACAGCTCTTGTTGCGGCGTCCGTTTCGACCGGATCGCCAGGAGCCACCACGACCATTTGGGGCAGGGATCGCAGAATCGCCAGATCCTCTGTGGCATGGTGAGTCGTGCCAAGTGCTCCGTAGGCTAGGCCCCCTCCCACGGCTACGATCTTTACGTTGGCATTGTGATAGCACACATCATTGCGCACTTGTTCTAAGCACCGCAGAATCGGGAAGTTGGCGATTGAATACGTAAATACAATCTTTCCACACAGTGCCATGCCTGCCGCGATTCCCGTCATATTCTGCTCGGCCACTCCCGCGTTGAGAAATCTCTTCGGGAATCGCCGGGCGAACTCCTCGACCACTCCGAACCCTATGTCTCCGACAACCAGATGAACGCGCTCATTCTGCTCGGCCATTTCAAGCAATGCGCGAAAGAACGCTCCCCTCATTCCTCTGCCCCCAACTCCTCTAATGCTTTAGCCATTTCCGCCGGATCCGGAGCGCGGTAGTGCCAAAGCAAATTGTTCTCCATGAAGCTGACCCCTTTCCCTTTCACTGTATGCGCAACCACACAGGTAGGTTTGTTTGTCTCTGCTGGCACTGTCGTCAATGTCTCCTCAATCTGCGCGACGTCGTGACCATTGATTTCTCGGACTCCCCAACCAAATGCTCGCCACTTCTCGGCGAGCGGTTCGAGATCCAACACTTCTTTCACAGTCCCGAGGCTCTGAATCTTGTTGTAATCGATGATCGCGATGAGGTTGTCTAGCCGATGATGTCCCGCAAACAAAACTGCCTCCCAGGTTGAGCCTTCGTCGCACTCGCCATCACTCAACATAGCGAACACGCGATACTGACTGCCGTCGCGCCTGCCCGTCAGCGCCATCCCGCAGGCGATCGGAAGTCCATGGCCCAGCGAGCCCGTAGACACTTCCACTCCAGGTATGCCCTGATGCGTGACGTGGCCGGGAAGCCGCGATCCGTCTCCATAAAAGTCGTCCAGCCATTCGCGAGGGAAAAATCCGCGCTCTGCTAACGTGACATAAAGCGGCGCACAGGCATGTCCTTTGCTGAGGATGAAGCGATCCCGTTCAGGCCAGTCCGGGCGAGCCTGGTCCACTCGCAGAATCTTCGTGTACAGGACCGCTAACAAATCCGCCATGGAAAACGCCGAACCGACATGAGAACTCTTGGCTCGATGAATCAGTCTGAGCGTTCTCAAACGGATTCGTCTGGAAAAGTCCTCGAGGTCATCTTCACAACCGCTACTCGGTTGCATTCCACCACCCCTGTCCCAAGTTGTCCCTTGAATTATTCAAGGACTGCGTACCCTATATATGGATCCCATTCGAGGCGCCGAATCTTCAGACGATTCACAGCGAGACTATCCAGGAGTGCTTTGGTTTCCCCCGGCCAGATTGGATTATCCAGCTCATCGAATGCTAGCACTGCACCCTTGGGCATTCTCGGAACGATCTGTTCAAGCGCTACCTTAGTAGGCTCGTAAAGGTCAAAATCCAAGAATAGTAAGCTCACCAATAAATGCGTGTTCCGTTGCACGAACTCAGGAATGGTTTTCGACGCATCCCCAGGGATCAGCTCAACCTTTGGCATATGACCAAGAAAGCGATCTTGATCGTAGACGCGGATCAGTTCCAAAAGTTCGTCGTAACTTGTGGTTTGAAAATCCCCTGGCGCGGCGACTCCTGCGCTACTCCGGTCTTCATGGCTGACAGAAGGAAACCCGCCAAAACTGTCAAATCCATAGATCCGCCTCGTCAAGTTTTCCGGCTCAAGGATCGCGCTCAGCTTTGCCCATGCCATCACACTAAATCCCCGAAAGACGCCGCACTCGACAATGGAACCCTTGACGGGCAGGATCAGCTTGAAGATCTCGTACATGGCCAGGAAGCGCTTCAAGTGCTGTCGCCGCACGTACTTCGGGAAATTCTCCAGTTTCGTCTCAATCCGGTCTGGGCAATTCACAAAGATGTTTTCTAGCGACTTGCCAACTTCCAGTTCAGTCTCCGTCTTAAACGACTTCATCAGCTCGCTCCTGGTTTTCGCTCTCACGCTTTGAATCACTATCATGCGAGGGTTCTTGAACTGGCCCGCCGTCTATCTTGTGGCCAGATTCCGCCCGCACTGGTCGCAACACAACGGCCTCCAGCGTCTTCCACAAAATCTGGCAGTCCAGCCAAAGGGATTGTTTTCGCACATACTCCAGACTGAGTCGCATTTTCTCCGGATGAATTTTTTCAAAGTAGTCCTTATCTGGATTTGCGCTGCCTCGCAGAATTTCTCCCTCATCGCGAAAACGTACAGAGGCATAGTCGGTGATGCCAGGCCGCGCATTCAGGACGATCCGTTCTTCTTGTGTGTACAGTTCTACGGCCCAGAGGACTTGCGGTCTTGGCCCAACTAAGCTCATCTCGCCCGTAATCACATTCAAGATTTGGGGTAGTTCATCCAGTTTGTACTTTCTTAGGAATCGCCCGACTCGTGTTACGCGCGGATCGTCTTCAGGCGTCGAGGCGCCACCAAGCTTTTCAGCGTCTACCACCATGGTCCGAAACTTGAAGATACGAAACGACTTCCCATGCCGTCCAACTCGCAGCCCCCGATAGAAAACCGGTCCCGTTGAGTCTATCTTAACGAACACAATGAGAGCGAACAGCAGCGGCGATAGCAAAACTAAGCCGAAAATTGCAAAGAGCAAATCAAACGTGCGCTTCGTCATCGGAGTAAGGAGACTGCTACTTCCTTTAAATACCAGGGATGTCTCGTCGCTCAAAATTGCACACCGAAGTCATTATGGGGGTTGACTGCTGTTTCGGCGCGATCGCATTCAGATCTTCATCAAACCCCAACAATATGTGCCCCTTTGGGGGCCCTTTAGAATTCTCGTTTCTTCTTCAGCACCGTAATCGTGTGGCCTGCTGAGAACGGGAATAGTGCGTGGATAAGGAAATAAAAAGGCGAAAGATAGTGGGAGACAAACCGTCCGATTGGGGGCACAAGCGGTCCACGAAAGGTATAACATTCAAGAGTCCGCGATCCCACCCGATAAATATCTCTTATCCTCCTCTTAGATACGCCCTTAAACTCATGACTTCCGGGCTTCGAATACCTCCAGTCAGAGACCAGCAACATTCCTCCCGGTTTTGTGACGCGTATCATCTCGGACGCTATCCGACTGGCGATGTCGTCGTCCGTAAGTTGAAGGAACATCATCGATTCCATGCTGATGTCAAATGTGTTATCCGGGAACGCTAAGCACGTTGCATCGGTGCATTCAAAGTTCACAAATGGATTCGTTGCCTTGGCCTTAAGTATCCTGTCTTTCTGAATGTCCACACCGAATAGGTTCGAAGGTTCGAATCCGAGCCGCAGGAAAATCCAGAGACTATCCCCATCGCCGCAGCCAACATCCAGGACCCGTGCCGACTCCGGCTGGGGGTTGATCGACCGTAGTGCCCGCACCATCGCTGCATCTCGGGCAAGACTCTGAAATAACACTTCCGGATTGCGAAGCAGGCTATTTCTGTCCGCCCCCTTCTTCGTGGCGTACTCGCAGTAATAGTTTTGCGTAGCAGTTTGAATTCTTTTCGAAGAAGGAGTTAACCGAGTCTCTGGCATATTTGTCTTGTCGAGCTTTACAAACATCAGAACGCGCGATTATTGCTTGAAAAACGTACGACTAGCTCGTGATTTCCGTTGCCAATTTGTTGACTGTGGGCATTACCCTGTGCCCCTACGGCCTATCCAGCGGTTTCCGGGTAGTACCAAGAGGCAGGCACCATATATCGCACCTATTCCGTGCGCAAAATGGCGAATTCCAAACGCCAGTGGAAGGAGGAAAAGGAAATTCGCTTGTTTTTCTCGAGTAGAAATTTGGATTGATGAAATAAGAGCGGTGAGTAAATAAGAACAAAGAATGACCGCAAAGGCTCCTTCAAAAGCCCGTGAAAAAGGTGCGAGGGCAGCTGAAGCAAGCAGGCTCAATAGAAAAGCCATAGGGACCCAATGCCTCCAAGCCCAAGCCTTGCTGCCGAATTTCAGGACATACGTAGTCCAGACGCCATCGGCAAAATTGTGTTTCCAATAGGATTGGAAACTCGAGTCCGCGTAATAACCTACTTGGATGTCTGGATGTAGAAGAATTTTCCCGCCTGCTTGTTTCAGCCGGACGTTTAAATCCATATCCGAGCTCCCCGCGAGATTCTCATTCCACCCGCCAATCTTCTCCAGGTCTTCTTTTTTCCAACAACCAAACGCCGCGGAGTCTGCCCATCGTGGTCGTTTCGATCCGACTTTTACATAAGCATTTCCCGAAGCAAAAGGATGGGCCAGCGCAAACGCGATGGCTTTAGCCGTAGCTGACTCGTCTCCGGGCAAGATGCGCCACGTGCCGCCTGCATTGCAAGCTCTGTACCGGATGAGTGCGTCCACACATCTTGTAATGTAGTCTGCAGAGTACTGTGCGTGTGCCCCAACGACCATAATAAGTTCGCCCTTAGCTTCGCGGATCCCAATGTTGCATGCAGCGGGAATGATTTTGCGCGGGTTGTCGACAAGACGCACAAAGGGAAACTTTGAAGCTATTTCTTCAACAATCCGACGACTTCCATCGTCACTCATTCCATCGAGGACCAGGATTTCTAGGCGTTCCCTTGGATAGTCACTAGCGATTAGTGTGTTCAAACACGGCCCGATTCTTCGTTTCTCGTTGCGACATAGAACAATCACCGACACTAGCGGCGTTTCCGTCATAAGCTTTGCGGTTTGAGACATCCTAACGGGATTCTCTTCCTGACGATACAAAATCCATTGGTACCTCGAGCAAATACACGAGTTGAATGTCTTCCGTTTCCACCAACGCCCGAGGCTGTTTGTAAGGACTTCTTATGGGCATGTTCAGCATGATTGCGACTTTAGGATATTAATTCGGCCATCGCCTTCGGCATATGCATGGTTCGCGAACTTATTGATTCCACAGCAGTTTCTAGCACGCGTACAACCTTGACCCCAAATTCCCCGTTTGTCGCTGGCTGCTTTCCTGTTTCGATGCATTCCAGGAAATGGTCAACTTCCAGAATAAGCGGTTCCTGATTGCTGAGGTGAGGAGCGACCATATCGCCCATGCGATAACTGAGCTGGTATTCTCCGAAACTCTGGGGATCGTGCAGCATGACTCCATGGTCGTAGATTCGAACCTTCTCACTGGAATGTGTATCGTCGTAAACCACCATGCGCTTCGAACCGGCAACGATAGATCGGCGCAGTTTCTGTGGAGACAGCCAGCTTACCTCGATCGCGGCAATTATCCCGCTTGGGAACTTTAGCCAAATAAAAGCAACATCGCTTTTGTCTAGTTGGACGCAAGCGCGGCTAAATGCAGTGGCTGAGCATGGAACTTCATTAAGCCAGTAGAGCAAAATCGAAATGTCGTGAACTGCTAAATCCCAAATCACATCGACGTCTTTTTGGTACAGACCCAAATTCACACGCGACAAGCTGATGTAGTAGATCTCGCCGAGGGCTCCCGAATCGATCGCCTCTTTTACTTTATTCACGGGTGGGCTGTAAATGAAGGTATGTCCGGTCAATAGAGTGAGACGCTTGGAGTGAGCGAGGCTCGCGAGCCTTTCAGCACACGCGGAATTGTGAGCTAATGGTTTTTCGACCATCACATGCAAGCCGCTATTCAGAGCCTTCTGCGCAATTTCGAAATGGGTTGAGATTGGCGTGGAAATGATTACCGCGTCTAACCCTTCGTCCAGCATCTCATCGACGGTCGTGAATCCCTTAAGCGATGGATATTGTTCCGTAATCTTCTGGAGATTGCCCTTATTGACGTCGCAGCAGGCTACGAACTTACACCGTCGGTTCTGATTTAATACTCGCGCTAGATTGGGACCCCAATATCCGACTCCCACTAACCCTACTCTGATCATTGCCCCATCTCCTGCGTCACCGCATCTCGCACTTGTTTCGCCTGATTAGACTCGAGGACAGCATCCAGGTATTTAGAGTCGAAGTACTCGCGTAACAGCAAAATGTTTGACATGACACAATGCCCACCAATCACACCCGGGAAAATATGGGAAGGCAAGAAGTCAATCTCTCTCAGGAACGAATTCACGTCTTCGTAAGATCCTCCAAGTTGAGCAGCTAGACGCTCGACTTCCTGGGACCAACCCACCAGCACGCCCAACCACGTGGTTTCTAGCAATTTACTCAATTCAGCGATTTCGGGAGTGCGAAAAGCGGCTGTCTCAAATCCTGCTTTGGAGAAATGCCCCATGGCGAGCTCTGTCTCATCAGAATGAAATCCCGCGACAAACTTCTTATAACGGAGCATATCCTCTTGCATGCGCGCGTGTTTTCCGCGCACTGGACTATAAATGACAGGGGGATCAACACGAGCCTGGATCTGGCGGGTGGTTCCCGGGGGTACCGTACTATTGATGATGGTAAATGACGGGTGGTATTTTTCAACGTACCCTACCGTAGCGCTCATGAAATCTTCGATTTGGTATGGGTAGCAAATATGTAGGACGGAACATGGACTTCCTGCGTCCACGGGCTCGATATCTACACCTATGCATTCATACGATCGGCTCAATATTTCGAGTAGTGGTCGTCCAATTTCACCTTGCCCGACTACCACAACTGGACCGTTCATTGTCATCGCTTCTCCTAATGGTGCTGAGTCAGTCCACCATTTAGTGATTTAGGACAGCCTTGTATACCTGCTCCATTCGGGTTGCATTTTCGGACCATTCATATTCCCGCAAGACAAACTCTCGTCCCCCTGCACCTAACTTACGCCGCAGCCCCGCGTCCTCAGCCAGCGTACAAAGTGCGGCAGCCGCAGCCTCCGGGTCTCGCGGAGGGACCACCATCCCCGTAATCCCGTCCTGAACAACCTCGGAGAGCCCTCCAATATTCGTCACTATAACGGGAACCCCGCAACTTGATGCTTCGAGAACCGCGACACCGAAGCTTTCTCTGAGCGACAGCATGGCAAAGACGGAAAAAGTACCTAGAAGCTCGGGAACTTTTCCATGCGGAACGAACCCCAGGAAAGTGGTTTGACTCTGGATTCCTAGGTCGTCAGTCAATCTCTCAAGCGGCTTTCGGAGAACGCCCTCTCCGGCTATTACGAGACGCAATTTCTCGCCACTGCGATATTTCCCAGCGGCGATAGCAAAGCTCCTTATCAGGAGTTCGACCCCGGACGCCGACTCCAGATTCTTCACAGTGCCCACCACAAACTCATTCAACGAACAGGACCGTGCCTCTAGCGGACGAAAGCGCTCACAATCCACTCCGAACGGAGTCACCGTAATGGGCCGATCACAATACTGACGCGTATGATCGGCCATGAATTGGCTCGTTGAGCAAACTTGGTCTGCACTTGCCAGATTTCTTTCCACGAGCCGCTTGTGAAAAGGCGACCTGAAGGGCACAGCAAAAACGTCGCTTCCCCAGACGGATAAAGCATAGGGATGAAATTCTGCTAACCTTCCCAAGGTCCCGTAACCTGAGGCATAGTGGGCGTGGAGCAGATCGGGTCGGATCTCCTTGATGATGTCCCTCACCTGGCGCGCAGCCAGGAAATAGCGCAAGCTGGGCCCGAGTTGACTTTTAAGTATGTGCACAAACACCTCAGGTGCGATGTCCCGACCTGCGTCAAAAGACAGTAGGTGCACTTCATGACCTTTCGAACAGAAATAATTCACCCACTTCGCTGTATGCGAACTGTTTGCATTTGCTAGAAAGCAGAGCTTCAATTTTCTCGAGAGGCCTTGAGCCCGCGAGCCTAGGTCACCGCACTGGCCTAACAGCGCGTTCGGCAAGGGTGAAATCTCCAATGTCATTTACGAATTCAGCCCTGCGGCGCTCTTCCCGCAGCCTGGAAGACCCTTTCCAGGTCGCAATGTAGCCAGGAAAGAACCCACCCGGCGACGGCAGCCGCAGACATGCCCGGGTCCGACAGGCTTAGCGCGTGAGAGAAGTGTCTCCGCGCTTCTGCCCATTGCTTCTCGAAAGACCTCAGCCGTCCAAGCGCGAACTGCTCACCATGATCTAGAGACTGCCAGTCTCTTTCTATTGCTTTGCGGTCGGCTGACGTCAGGCAAAACCGAGGATCAGCTAGTAGCAGGGAGAGATGCTCCCGCGACGTCTTGACCATCGTCCTGACGTACTGCACTGTAGCGGATGCAGAATGCATTCGGCGGTGCCCCATAACTTCCGGGAAGTAGAAAAACTTGCCTCTGAAAGAAAGCTCGACGAAAGTTGGAAAATCCACAAAGCACTGATTAGGCACATACTGGAATCCGCCGATTGCCTCCAGCGCCGACCGCCGAATCACCACCGTGGATGCAGGGATAAGAGAGTGCCCATGAACCGTAAGCATATAAGGAGACGCAGACCGCACAGGATCGTTGAACAGAATGGATCTTGCCAATTTCTTGCGTTTTCGGGCAGTTCTCGAGATACGCCTGGCTGATTGGCCTTCGGGATCAATTTCCTGCATCTCCCCGTAGGCCAGTACCACGCCTGGGTCGGAAAAGGCTGGAATCATCTTTCGCAGTTTGTCTGCTGGCCAAGTATCATCACCCTCGAGAATAGCAACTAAGCTTCCCTTCGACAGGGAGAGCGCTCGATTGTAGGTATGCGCTAGGGCCTCAATACCTCGATTTTCCTGAAAAACATATTTGATGCGTGAATCTTTATACCATCGGATCATTTCGGCGGTTTGGTCCGTCGACCCGTCATCGATGATGATCTGTTCCCAGTTCTCATAAGTTTGACGCAGCAGACTGTCCAGGCAAGCACGGATGTACTTTTCGTGATTGTACGTTGGAGTGATGACACTCACGCGTGCGGGCTGATCTTGGAATTGTGCCAGTCCCACTGTTGACCTCATCTCAAGACTAAAACTTCCATTTTTTTTGCTAACTGACTAATTAGAACCGGTTGCCGGTCGCAGTCCACCACGTCAAGTTGGCAGCGCTACCTGCGATAGTATCCAGCTGCACCGTACTTTTTTAAGTTGCAATAAGGGGCGGCGGGACGACCTGCTTGTCGGCAGTCTCGCACACCAATGCATTGACCTTCTGACGCAGAATGGTGCCCAGCAATACGCTCGAAATTAGGGAGATATACCACTCGCCGGATACGGTGAAACTGGTCAGAATCGAGAAGATTATATACACATAGAGATGCGTAAGAATCAGGAGCGTTCTAATGTCCCATGACCGTTGGAGGTTAAGATGCAACGTCGTGCAAATGGCCCCTAGGAAAAACGGGAATAAGACGATTCCCCCAATACCAAAGTCTGAGTAGACGTTCTTCAAGTAAGTACCTATATTCATAGGAACGGGCGTGTAATAGTTCTCTTCGTACGTGGGAACCTTAGTTGGGAAGCCCAGCCTTGCAGCAAGTCGAAAAGCCGGAGCAAAAGTGTATCTTCCGAAAAACTCTCCCGTCTGCGACCCAGACTTATCGAGGTAGATACTGAAGGCGACAGGCTCCGCAGAAAAGTTGGAATAGATTGAGGGGAAGTCAGGCATATATGCAGAGATCGAATCAATGGCATCAGTTCTACCTGGAAAATCTGTTTCTAGACCGCGCAGGGAATTCACAGCAAAGAACACTCCAATAGCTAATACCGCTGCCGCCACCGCCATTACCTTTGTGCGCTTTGTGACCACCGTACGAACCGGCCGTGGGGTATAGAGGCAAGGAATAAGAACAAATGGCCCAAATACGGTTAAGCCGCCTCTCGACATTGAGAAAAGGCTGGTGAGGACGATAAGAATTATAGGACACGACGCGAGCCGCCAAGACCCAGTTTGAATGGCATAAACTGCTGCGAGAACGCAGGCGACGTAAAGGACGGATCCAAGATAAGGGAGCCACGATAATTCATTGGCTGTGCGTTCGAGATAGATTTCCCCGGCATTAAAAACGATCGCTTGAATAACGCCACCGAAGCGACTTGATACAACTCTTATTTGATCGATTACGCCGATAGCCGCCAACAGGGTTACGTATATCAATGCCTTGCGAATGGGCTGGATTCCTAAAACGACCCGCGGCTCCTTCGGACCAACGCCAAGTAGGAGCCAAGCCGTAACGCCCCCACAATACAAGAAAGCCCATGCAGCAAACATATAGAACCAAGCGGCTGTACTTACGGGCGCATACTGAATCAAATGGAGCTGGTTCATAATGAGACAAAATCCCCAGACGACCGAGTAAGCCGATAGAGGATTTACCCATCGCCGCAGAAATTTTCGGCTAAGCCACGTCGCGAAGCATGTAAGCGGAATCAAGAACGAAATAGCCAACCAATTGGGCATAAGAAGCTTTTAGCTTGGAATCCTCGTGTGTATTACCTCTGACGGCCACCCAAGGTCGTAAGCACGAACAGAATTACGAAGGACGATTCGTTGGGTACGGCCCTAACCTATCATGATGCCGGCTGCCCGATCAGCAGTCTCACCGCCTGCCCAATTCTCGGTTTGTCATCCTGATCGACCAGTAGCAGCCACACGCCCACAAAGTAAATTGCGACCGCAAGAACCCCCATCACCAGCCGGCTCCAGGAAGAAGTAATAGCCAGGCGAATCACAACAAGGCTCACCCCAAGTGTTCCACTCAAGCCGAGCACCCGCGGAATGGTCTTGTTCCAGAGCGATCCAATGGAGCAGTGGCAATACCGCTGGGCCGCCCAGAAAAGCAATGCAGAGTCCAAAGAAATGCGCAGCGAATTTGCCAGGGCTGCTCCAACGATCCCCCAGCGGGGAATCAGGATCACACACAAAGCAACGTACAAGGGAAGTTCCAGAAGGTGAAACTTGCCCGTAATGTCTGGTCTCCCGAGGGCTTGCACAGCGTTGTACGGTATGTTCGCCATGCAGTTCAGCAAAACACCAAAACCGAGAATCTGCAAAACGAGCGAAGTTCGGCTTGCGAACTGCGGACCCATCCAGAGCGACAGCAGATCTGTGCCAAAAACCACGAGAAAAAGGATTCCAGGTAATATGGCAATCAGCAAATATCGCACCGAGGCTTCGTAGAGCCGCTGGAGTTGTTTTCCTTGATTCTCTGCGCCCCGCTCGCTGAACGCGGGGTAGAGAGTCCCCGTAAGGCTGGAAGGGATGATTCGCAAGCGGGTCATGACTTCGGTTGGCACGGTGTATAGCGTGACCGCCGCCAATGAAACAAAGGAAGCGATAAGCACGCGGTCAAGGTAAACCAGCAATGGGCTCACCAACTGCGACACGCTTACCCAGCCTCCGAACCTCAGGAGTTTCGGCAGTCCGTGCAGGTCGTGTGATCGGAAGAGCTGAAGATTGGGGACCAGACGGCACAGCACTGCACCATACGCCGCAGTGGCCGCGACTCGAGCGGCAACCGTTGAGAATACGACCAGCGCTACACCGTGCCCTCTCCACGCCAGTAGCGCTGCCGCA
>Ga0137407_10000975_pt1 | contig 18806 bp, 15 predicted proteins | sample CZOMad2_2_16fung_FD_108410 | JGI IMG/M metagenome (GOLD analysis project Ga0137407, IMG submission 108410) | Vadose zone soil fungal communities from Angelo Coast Range Reserve, California, USA - CZOMad2_2_16fungal (Illumina Assembly) | ecosystem: Environmental > Terrestrial > Soil > Vadose... | reverse complement strand
TATCGGGTTTATTTTTCATGTATTCGCCGGCAAATAATTTCCCGGTTCGCCCAAAACCTGTCATAACCTCATCGGCAATACAAATAATATTTTGTGAACGGATTACTGCAAGCAATTCATCAAACATACCAGCGTCATATATACGCATACCGCCTGCAGCCTGCAATAATGGTTCATAGATAAAACAGCTGATTTCGCTGCTATATTTCGCTATCGTTTTTTTTAAATCTTCGAGGTTAGTTGTTGTGGGCGTATCAATGAATATTACTTCAAATAAATAATCGTTGAATGCAGCTGTAAAAACACCGCGCTCGCTTACACTCATGGCGCCAAATGTATCGCCATGATAAGAGTGTCTGAATGCAAGAATCTTGTTCCTTGTCCCTTGCCCCTTGTCTCTTGTCCCTTGTTCCTCCATATCCTGATTTCTCCAATATTGGATAGCCATTTTAATCGCCACTTCCACAGCTGTTGAACCATTATCCGAATAAAAAATTTTAGACATATTACCAGGCAGAATAGCTAATAATCTTTCAGCGAGTTGCACTGCGGGTTCATGCGTAAAGCCTGTAAAAATTACGTGCTCAAGCTTCTTTGCCTGTTCATAAATTTTTTCTGCGATATACGGATGTGCATGCCCGTGAATATTTACCCACCAGCTGCTGATAGCATCAATATAAGCGCTACCATGCTCGTCAAACAGCAAAACTCCCTCTCCACGGGTAATGGGAATGGGAAATGTCATGTTTTTATGCTGTGTATAAGGATGCCAGATCGCCTGTTGATCTCTTTCTGTTAATGAAAGCTGCATGAGAAGCAAATGTAAGGCACAAGGTACAAGATTCAAGGTACAAGGTACAAGGCATGGCCACCCTTGTACCTTGTACCTTGAATCTTGTACCTTGTGTCTTATAAAAAGAGGCAGAATGCAACGATTCTTATCGTTTATTTGTCAGATAAAAGCAACATAAGGCTGATGGATCATCGCCAATTGGTAAAAGATTGTTTAAAGGGAGAGATTGCTGCCCAGCGGGAGCTGTATAATCTATTCGCAGACTTGATGCTCGGTATCTGTTATCGGTATACTAAATCTATGGCGGATGCGGAAGATGTTTTGCAGGAGGGCTTTTTAAAGGTATTCAGGCATTTACATCAATATAAATTCCAGGGCGAATTGGGTGGATGGATCAGGCAGATTATGGTGAATACCGCAATTAATTATTTAAAGAAAAATAGTCGCTACCAGTTGGAATTATCGTTCACCGACTCCAGTCTTCACCCGGTGTCCGTTGATGACCCGGAAGCCTCTCTCAGTGTAAAAGAACTTGCTGAATTGATCCGCCAGTTACCACCTGGATATCAAACTATTTTTAACCTGCATGCAGTGGAAGGGTACACACATGTGGAAATCGGAAAAATACTTGGGATCAATGAAGGAACATCGCGTTCCCAATATGCAAGAGCCAGAACTTTATTAATCAGTTGGATAAATAAAAATTCAACAGATGCAAAAACAGAATCATATGCGCGACCCTGAATTTGAGAAACATATCCGGCAACGTATGGAGGAACTGAAATTCAGTCCTTCGGAAACTGTATGGAATAACCTTGAAAAGGAAATAAAAAAAGACAAAAACCGTAAAAAGCCCTTGCTCTGGTTTTCTTTTTTCCTGGTTATTGGCCTTGCAGGCAGTTTTTATTTTTTGATGAACTCAAACAAGAATCATAATAGCACTGATACAAAAAGTCAATCAACGAAAATCCCAACCGTACAACAGGAACTACAATCAGATACTGTTAATGACAATACTGTTTCTTTGGATAAGCAAAAAGATAATCAAATTAAAGACAGAAAGGCTCCGTCGGTTGTCTTAAATGATATTAATAAAATGCCCGCATCAAAAAATAAAAATATTATTACTGCCAATATGTATCATGGAAGGCACATGAATCAAAAAAATACAATTGATGTGGTGGAAGATTTCCTGGCAGCAAATCAACAAATAAAAAACAAAAAAATTCAGGAACCGCACAATGCTTCCCATAAAAATAAGGCCGAAGCTGATTTGATTAAAAATGAAATTGTCGCCGATGCATTATCCTCTGATAACCCTGATAATGATAAACATGTTTATATCAATGATACTGTAAAGACAAAGGACACCAATCAGAGCGAATCATTAGTTATAAAAAAGGCAGACAGTATTGTGCAAAAGGGAACTCATACAGATGAATCAACCGCGAAAAATTCCATCATCCCAAAACAAAAAGCAAAGAATAAAAAACCATGGGAATTTGGTTTTGCGGGCGGAGCAGGCGTATCCTCTATTTATGAAAACTTATTTAATACGGCCGTTGCAGCTGACCCCTTTTATAATCAAGCATTTTCATTAGCTGCACCGGCACCAAGACCAACTTATCATACTCCTTCTCCCATCAGATCCGGATTTTCATTTTCGGCAGGAATATTTGCGCAGAAAGCGATCAGTAAAAAATTAAATTTCTCAGCCGGATTGAATTATCATTATTTTTCCACAATGATAAAAACGGGAAACACAGGAACCAGCTCAATTACCGTGAACAGATCTTATACAAATCATTATCATTTGCTCGAACTTCCTGTCTCATTATCTTATCAATTCAACCGGAGCCGGCGTTTCCCTTTGTTATGGGAAGCAGGTGCTACATTGGCGGAATTGATTGGCAGTGATGCAATGCATTATGATAATGCCACCGGCTCTTATTTTAAGGACAACCATTTATTCAATAAAACAGAATTGAACCTCGCAACCGCAGTCATGATCGGATTGCATGCGAATAAACATTTATACTTCCAGGTTGGACCGCAGGTACAATATGGTGTAACAAATCTCTTATCTTCTAAAGCGGTTGGCAGTCAGCATTTATTTTTTGGAGGTATTAAAATTGTTTTCATCCCTAATAAAAAATAACAAGATGCAACGGTAAATTCTTTTTTCATGTCAGGCTAAAAAACTACTGGTATGAAAAAAAATATACTGTTCAATCAAAACATTGTCGGCATTCTGCTACTGATAATTATTTTTCCAGGTTGCCTGAAAGACAAGGTAACGCATACCTATACACTGAATGTCCCTATACTTAAATCGTTGTCAGCAGTCAGGGCAGATATGAAAACTGCACCCGCAACATCTCTGACCAGTGTCGGTAAAATTTATATCCAGGGAAATTATATTTTCATGAATGAAAAAGAAAAAGGAATTCATATCATTGACAATAGCAATCCTTCCAGTCCACATAATATATCTTTCATCAATATTCCGGGTAATGAAGATATTGCAGTAAAGGGAACTATACTTTATGCAGACGCATACAATGATCTTGTAGCATTTGATATCAGTGATCCGACACATGTTACTCCAAAAAAATTTATTAGTAATGCGTTCCCTGATCGCGGTTATTATAATCCGAATACCAGCCCGGATTCAATCATGCTGGTTGTAGGTTGGACCACAAAAGATACTACGGTGGATTATAATTCGCAACCCGATGTTATATATAATGTAAGCTGTCCCAGTTGTCAGGTCCTTGCAGCCGTTCCCGCTTCTCAGACGGACAATCAGGCTAACAATGGGACAGGAGGATCGATGTCAAGATTTACAATCATCAACAATTACCTGTATACGGTAACCCACCAGGATCTGAATGTGTTTGATATCAGCATTCCTGAAAATCCAAATTTTCAAAATAAAACCCTATTGAGCTGGGATATTGAAACCATTTATCCATTTAAAAACCGGTTGTTCATTGGTTCAAACAGCGGGGTATTCATGTTTGATATCACTTCTTCACCGGATAATCCATCACGTACAGGACAATTTGCGCATGCCCGTGCCTGTGATCCTGTTATAGCTGACGATAATTATGCTTATGTAACATTGAGCGATGGAAGAAAATGCCAGGGATTTGAAAATCAACTGGACATTGTTGATATTAAAAAGCTTGATGAAAATCTTTCCCCTCTCGTGAAATCTTATCCATTGACCCATCCACAGGGCCTGTCCAAAGATGGAAACACCCTGTTTATTTGCGACGATAAGGATGGGTTAAAAGTTTACGATGCAACAGATGTAATGAATTTGAAGATGATCAGCAATATAAAAGATGCCGAAACCTATGACGTGATCACCACGGGCGGACTCGCAATTGTAGTATCAAAGGATGGATTGTATCAGTATGATTACACTGATCTAAGCAACATTCATTTGATTAGCAAACTAGCAGTAAAAAACTAAAATGACTAACAGGAAGTATATTATTACCATCTTATTGTTTTTTTTGATTGGCGCGAAATGCGTTGCGCAGAAAAATAAAGTGAATGACGTTACTGCTCATCACCTGGCAGCAGTTCACGATTGGCAATTTCATTCTATTAACCAGGCAGGCGTGCTGGTAGGACAGGCAGGTTCCGCTTTTCAGATGCAAACCATCAATGGCATGCAGTACAAATCGTGGTTTACAGGGATCGGAGCAGGTCTGGATGATTATCGTTTTCGCGGCATTCCCTTGTTTATTGATTTTAGAAAAGAATTTGGTTCTTCCAAAAATTATTTTTTTATATATGCCGGCGCAGGGATACATTTTATATGGCTCACCGATAAACAAAAGAAAGATTACAGTGTGAGTAATTACGGAGTACATGATTTTTCCAATGGATTATATTTCGATGCAGGCATTGGGTATAAAGTAAAATTCAATGATAAAATAGCCATTATCATTTCACCAGGATTTAGTCATAAAAAAACAGATGCCAAAAATTCAGACGTGATTTGCCCTTTCCAGGGTCCCTGTTATGTCAATTCAAACCGGTTTGATTATAATTTGAACCGGTTATCGGTGAATGCAGGAGTGGAATTTTGAACCGTGATTGAAGGATTAAAGGATGGAAGGATGGTGAACTGAAATATTATTATCATTTCAAATTAATTATCCTTCCATCCTTTAATCCTTCAATCACGGTTCAAAATGAAGTTCAGGTTCCGCTTTATCCCCGCAAATTTTGCACGTTTTAATGGCGAGTGTTGAAATATTTTTTTGAAACCTTCTTCGGTTAGCTCTTCCCAATCGGTCCGGTTAAAATTCAGTATTTCCGGGATGGGTGAAAATGCTTCTTCATGTGTCGGCTGTGAAAAACGGTTCCATGGACAAACATCCTGGCAGGTATCACAACCAAACATCCAGTTATCAAATTTGCCTTTCATCTCTTCGGGAATCAATAATTCCTTCAGTTCGATTGTAAAATAAGAAATGCATTTGCTTCCATCAACTGTTTTATCTTCCAGTATTGCATTTGTAGGACAGGCATCAATACATTTTGTACAGGTTCCACAAAAATCTTTGGTAAAAGGATCATCATATTCCAGCTCGATGTCAACAATTAATGTTGCTATAAAAAAGAAGGAACCACTTTGTTTGTTAATCATATTGCCATTCTTTCCGATCCAACCCAATCCACTTTTTACGGCCCAGCTTCTTTCCAGAACAGGCGCACTATCCACAAAACCTCTTCCATGTATATCGCCGATATTTTCTTTTATCTGAGAAAGCAGGAAATTTAGTTTCGGTCTGATCACTTCATGATAATCCCCGCCATATGCATAGCTTGAAATTTTAGGAATATTATTTTGTTGATGATCCGAGGGATAATAATTTAATAACAACGTAATGACAGATTTTGCACCTGGCAATAACTTAGAAGGGTTTACTCTTAAATCAAAATGCTTTTCCATATACTCCATGGAACCATGCATCCCCTTGTTAAGCCAAAGTTCCAGCCTGCGTGCATCTTCATCCAGTGGTTGCGCCCTTGCGATACCACAATAGTCAAACCCGGATTGAGCCGCAGCCTGCTTTATAAAATGAGCCTGATCAATTTTATTCATTCTTCATCGTTTATCAACAGGAAACAATTAAGAATCTCAATAATTTTTATTACTTTAAAATGTCATTTAACCCCCCAACTGAACTCGATATGAAAATCAAAAGATTGCTCATTGCAAGCCTATGCATTTTATTATTACAAAATTACCTCTCTGCACAGGACAAATTAAACATTAAGTTTGGAAAAATAGCTCCTGAAGATTTTGATCTTTCGAAAAACAAGGTCGATACCGGTGCATCTGCTGTAATCATTGCCGATATTGGCAATACTTCTTTTATCGGGAATGCGAAAGGGGATTTTTCATTGATATTTAAACGTTTTAAACGAATAAAGATCATTAACAGGAATGGCTATGATGTTGCCAAAGAGAGCATTTATGTTTATGCTAATGGCGCCGATGAAGAAAAGTTAACCGACCTGAAAGCGGTTACGTATAACCTGGAAAATGGAAAAGTAACAGAAACCAAACTCGATGAAAAATCCATTTTTACAGACAAGATAGATAAATACCGTTCGAAAAAGAAATTCACATTGCCCGCCGTAAAAGAAGGATCCATTATTGAAATGGCATATACCATTAAGTCGGATTTCTATACTCGTTTGCGCTCGTGGAATTTCCAGTGGGAATATCCATGTCTTTGGAGTGAATACCAGGTAACTATTCCGCAATTTTTTCATTATGTTGGACTCACCCAGGGTGAAGATCAATCATTCTTTATCAAAACAAGCAAAGATGTTACTGCTAATTATACAGTCCGGGAACCCGGCGGTTCAGGGCGAGATGAAATCTATAATATAATGGGTAGTGCTGTAGAAAATCGTTGGGTTAGAAAAGACGTGGCTCCTTTAAAAGAAGAAAATTTTACTACGACGATGAAGAATCATGTTTCGAGAATCGAGTTTCAGTTACATTATGTGCAATTCGGAGAATCAGGCGAGCGGCATGATTATATGGGCAATTGGTTTATTGCAAGTGAAAAATTGCTGAAGGATGAACATTTTGGCGAGGCGCTGGATGAAGATAACCGGTGGATGAGCGAGGAGATAAAAACGATCACAGTAGACTGTAAAGATAATCTGGAAAAAATAAAAAAGACCTATGCATATCTCCGGGAGCATTTTACATGCACCGATCATGATGCATTGCGTGCAGATAATTCCCTTAAAACAGTATTCAAAAAGAAAAATGGCAATGTGGCGGAGATCAATTTATTGCTTGTAGCCATGCTGCGCCATGAAAATATATCTGCAGATCCTGCTGTATTGAGTACGCGCGACAATGGTTTTGCGAGTGAAACGTATCCGCTAATGGATGGATTCAACTATGTGATTTGTGTGGCGAGGGATAATGATAAACCATATTACCTGGATGCCAGTGAGCCGATGATTGGATTCGCCCATTTGCCTATTGACTGTTATAATGGCCAGGCAAGAATCATCAATAAAGAAAAACCATACGCTATTTATTTTGATTCAGATTCATTGAAAGAACAGAAAATGAGTTCTGTGATAATTATCAATGATGAAAAAGGACATCCTTCCGGGAGTTTTCAATCAACGCTTGGTTATTATGAATCTTATAATGTCCGTGAAAAAACGAGAAAAAAATCTGTTAAGGATGTTTTTAAAGATATACAAACCGCTTATGGTTCAGATATCGAAATAGAGAATACCGGCATTGATTCACTGGAAAAATTGGAATTCCCGGTTAAAATGCATTATGATTTCAACCTTAAAAATATAGATGAGGACATTATTTATTTCAATCCAATGATGTCGGAAGGATATAAAGAAAACCCCTTCAAATCTGCTGAAAGAAAGTATCCGGTTGAAATGCCCTATACAAGCGACGAGATTTATTCATTCACTATGGAAGTACCAACAGGATATACGGTAGAGGAAGTGCCCAAATCAGCACGTGTTCTTTTGAACGAAAAAGAAGGCCTTTTTGAATACCTGGTGGTAAAAAATGAAGACGGCATACAGATGCGGTCACGTATTAAACTGAACAAAGCAGTTTTTACCTCGGAAGACTATAATACCCTACGCGATTTTTTTGCATTTGTAGTAAAAAAGCAAAGTGAGCAGATTGTATTTAAGAAGAAAAAGTAGTTCATGAAAAAAGTGATGATCATATTGATAGTTCTTATGCCAATAGGATTGTATGCGCAGGAGTATAATGTCATTTCCATTCCGGATTCATTGAAAACAAATGCGCATGTAGTTAAACGATATGAAGAAAAGATTTTCGAAATAAAATCACCGGGAAAAGCAACCGAACATGAGCGTCATGTTTATACAATATTGGATGAAGATGGTGATAGTTATGCAAAGTATAGGAGTTGGTATGACAAGTTTACTAGTATAAATTATATATCAGGAAAATTGTATAATCCGTCCGGCAAGGAAATGAAACACGTTAAAACAAAAGATATGCAGGATTTGAGTGCCGGCGACCGGGAAAGCCTGATGACTGACACCCGGTATAAGGTAAATGATTTCTATAACCGGACCTACCCCTACACTGTTGATTATGAAGAAGAGGATGATATAGACGGCATTCTTTATTTTTCCAACTGGAATCCTTTGAGTGCGCCCGGATTATCAGTTCAGTTCAGTAAGTATGTGATCATTGCACCCAAAGAATATGTTGTAAGATATAAGCCATTCCATTGCAATATCGAACCGGTCATTACAGAAAATGGTAATAAAAAAATATATACATGGGAGATAAAAAATCTTCCTGCAAAAACCGCCGAAAACCTGAGCCCGTCATGGAGCGAACTGGTGCCTTCAGTTATGTTTGCTCCTTCCGATTTTGAAGCTGAAGGTTATAAAGGAAATATGAGCACCTGGGAGAACTACGGAAAATTTATTTATCAACTAATAAAAGGCAGAGACATTTTACCAGGTGATATCAAAAAGAAAGTGCATGAACTGACGGATCACCTGACAGATGATAAACAGAAAGTGTATGTACTTTATGATTTTCTTCAAAAAAATACACATTATATAAGTATCCAGCTTGGTATTGGCGGATGGCAACCTTTTGATGCAAATTATGTGGCAACAAAACGATACGGAGATTGCAAAGCGCTTTCGAATTATATGATTGCTTTATTGAAAGAAGCCGGAATTACTGGTAAATATGTTGAAATACCTGCGGGTGAGGAGGCCTTTCAAATGGTTGAAGAGTTTCCCTGCTCACAATTTAATCATGTCATTTCCTGTGTACCTCTTAACACAGATACAATCTGGCTCGACTGTACAAGCCAAACGGAGTGCCCGGGTTATATGGGAAGTTTTACAGGAAATAGGAAAGCCATACTGGTCGATGAGCTGGGAGGACATGTTGTTAGAACTCCATCATACCTGTTACCAGATAACCTGCAATTTCGCGTAATCAATGCTGTTATAGATGAAAATGGAAACCTGGATGCAAATATTAATACGAGTTATAAAGGGTTGAGGCAGGAATCGCCACATAGTCTGATGTATGGCGCAACCAATGAGCAACGTACCAATTATTTAAATGAGATGTTTAATCTCCCTACCTATGCAGTCAATAAAAATAATTATGAGGAGGAGAGAGGAGCAATTCCCGTGATTAAAGAATATTTGAGCCTTACGTCACCAAACTATGCAAATATTTCAGGTAAAAGATTATTTGTAGCTCCAAATTTATTTACAAAAAACAATGTCAGGCTTTCTCTAAATACGCTACGAAAATATGATCTGGTAAACCGATATGCTTACAAGGATATTGATAGTATCATTTTGAAGATCCCTCCGGGTTATCAGCCCGAATCGGTTCCCGCAGATATCAAAACGGAAACGGCATTTGGAAAGTATATTAGCAGCACGAAGGTGCTTGAAGACAAAATTATTTATTATCGTCTCTTCGAACAGTATAGCGGCAGATTTCCCGCCGCAGACTACGCCGACCTCGCAAAATTTTATGAACAAATGTATAAAGCCGACCGCAACAGAGTGGTATTGGTGAAAAAGCAGTAGAATCACTTTGGAAAAGCTGATTGCAAATAGTTTTCTTAAATTGCTTTTTCTTTATGCATTATGAAATATCTTCTTGGTTATGATATTGGTTCATCTTCTGTAAAAGCTGCTTTGCTGGAAGCCGCTACAGGCAAACCAGTTGGTACTGTTTTTTCACCTGCATCCGAAATGCAGATTGCATCACCACGAACTGGTTTTGCCGAACAGGATCCGGAATTATGGTGGAGTGAGTTGATCAATGCTACCAAAAAATTAAAACAACAATTTTCTTTTCAGCCTGATGAGATCATTGCCATCGGTATTTCTTACCAGATGCATGGACTGGTTTGTGTTGACAAAAATCTCAAATCATTAAGACCTTCGATCATCTGGTGCGACAGTCGCGCTGTTGATATCGGGAATAAAGCCTTCAAAGAGCTTGGTGAATCTTTTTGCCTGCAACACCTGCTCAATTCGCCGGGAAATTTCACTGCTTCCAAATTAAGATGGGTAAAAGAAAATGAACCTGCGATTTATGAACAGATTTATAAAGTAATGCTGCCCGGCGATTATATCGGGTTGATGCTGACCGGTGAGGCAACTACTACGGTTTCCGGTCTGTCAGAAGGGATTTTCTGGGACTTCAGCAATGGGCGCATTTCAAAAGAACTGCTTGATTATTATTCGATCGATGAAAAATTATTATCGCGATTGGTTCCCACTTTCGGAGAACAGGGGCGTTTGCATAAGGAAGCAGCAGGCATCCTGGGATTATCTGCGGGTATCCCCGTTAGTTATAGAGCAGGCGACCAGCCGAATAATGCTTTTTCATTGAATGTTTTGGAGCCCGGGGAAATAGCGGCCACGGCCGGAACATCAGGTGTGATCTATGGCGTATCGGACAGGGCAGATTATGATGAACAATCAAGAGTAAATAGTTTTGTTCACGTAAATCACACCGATGAAGATCCGCGGTACGGAATATTATTATGTGTGAATGGGACCGGCATTTTAAACAGCTGGTTGCGCAAAAACTTTTTAGCAGCATTATCGTACGAGGCTATCAATGCAGGTGCTGCCAAAGCTGAGGTAGGATCGGGTGGATTGCGCTTTTACCCATTCGGCAATGGTGCCGAACGTATATTGGCAAATAAAAATATGGGAGGACATTTGCAGGGATTGGATTTTAACCGTCACCAATGGGAAGAGGTGGCAAGAGCTGCGCAGGAGGGAATCGTTTTTGCTTTACATTATGGAGCCGAAATCATGCAAAAAATGGGCGTGCAATTAACGACTATCCGTGCAGGTTATGCAAATATGTTTTTGAGTGATGTGTTTGCTGCTACATTTGCCAATATCAGCAATTGTGTGGTGGAATTGTATAATACAGATGGAGCACTTGGTGCTGCAAGAGGAGCTGGTGTGGGAGCAGGGTATTATGATGATTTTGCTTCCTGCTTTACAGGCATGCATGTTGTCAGTCGCATCGAGCCGCAACAGCAATCACAGCAGCTGGTCGCTGAAGCATATCAAAACTGGAAAAAAGGATTATTAAATCTCATTCAATAAAAACTTCAACTATGGGTATTGTTATAGGTAACAAAGAATTTTTTCCCGGCATCGGGCAAATAAAATATGAAGGGACTCAATCGGATAATCCGCTCGCATTTAAATGGTATGATGAAAACAAAATCATCAATGGAAAAAAATTAAAAGACCAGGTTCGTTTTGCGGTTTGCTACTGGCATACATTCTGCAATACGGGCGGTGACCCTTTCGGACCCGGCACCAAGGATTTTCCATGGAATGCATCGTCGGATGCATCGCAGCGCGCAAAAGATAAAATGGATGCTGCATTTGAATTTATTACCAAACTCGGTGTTCCTTATTATTGCTTTCACGATATCGACCTGGTGGATGAAGGTGGTTCGATTGCAGAATATGAAAAAAGATTACAAACCATCGTGGATTATGCGAAACAAAAGCAATCAGCCAGCAGCGTCAAATTGCTTTGGGGAACTGCAAATGTTTTTTCCAATCCGCGCTATATGAACGGCGCTTCTACCAATCCTGATTTTGCAGCGGTGGCGTATGCGGGTACGCAGATTAAGAATGCATTGGACGCTACGATTGCACTGGGCGGAGAAAATTATGTTTTCTGGGGAGGAAGGGAAGGATATATGACCCTGTTAAATACCAATATGAAACGCGAACAGGATCACCTGGCACGTTTTCTTGGCATTGCCCGTGATTATGCGCGAAAGCAGGGATTCAAAGGCGTTTTCTTCATCGAACCAAAACCTTGTGAACCTACCAAACATCAGTATGATTATGATGCTGCTACTGTGATTGGATTCCTACGCCACTATGGTTTGGATAAGGATTTTAAATTGAATGTTGAAGTAAATCACGCAACGCTGGCAGGGCACACTTTCCAGCACGAATTACAGGTTGCTGCTGATGCATCCATGCTTGGAAGCATTGATGCCAATCGCGGCGATTCACAAAATGGCTGGGATACCGATCAGTTTCCGATGCATTTGAATGAATTGATCGAATCGATGCTAATCATTCTCGAAGCCGGCGGTTTTGCAGGCGGAGGCGTGAACTTCGATGCAAAAACAAGAAGAAATTCTACTGATCTTGAAGATATTTTTTTAGCTCATATCGGAGGAATGGATGCATTTGCAAGAGCGTTAATCATTGCAGATAATATTCTTCAAAAATCTTCCTATAAAAAATTCAGGAAGGAACGCTATGCTTCTTTCGATGGTGGCAAAGGAAAAGATTTTGAAGATGGTAAACTAACACTCGAAGACCTTAGAAGTTTTGCAATCTCCAATGGCGAACCAAAACAATTGAGTGGAAAACAAGAGTGGCTGGAGAACATGATTAATCAATATATCTAGATGAATGTGCTGATGTGCAAATGTGCGGATTTGAGAATTTCGCGCAAAGACGCAGAGCCGCAAAGGAAAACTATTCTTTGCGGCTCTGCGTCTTTGCGCGAAATGAATTACCGAAATACCAAAATATTATAAGGCGAATTGATTGAAAGAATTCGCACATTTGCACATCAGCACATTCGCACATTAACTAATTGCAGCTTCCTCCAATTTGACTATCTATTGCTTCTTTAAATTTCGCATATATATCTTTTCTTGGTTCAACCTCTGGATTTTTTATAATAATAATTGCGGCATAATTGCGGCATTTATCTATATACGGCCATGTGCCTGATAAATTGATACTGCTGATAACATTGCCTTTCTCAATCCATGTTCCCAATCCTTCTTTCAGATCATCAAATCCTCTTGGAACATATTTGATTGGAAGTCCTGCGAATTGAGCAGTTTCTATTTCCTGAACTGATTTTTCACTCAATATTCTTTTTCCCATGAATTCTCCCTTATTCAATAACATGATCAGGAAATTCATATAATCATTTGCAGTGGATTGAGCGCCTCCTGATGGATTCACTGCTTCACCCTTATCGTCGGCAAATGTAGTACCGCGCATTTTTAAAGGACGTAATATTCTTTCCTGCATTAGCCGGTCAAATGATTTCTTACTGACGATTTCAAGAATACGTCCTGCGATATTTAGCCCAACATGACTATAATAAAATTCGGTACCGGGATTGGAAGCGATTTCTCTTTTTGATGCAAAAGAACTCACTTCGTCTTCGAGCGTTTCAAATTTACTTTTCTGCAAAAGTTTCATTGGGCCGATAGGATCAGACTGTATGCCAGTAGTATTGGTCAGGCAGTTGCGGATGGTGATATATGACTTCATATATTTTCCATAGATCGGTATAAACGTGCTGACTTTATCTTCGAGTGATAATTTGCCTTCATCCACAAAAGTCATCACCAATGCTGCTGTCAGCCATTGACTGCAATTGCCGATCGGGGCCTGCGTTTTGGCATTAAAATCGCCGGTTTCTTTTTCAACCTGTTTCTGGTAAATTATTTTCCCATCTTTCCATACTAGAGCGACGAAATTATTACCCAACAGCTTTTGATTTTGCTTTAATATCTCATCGGCTTGAGGGAATGCAGATTCGGTTGGAGGTTGAGTTTTAGTTTGGGCAGGACTTGTCAGACAGAATAACAGAAAACAGCATAGCACACTGAACTGAAGGCAGATTGCATTAACTTTAAATGACAGAGTTTCAGCATTTCTGCTTTGGATTGAGATTTGAATCATTTAAGAAATTTTAAAGGAATTTATAATCATGAATTTAAACAACTTTACCATAAAAGCCGCTGAAGCCATTCAACAGGCGCAGCAATTAGCATTTAATTTACAAAACCCGAATATTGAAACGGAACATATTCTGAAAGCGTTGCTTGACCAGCAGGATTCCCCGGTTGAATATTTGTTGAAGAAAAACAACGTTACGTTGAACTTCGTGGAAACCAGGCTTGAAGAAGCGCTCAGGAAACTTCCGAAAGTGAATAGCGGAGAGCCCGCTCAGTCCATTGGTCGTGAAGCGAATAATGCGGTGTTGCGTGCCGGTTCGATATTAAAACAATTCGGAGATGAATTCGTAACACCTGAGCATTTGCTGTTAGCGCTTGTACATGGCAGTGATACAACTGCTAAATTGCTGAAAGAGGCAGGTCTCACTGAAAAAGGATTGATTACCGCTATTAAAGATTTACGTAAAGGCTCAACTGTTTCTTCTCAAACTGAAGAAACGCAATTCAATGCTTTAAACAAATATGCAAAAAATTTAAATGAACTGGCGCGACAGGGGAAATTGGATCCTGTTATTGGTCGTGATGACGAAATCAGAAGGACCTTGCATATTCTTTCACGTCGCAGCAAGAACAATCCAATATTGGTTGGTGAACCAGGCGTGGGTAAAACTGCTATTGTTGAGGGATTGGCTCACCGGATCATCAATGGCGATGTTCCTGAAAACCTTAAATCAAAAGTGATTTATGCATTGGATATGGGACTCCTGATTGCAGGTGCAAAATATAAAGGAGAATTTGAAGAACGTTTGAAAGGCGTGGTGAAGGAAGTTGCAGGCAGTGACGGTGAAATTATTTTATTCATCGATGAAATTCATACACTGGTTGGTGCGGGTGGAGGTGATGGAGCCATGGATGCGGCGAATATTTTGAAACCAGCTCTTTCGCGTGGTGATTTACGAGCTGTCGGTGCAACTACTTTGAATGAATACCAGAAATTTTTTGAAAAAGATAAGGCACTGGAGCGTCGGTTCCAGAAAGTGATGATCAATGAGCCAAGTGAGGAAGATGCGATTTCCATATTGCGTGGTTTGAAGGATCGTTATGAAATGCATCATCATGTACGAATCAAAGACGATGCGATCATCGCTGCGGTTGAATTATCAAACCGGTATATCACCGATCGTTTTTTGCCCGATAAAGCAATTGATTTGATTGATGAGAGCGCTGCAAAACTTCGGCTGGAATTGAATTCGATGCCGGAAGAACTGGATCAGCTGGAAAGATTGATTCGTCAACTTGAAATTGAAAGGGAAGCCATCAGGCGTGAAAATGACGAAGAAAAATTAAGGCAACTCAGCGCCGAGATCGGCAATATGAGCGTGCAACGCGATACACTCAAGGCAAAATGGAAGCAGGAAAAAGAGCTCGTGGAAAAAGTTCAAACTGCAAAATCTGAAATCGAAAGGCTAAAACTTGCAGCTGAAAAAGCCGAACGGGAAGGCGATTATGGAATCGTTGCTGAGATCAGGTATGGAAAGATCAAAGAACAGGAAAAAATAATTTCAGAATATTCTAAGCAGTTGACAGAGAGCTCTGAAAAACGCTTATTGAAAGAGGAAGTAGATGCTGAAGATATTGCAGAATCCGTTGCAAAAGCGACCGGCATTCCTGTTTCTAAAATGCTTCAGTCAGAGAGAGAAAAATTATTACAACTCGAAGAAGAGTTGCATAAAAAGGTTGTTGGGCAGGATGAAGCGATTACTGCTGTTGCTGATGCTATTCGCAGGAGCCGCGCCGGATTGCAGGATCCAAAAAGGCCAATTGGTTCATTCATATTCCTGGGTACTACAGGTGTTGGTAAAACAGAACTTGCCAAAGCATTGGCTGATTATCTTTTTGATGATGAAAGCATGATGACGCGTATCGATATGAGCGAATACCAGGAAAAACATTCCGTAAGTCGGCTCGTGGGCGCGCCTCCGGGTTATGTAGGCTATGATGAAGGGGGACAATTAACAGAAGCCGTACGCAGAAAACCATATAGCGTAGTGCTGCTTGATGAAATTGAAAAAGCACATCCCGATGTTTTCAATGTTATGCTGCAGGTGCTGGATGATGGCCGGCTGACGGATAATAAAGGCCGTGTGGTGAATTTTAAAAATACCATCATTATCATGACAAGTAACCTGGGAAGTCATATTATCCAGGCGGCTTTTGAAAATGTAACAGAAAAGAACAGGGATGAAGTGGTGGAACAGACAAAACGCGAGGTTATGACCTTATTGAGGGAAACCATTCGCCCGGAATTCCTTAACCGGATTGATGAAGTGATTATGTTCCAGCCCTTGCTAAAGAACGAGATCAGGGGAATTATCAAAATACAGCTTGATAGTCTGACAAATCTTGTAGCAAAAAACGGCATCCAATTGCAATTCAGTGATTATGCGGTGGATTACCTGGCGGAAAATGGTTTTGATCCACAGTTTGGAGCAAGGCCATTAAAACGACTGATTCAAAAAGAAATCATTAATCAATTGAGTAAAAAAATACTGGCCGGGCAAATCGACAAAAATAGCCCTGTGCTCGTGGATGTTTTTGATGGCATTGTGGTATTCAGGAATGAACACCATGAACAGTCTTCCGAGGAATCGACAGGAGCCCGCAAAGGCAGAGAGAAGAAGGCAGCTTCGTAAAGAAACTGTTAAGAGACCATATAATATGCATAATAGAAGCCATTCGGGCCAGAAAGAGTGTCAAATCTCGGGAAAAAGAGCTAGTTTTACGCATGCCACCGAAATCGGTGGCATTAGCGCTTTTATACAACCATTGCTCATAGGATTTGTTATACAATATAAATACGGAAGTAATAAAATTAAAAAGGAGTAGTATATATGGCTTTTAAAAAAGAAATAATAGAAATTATCGAGCCAAGGGATGTATTTGTAGGTCCAAAAGACGCCCCTGTAACATTGGTTGAATTCGGGGAGTATGAAAATGAGGATTGTGCCAAAGCGAATGAAGTGGTAAAAAAGTTACTGGAAGATTATGAAGGAAAGATAAAATTCAATTTCCGTCATTTTCCACTGACTAAAATTCATCAACGCAGTTTAAAGGCCGGTGAAGCATCTGTTGCTGCCGCACAGGAAGGCAAGTTTTGGGAAATGCATAATATTTTATTCAATAACCGCCGCAACCTCGGAACGACCAGTTTAAAACTGCATTCGAGGGAAGCAGGTATTGCGAATAAGAAATTTTTGGATAACCTGGTAAATGCCACTTATGGCTGGCAGGTTCAGGGTGATATCCGGGAAGGAAAAGAAAGAGGTGTGACCAATGTTCCCGCTTTTTTTATCAATGATGAACCCTTCAACGGCAAGCCTACTTATGAAAATCTCAGCAAAGAAATTGACGCCGCACTGAAAAAGTCAAAAAGAAAAACGGCTACAAAGCAGCGAGCATAAGATCCCGAGACTTGAAAAGTCAGACATCAGTCATGAAGAAATAAATGAATCCCGCCATTGTGCGGGATTTTTTTATTGATCAGATTTTGTAGAAACTAAAATAATAATTTTGATGAAAGATTCATAATGACCCGGGAAGAAACATTCATGCATGAAGCTATCCATCTTTCAGAAACAGGTATGCAGCAAAATGAAGGAGGCCCCTTTGGTTGCGTAATTGTAAAAGACGATGAAATTATCGGTCGTGGCTGGAACCAGGTGCTTTCCGCCAATGATCCAACCGCACACGCGGAAATCGTGGCCATTCGGAACGCTTGTAAAAAACTGGGGAGTTTTCATCTTCATGATTGTGAATTGTATGCTTCGTGCGAGCCCTGTCCAATGTGCCTTGCTGCCATTTACTGGGCTCAACTTAAAATGATTTATTTTGCAAATACCAGGAACGACGCAAACGCTATCGGTTTTAATGATGCTTTTATTTATGATGAACTGACCTTAGCTAATGAATACCGAAATGTAAAGATGATTGCATTGGGAAGGAACGATGCCCTGAAAATATTTGAACAATGGACTCAAAAAGGGAATAAGAAGCTTTATTGATAACGTCACTCCCGTCTGACCGTCCCGGTCTGACGGATTAATTAGATGCAAGATCGCTCCCGTCAGACCGGGACGGTCAGACGGGAGTGTAAAACATCTACAACAATATGGATCTGGAATATTTAATAAAGAAGGAACAAATTTCACAAGTGGTGAATAAATTGTTTATGTATACTGATACCCGAAACTGGAATGGTTTATTACAGGAAATCCTTGCACAAAATGTTTTTTTTGATATGAGCTCATTGGGTGCAGGTGAACCCTCGATGGTTGAAGCTGCGAAAATAGTGGCAGGGTGGGAGCAGGGGTTGCAACCTATAGAAGCCGTGCATCACCAGGCAGCAATGTATGAGATAAACATAAATAATAATGAGGCCGATGTTTTTTGTTATGGTACCGCCTATCATTATAAAAAACATCCATCAGGAAATAATATAAGAATATTTGTCGGAAGTTATAACCTGCACCTGTTTGAATCAGCGCAGGATTGGAGAATCGATAAGTTTAAATTTAATTGCAAATTTGTTGATGGAAACATAGATTAATGTGCGAATGTGCTGATGTGCAGATGTGCGAATGTTTGAACCTTGATTAAAGGATTTAATGATTACCATGATGGTTTGCGAC